>OBEQ012108207.1_pt1 | contig 27695 bp, 32 predicted proteins | sample 1670901 | NCBI WGS metagenome assembly OBEQ01 (sample SAMEA104232315, study PRJEB22302) | groundwater metagenome | biome: forest; feature: aquifer; material: groundwater | place: USA | collected 2011-08-07 | depth 5.4 m
CCTTGAGCTCCCTCAAGATATGCTCGAAGGACTCTTGAGAGATAGAGTTCTTATTACAGACAACGGAGTTGGACAACCAGTGGGTCCATGTCACCCTTTCCTGGTCTGTCAGTGTCGGGTAAAACAACTCCGCAGACATAATTTGGGCCTTGGAATCTGGCATATTCACGGTTTTCCGGTAAACCTCGGTATTCATCATAATACCCTACTCCCTGTACCTAGACTACAGTCTAGATTTTGATTTAGGAACATGATCACCCAACTTACAAATTCCTGCCTGCGAATATAGCACAGGGATCATACTTTTGCCAAATCAAAACACCCTTGGCTTATAGCCAAGGGTGTTTTACATGTAAGCAGTTCTTCTGCTCTTATCGTCCGAACGACTGCTTCCGCGCCCGATGACAGTCTACGCACAAAAGCTCGTTCAACCGGTTGGGATCCGGCGTAAACGGCAGCTTGTCAATTTTCGCTGGACACTTTGAGCAAGACCAGTTGCCGGCGCAACCATCGGCATCGCCGGCCGAGTGCATCACCCGATTAAATCCACCTTCTTGATTATCGAAAGCCATTTTTGTTTTCTATTTTTTTATAGTTCGCCCTTTGTAATATGATTATCAACTCATCACTAACCACTCAACACTATTAACTGTATTAACTGCCTTTTAATGCATTCTCAATCAGGCCCTGAAATTGAGAATATGGCAACGCGCCTTTGACTTCCTGATCGTTCACAAAGACAACCGGCGTCGAATCAACTCCGATGGCCTGGGCATCTGCGATGTCTTTTTTGACTTGATCTTTGTATTTACCGCTGTCGTAGCATGAAAGAAAAGGCGTGAGACCAAGGCCGAGGGTTTGGGCGATTTTCGAAAAAAGGTCGCGGTTCAAATTGCCGCTGTTTTCCCGGCCATCGTTCATCTCGGCTTGATAGAGTGCGTCGTGATAGCTCCAGAATTTTCCCTGATCTTTCGCGCATTCGGCGGCTTGCGCGGCCGCGACGGATTCCGCTCCCAAAAACTGGAAATTACGGAACGCCATTTTAATCTTTCCGGTCTTGATGTAATTCTCGCGCAGCAGCGGCTCGGTTTCTCTAAAAAATTTGGCGCAGAAAGGACATTGATAATCTCCATACTCGATGAATGTTACCGGCGCCTTGGGATCTCCCAAGATCACGTCGCGATCGGAGATTGCTTTTGTAACAGCCTGATGAACCATTGCCAACTTCGGGTTGGAATTTTCTTTGCCGGCCCGGCTCCCCGAAGTGAAAGCCCCAACGGCATAGATGATGGAGCCGGCGACGAGCACGGCGGCCATCAGAATGCTTAACGGGAGAAAGTAGTCTTTAGATTTATTATTTTCTTCCATCTTCTAAGGTGTTTAGAGAGTGTATCAAGCAATATCAGGTTGTCAACCTGAATAATAACCTGCCCGCAGCAATCCGAATTTGATTTAGGAATAGCCCGATCTACTTGGGTATCAATCCGTAGTCTTTCGGAAATATCTTCTGGCTGATTTTAAAAATGGCATAGGTCATAAACGGCGCGGCGAACACATCGATCGAATAGTGGACATGGGCAAACAGCACGCTGGCCCCGAAAAACATTGATAAGACGATAAAAAAATAGCGCAGCAATGGATTGTCCCAGAAGATGAACGCCATCAGAAGCGGCAAGCCGGTGTGCGCGGAAAAAAAGAAACCGTCCTGAAGATTGAACAAAGCATAGAATCGATCGACCGCTCCGCTCCCGAGAACGATCTGCTCCGGATAAATGCCGAGATGGGTCACGCTGACGAAAAACGACCTGATCACAATGAACGTCGATGCCGCTTTCAGACTAAACAGAAGATAGCGGGGCCTCACCGTGAGAATGATCGTGCTGGCCAGAATCACCAAGAATCCCCCATCCACAATAATATAGTTCAGATTGACGGTCGGCAGATTATCGAGAAATATATCACCGACAAAATTGGTCGCGGCTTTTGCCGAGTAGCGACCGGCAATCATCTGTATTGCCAGCGCCACGATCAAGAGAAGAATTCCCACAGAAAGAGATTGGGTTCTCTCACGACTCCAAAATCCCCGGTGGGCTTGAAAAATACCTGCAGGCATCCTTCTCATCTTACAAATTATACAGTAATCCAAAAAATCCGTGGTTTTCTCTCAATCTTTCTCCGCACCTCTTCCCATAAAATAATTTATGCTATTATTATAGCAAATTGATTTCAATGGCAAACCATTTCGAATCATTCCCATCAGAATCTCAACCGGAAAACCCGGAACGCAGCCAGCATCTTTTGGAAAGTTTCCCGTGGGGCGATGCCGGCTTGGCCGGTTATAGCGAGTGGGCAAAAGGAGACCCGGGACGGGTCGAGATCATGAAAGATGTTATTTACACCTTCCTTGATCAGGAACTCCGGAACACCGGCATATATGAATCCGGAGCAGAAGGGGCCGCTTTCCCGTGGACGGTTATCCGCGTGAAAGAGCTGGCAAGGGCACTGGTGGAAAAATACGGGCAATTGCCTCCTGCCGCCGAAGAAATTTCATCCCCGCCTCCGCAATCATCTGCAGAAGAAAGAATTGTCAAAAAAGAATTCGTGATGACATCTTTTCTGGCAACCTTTCATGGCCATCCTTTCACATTCTGCGAAGAAGCCATGCATCAGGCGCTGCGCGCCCTGCCTGACGCTATACGAGCCACGAGCGAAGGCCGCGAACCAGATGACATTGAAATTTACACGCTTGGTTCTCCTACGAACGAATTAGGAATGATCAGCCCGGAATTTTCTGAAAGAATGAACGAGGATCCTTTTGGAGCTTTGGGCCGCCTGTATGCCGGTTTCGTTGAAAATACGGCGCTTCAAAATCGAAACCCGGACCAAAGAACAGAGCTTAATTTTACCGGCATCTCGATGGGCAGCAATATGGCGGCTGAAGCAGCCAAAGCCCTCCTTGATCGGGGAGAAGTGACCCAATCCCGGGAAAAAAATCGGGACGCAACCGTCCCGCACCTGACAATGAATATGTATACTCCTGCCGGCTTGAATGAATCTCCCCTGCGGCACGCCAAAATTCCGGTAGGATTCGTTATGGAAGGCATGTATCAATTGGCTCGCAATCCGGGCGTGCGAAGAATAGCCTTCGGAGAAAAAGATTTTCTGGAGAACATAAAAAGGATATACGAACCCCGCGGCATCAGGGCGCATATGGAGTCGGAACAAAAAAGTCGCAAAGAAGGTGTCCTGAAAAGCATACTTACGAAAATTAGCCATGGCGTCCCAGTCGCTGAAAATCTGAAGGCGAACGAATTGATCGGGCTCAAAGACCCGACAATGTTTTCATTCAAACGCTCCCGGCAAGCAAAAGCGAAAAGAGCCGAGCACGGTGAGACCCTCGCGGGCGCGATGCTCGATCGCAACAATCCCAATCGCAGAAAATTCGGGATACAGATGTCTCACACGATCCCCTTTTTCCGCCCGAGCGAATTCAAACGCTGGGATCGGATTGCCGAATTGTTAAAAACGATGAGCCGACCTTCGCCAGAAAATTCCTGAAGCTCAATCGCTGTAGTTCAAACAGAAAAATAATCTCCGGTGCTCCGGATATTGTATGCCGCTCGCAATCTACAAATATCTCATCTTATTCCCGCTCGCAATCATTGAAGGGCCGATTCTCATGGTTGCTTCGGGATTTTTCCTGAAGCTCGGCTATTTTGAGTTTTGGCCGCTGTATCTGATTTTAATGGCGGGCGATCTCACGGGCGATGTTGTATGGTACGGCGTGGGCTACTTCGGCGGATACGGATTCATCAAAAAATTCGGGAGATTTTTCAGCATCACCGAAGAATTAATCACTCTGATAGGAGACTTTTTTCACCGGCACCAAAGCAAAATCCTTCTTATTTCAAAGATCACGATGGGCTTTGGCTTCGCGCTGGTAACTCTCATAACGGCCGGGATCGTAAAAATACCGTTCAAAAAATACTTTTTCTTCAACGCCGCCGGCCAATTGGTTTGGACCGGCTTTCTTCTGTCGCTCGGCTACTTTTTCGGAAATGTATTTCTCCAGCTCAATCGGATTTTTGGCTTGATTTCTGCGTTTGCTTTCTTCATACTAGTGCTTACGACATTGTATGGGTTAAGCCGCTATTTCAGGAAAAAAATGCTGCGGGGTCAAAAGAGCCGATCTTAAAAATAAGCCGTCACCAATGAAAAAAGAAATAAAATTCAGCATCGTCATTCCGACTCTCAACGAAGAGAAAATAATCGCAGCAACGCTGAAGAAACTCAAAGCAGGGCTGCGGGATTTCCGATATCAATACGAAATTATTGTCGCTGACGGAGGCAGTTCTGACGATACGCTTGGCCTTGCCCGAACCTACGCCGACCGCATCGTTCAGGAAGATAAATCCAAGCCATCCGGTATCGCGCGAGGGAAAAATACCGGGGGGGCGGCCGCCAAAGGCGAATATTTCGTGTTCATCGACGCCGATGTCGAAATACCTGAACCCAAACATTTTTTCTTGGAAGCGTTGTCACAATTCGAAACGAGAACAAACTTGGTCGGATTGACCGTTCCCCTCAAAGTACATCCGGCTCTGGGAACTATCGGCGACAGAATCTTTTTCCCTCTGCTCGCCGCGTTGTACGTGCTTTTCAATAATATCCTTCACATCGGCAACGCGTCCGGCGAATTCCAGATGATACGAGCCCAATCCTTCAAAGCATTGGGCGGTTATGCGGAACATTTGATAACCGGCGAAGACAACGACATGTTTTTGAGATTGTCTAAAATCGGCCGGACACTGATCTACACTCCGCTGTTTGTCCTTCACACCGGCAGAAGAGCGCATGCGATCGGCTGGCCGAAATTGCTCTACCAATGGACGATAAGCGGCGTTTCGGTATTCCTGTTCAAACGCTCTCCCCATAAAAAGTGGGATGTTATACGATAGAAGCAAAATCTATTTATGAATATAGGGATATTCACGGACACGTACGAACCCGAAATCAACGGCGTATCGGTATTTTTGGAAACGCTGCGATGCGAACTGGAAAAAAGAAACCACCGGATATTTATATTCGCGCCCAGCCAGAGCTTCACCTCCTCGTATTCCTCTGAAAAACAAGTCTGGCGCCTGCCCTCGATCAAATTCTACGGGGATAAGCAGGTCAGAATCGCCCTGCCGGTTCTCGCAGCCCGCGAGATCGCTCAATTGAATCTTGATATCATCCACACCCATACTCCCGGCCCGATCGGATTACTCGGCCTGCGATTGGCCCATAAGCTGAATATTCCGGTAATCCACACTTACCATACCCACTTCGAGAAATACCTTCACTATCTTCACCTGCCGGAATGGGCTACCAAAAAAGTAGCCCTGCTGGCGATGAAAAACATCGTCCTGAACCGCCATAACGCGATCATCGTTTCAACCCAAGGAATAAAAACCAAGCTGGAAGAATACGGAACGACCAAGCCGATTTCGGTGATTCCTTCGGGAATCGATTTCGAAGAGTTGAAACGGCTTTCTCTTGAGGAAAAACCGGCGGCCATCATAAAAAAATTCGGGATCAAAAAAAATGTTTCGCTCCTCGTTTCGGCGACCCGGCTGGGCAAAGAAAAAAACATAGAATTTTTGATCCGGGCAGTAGAATATCTGAAAACAAAAAAGAACATAGCCGTGCGGCTCATAATTGCTGGCGACGGACCCGAGAAAGAAACCCTGCAACGACAGGTGAAATTGCTCGGCCTGGAACATGAAATCTCTTTTCCCGGATTTTTGACCCATGCCGAACTCTTCACCCTCTATAGAATATCAACGGCATTCGTGATCTCGTCTTTGACCGAAACATTGGGATTGGCGGTCATCGAAGCAATGGCCCTGGGCTTGCCGGTGGTGGGGGTTAAGGCAACGGGCGTTGATGAAATCATGATACGCAACCAGGGCGGATTCATGACCCGTGAAAATGTCCTGGAATTTTCCCAGGCGATTGAAAAACTCATTCTGGACCCAGACCTTTACCAAAAGAAAAAGAAAGAAGCCCTGAAACGGGCCCAGGACTTCTCGATAGAGAATACGAGCCGGCAGCTCCTGTTTTTTTATCGAACCGCGATCCAAGCCGAATTACTCCTTGCCTATAAATGACCACGCTCCGGATCAAAAAATTGTTCATCGTCATCGGCGATGTTGTCATCTTATACGCGGCCTTGCTGCTAACTCTGTTGCTCCGCTACGGCGGCAATTTCACCGAGGCGCTGATCAGCCGCCACCTCGTTCCCTTCAGCATAATTTTCCTCGTATGGCTGATTATATTTTACATTGCCGGCCTCTACGATTTGCAGCGCCTGCGCAATAATCTTAATTTCCTGAAAACCCTCGCCCTGGCCCTTTTTGTCAATGCCGTTCTGGCCGCGCTTTTTTTCTATTTCGTTCCGGCGTTCGGGATCACTCCCAAGACCAATCTGTTCATCTTTCTGATTGTGTTCGGATTACTGGAGGCCATCTGGCGAAGACTATTCAATCGCTTCAGTGTTTCTACTCAAACGAAATCAAAAATACTTCTGGTCGGCTCAAGCAATGCCAGCCATGAGATTTTCTCGTTGCTGAAGGAAAATCCGCAGCTCGGGTACGAAATCAAGCTGTGGCTGAAAGAACAGGCAGAAATTGCTTCTCTCAAAACAACTGCCGGCTGGTGGGAGATCATAGAAAAAAACAGCATCGACGGCATCGTGATTCCGCGCCATTTCAAAAAAGAATCCGATCTGACAAAAATCTTTTACAAACTCCTAACTCTCGGTACGGAAGTTCATGATCTGCCGGCGTTTTATGAAACCGTATTCCGAAAAATACCGCTCGACGAAGTCGGCGAAGAATGGTTTTTGGACGAACTGTTCGAGGGAGAAAAGTTTTACGACGATCTGAAACAAGGCATCGAGTTCGTCGGGGCATTGGTGCTTGGAATCATTCTTCTGCCCCTCGAGCTTCTGATCGCATGCCTCGTAAAACTCTCCTCTGCCGGTCCGACAATCTATAAACAAACCCGAGTCGGCCAGAACGGCCGCGAGTTTATTCTTTATAAATTCCGCACCATGCACCAAGATGCCGAAAAAGGCGGCCCTCGGTGGGCGGAAGCGGGAGATAAACGAACCACTGCCATCGGAAAAATCCTTCGCCACTCGCATCTTGATGAACTGCCCCAGTTCATGAACATCCTGAAAGGCGAACTTTCGTTTGTAGGGCCCCGTCCCGAACGCCCGGAATTTGTGGAAATCCTGAAAACCAAAATACCGCATTACGAACTCCGTCTTCTCGTCAAACCCGGCGTGACCGGCTGGGCGCAGATAGAATACCGTTACGGCGCTTCGGTTGAAGACGCAGCCGAAAAACTCAAATATGACATCTATTATCTGAAAAATCGTTCCCTTTTCCTTGACGCGGCCATCATTCTCAAAACCCTGAAATCTTTTTTCATAAACTCCTACACCTAACGGGAATCGATATGTATTCAAAACAGACGATTGAGTGACGTACAATATAATACTGATGTTCACAATCCTGTACCGCAGGAAAATCGTCGAGCTTCCCAATCCCCGTTAGGTCTGGAGGTAAATCCTTACAGCTAAAAGGCTGAAAAAAAATTATACGGAAGAAATATTTGAAGAGCGCGCCAGGATCATACTCAGAATTATACAGAGCGACTCAGTGAGTCTATGCCGTCTTACTAACATTATATCACAATTGTGATATAATGTTAGTAACGGCCATACACTGATTAAACAAAGCTAAAAAAGAATATGAAAATTATTGTAACCGGAGGGGCTGGCTTCATTGGTTCGCATATTGTCGATGCTTATGTTGAAAACGGTCATCGGGTAGTCGTTATCGACAACCTCTCTACCGGCTTTAAGAAAAATATCAACCCGCGGGCGCGATTCTACAAAGCTGATATACGCCGCCCCGACGCCGTTGAAAAAATTTTCAAGCGCGAGAAACCAACGGTTGTCAATCATCATGCCGCTCTGGTCGCAGTAGCGGAGTCTGTCCACAATCCCCTCCCGACCTTTGAAACCAATGTACTCGGTACCGCAAACCTCCTCACTGCGTTTGGGAAATATGGCCGGGGCAAAAACAAAAAATTCATTTTTTCTTCGAGCGGCGGAGCCATTTACGGCAACCCTAAAAAAATTCCGGCTGCTGAAACCACGGCTTCATTGCCGCTTTCGCCCTACGGCCTCTCAAAGCTGCTTGGAGAAGAAATTATTAAATTTTACAGCCGGCAATTCGGTTTCAGGTATCTGATTTTCCGATATGCCAATGTGTACGGCCCTCGTCAAAATCCCCAGGGCGGAGGCGGCGTTGTGGCAATCTTCGGCTGGCTAATGAAAAGCGGCCGGGTGCCGGTCATTTTCGGCGACGGCGCGAAAACCCGCGATTACATCTATGTGGAAGACATCGCCAAAGCCAATATCAGCGCTTTGCATAAAGGCAAAGACGAGATTCTCAATCTGGGCTCCGGCAAAGAAATCAGCGATCAAAAAATTTTCGATATGGTTGCCCGGCAGACCGGGTGCCGGCAAAAACCGCGATACGCGCCTTCTAGAAAAGGAGAAGTGCATCGGGTGGCACTCAACACCCGCCGGGCCCAAAAAGTTCTCGGCTGGCGGCCAAGCACCACCTTGGAACAGGGCATACAAAAAACGCTGGCCCAGATGCAAACGCGCTGATTTACTTCTTCCTCACGTCCAAAAACTTCTGAAGGAGCCACGAACTTGACTGAACTTTCCCGCCCCGACCCACGTTGTAAACAATCTTAGCCCCAATTTCTTTACATGTCTTTATATCTTTAAACAATGACGATTGTGGATTCGCCGCATCTTTCTTATTCCGATCGCCGCCGTTCGCGAATATGTCGGGACGGATTTCAAGAAGCGCTTTACTCACGCTCATATCCGCCGGCTTGGGCGGATGCTTCGTAACCACCACGCGGTCAACCGCCCGCAGTCCTTCGATCACCTCTTTCCGCTCCTGTTCGGACATAAAGACGTGCCCCTTTTTCTGCATCAACCAATTGTCATTATTCAAAATGACCACCAGCTCATCCCCTAATTTTTTGGCTTCCCGAAACAAACGCACATGCCCGACATGAATTGGATCAAAACCTCCGCTCGCCGCAACCACTATCTTTTTCTTGCGCCTGACCGCCTTTTCTTGCATTATAAAAAGTATACCACAATGAAGAAGAATATTAGAAACTTTCTTTTCAATAATATAACAAACCGGCAAACCTTTACCAAAAACGCTTTTTGGCTGGCAATAGGCAATATCGGCGGCCGCCTGGTGCGCGCAGCCATCATCATCTACGCGGCCCGGGTGCTGGGCGCGGCCGGCTGGGGTGTATTCTCCTACGGGATCACGCTGGTTGCATTTCTGACCATCTTCGGTGACATCGGCATTGACGCCATTCTCACCAGAGAAAGCGCAAAAGCAAAAGAAGACCAACAACGGCGGAATCAGATTCTCTCAACCGCGCTGTTTATCAAATTATTTCTCCTGACAGCGGGCGTTTTAGCCGTACTTTTCATAGCTCCGCTCCTCGCCATGCTGCCGGGCGTCAGACCCCTGCTGCCGCTGATGGCGGTCATACTCGTATTCGACACCTTGCGCAATTTCGGCTTTTCGATCATCCGCTCAAGAGAAAAAATGGAGTTTGAAGCCGGCCTGTATCTCCTGACCAATCTTGCGATCGTGTCATGCGGCTTTCTGTTTCTGTATCTGCACCCGACAGTGAACTCTTTTACGATCTCTTACGCGGTCGGAACAGGAATAGGCCTGCTGGCGACTCTCTATGCCCTGAAACACGAAGTGCCCAAGGCGCTGTTTCATTTTTCGCGATCGCTCGTCAAAGAGATTCTCGGCTCGGCCTGGCCTTTTGCCATTTCGGGAGTCCTGGGTTTATTGATGCTCAATACCGATATTGTCATCATCGGCTGGTTTCAATCGGCCGAAAAAGTCGGCTTTTACTCGGCGGCAGTCAGAATCATTCAGCTCCTCTACATTTTCGCCGGCGTCGCGGCCCAAAGTTCGCTGCCCATATTTTCAAGGTTTGTGAAAGGAGAGCCGGGGAGAATAAAAAACGCTCTTGAGAATATGCTCAAATTCGGTTTTTCTTTTTCCTTGCCGATGGCTCTCGGCGGAATTATAGCCGGGGGTTCTCTGATCCAGCTGATATTCGGCAGCGAGTATCTGCCGGCAACGCGCTCGTTTCAAATTCTCATCCTGACGCTCGGCTTTAATTTCGTGGCAGTCATCTTGAGCAATGTCATCTTTGTCTACAATCGGCAAAAAGCATTGACGCTCTATGCGGGCATAGGCGGAATTTTGAATGTCGGGCTTGATCTGCTGCTCATACCGAAATTCGGGATCAACGGCTCGGCCATGGCAACACTCGCTTCCCAAATTGTCGCCGACAGCTATCTGTGGTTCATCGCTTGGCGGATCGTCCGCTTTAACCCGTATCTCAAACTTCAGAAAATAATCCTTGGCTCGATATTTTCTTCGCTCGGCTTGCTGCTGCTTCTCAATGTCGGCGTCCCGATCATCGTTGCCGCCATTGCCGCGGTCGCCATCTATCTCGGCAGTCTTCATCTTTTGAAAGAACCGATTTTGAAAGAAGCGAAGGCTATCCTGCGGACGGAACAGTAGACATGCATATATTATTTTCTTTCTTGCCTTGCTCGATTTTATTCTTTTATTATAACTTACGATCGTAGAGTATAATAACCTTCGGCGGAGCAGTCGCATTTTCAGTATCCCCTGAACCCAATACTGAAAGTTCGTATTTCTACTACCCGACGACCCGGCGCTTAAATTTGGCAAACAATGGATGGATCCGCTTGCGCGCGGCTTCCGGAATAAAAGAGTAGGCATACTGAAACTCGTTGAAGATGAACGCCAAACCATAGTGGGGATATTTCCCTTTATATCGTTTCATGACCAGCAACGAAGATTTAAGATGCGGTCGGATTTTTTTAATCGAGGTGTTATCGCTGGTCATCCGGTAGTAAGAAAAATATTCGGGAAAATTATAGAGCTTGCCGACCAATCCCATTTTGAGCCAAAAATCCCGGTCACCCGAATAGCGCATTGATTCGTCGTACCAGCCGACTTTTTCCGCGGAGCTCCGGCGAAACACGCTGGTGCTATTGGCCATCGGATTACCGAACAACATTTTATTTCTGATGGCTTGATCGGTTTCGGGCTTGAGATAGCGGTACAGCTCTTTGCCGAGGGAATCCACCCGTTCGACAAGCTCAGGGTTGTTGTGGCTTCGACTTTGCTCAGCCACAACAACAATCACTCCGCCGCCGCAGCCGACATATTCCGGATGCTTGTCTAAAAAATCGATCTGTTTTTGAAGTTTGGCGCGATCGCACCACGGATCATCGTCGTCAATCATGGCGATATACTCTCCGCGCGCCAGGCGAAACCCACGATTATAATTCTTGGAAATGCCCTGATTGACCTCGCTGCGCGTATAGATAATCCGGGGTTCTTTTTCCTGCCACTCTTCCACCACTTTTTCCGTACCATCACTCGAACCGTCATCGGCAATGATCAACTCCCAATCTTGAAATGTTTGTTCCCGCGCACTCTCAATCGCGCGGCCGATCAAATTCGCCCGATTCCAAGTAGCCATAAGGATACTCACTCGCGGATACAACATAATTTTATAACCTTTTGGTTGGGCCCCGGTATACGACCTTGCGATGCTGAATCACAAAGATTTTAATCTTGTTTCCGGCGATTTTGAAAATGATGCGATAGTCGCCCACCCGAAGTTTCCGATATCCCTTGAGCGATTTCCCAAGAGGCTTCCCGAATTGCTCGGGCGCAATCAATAGTTTTACCTCGATAGCTGCCTTGATCTTTATGCGCCACTCCGGCGCAATCTTCGGTATATCTTCTCGAATCACCAATTCGTGGTACGCGAGAGAAAACTTTACTTCCATGCCCGGCGGTGAGATACGAAACGGGCCTTCCCGGTATCACGCTTCGCTGCAATCGCGTCCCAAACTTCATCTTCTTCGATCTCGAGCGCCAAACGGATAAGATGAACCGCTTTGGTGGCTGTTGGCATCTCGTCGCGCGCTGCCAGGCGCACAAGCGCCTGCTCAACTTCGGCCGGAAGCGTAATGTTAATCCTTGTCTTTAGAGTAGGCATATTGGCAAGTGTAGCACCTTCGTATCACCTGTCAACTTAATCAAAAAATGAGATAAAAAATTTTTTATTTGACAAACAAATATATATATATGGTTTGGTTTCAAGCAGAATTTTTGTGAATAGGAACCCTTACAGCGGCATTGATGCCGCAAAAGGAGTCGGCCTTGGAAAATTGGACGCCCCAGGTTCTCTGCGTCTTCGGACGCGGCATTGAGAAAGTCAACGGGGTATGGAAACCCACCGCCTACATCGAGCGCCTCTCGGAGAGTAACGGCCATCCCGGAGTCCGCGTCGAGGGGATCACTCCTTTCGACGATGATCCAAGAGTAGTCATCGCCGGCGGCGATATCAATGCCACCGCTCTGGCGGTGTTGTACGAAGAATTCTTCGGTCTAGGGTCCCCCGCCGAGGTGGTCGCGTTCGCCGCGGGTCGTCCCAGCTACCTGGCCAACGAGCCAGACCAAACCCTCACCGAGGGTAAGGTGATGCACCGACACTTCCTAAGCATCACCGACCCATGGAGGGCAACCGAAATCGTGTTCCAATCGGGCAATCGGAACACGAGGGATGACCTCGCCGAGACCCTCGCTCTGGCGAAGATACGACGATTTTCAGGAATCGGGATCATCACCGTCGGGATACACATCCCGCGGTGTCAGGAGTTCATGAAACATGTGCCGGTAGACTTACTTGAGGGTGTCGAGATACGCTGGTTCGCCTCCGAGCCGATCGTCTTGCGTTACCTTCCAAGCGAGTATCGCTCTCTCTGGGAAGCGATGATCTCTCCCGCATACACTCGCACCGCCGAGCGGGAAAGGAGGGGTATCGCTGACTTGCGTGCCGGAAAGTATAACTTCGGCTCGCAGGGTTATGGCTTCGCTCCAGCGAGGCCCTAATCCAACAAATGCCGCAACGGCAAACCAATGCCGAGGTCATCTTCTTCAGAAGATAACCTCGGCGTTCCTATTTTTACCCACACACCAAACGGCAAGTTGGGCTGCACATAGATTTTTATACTTGCTGTTTGGTATGGGGATTTACCTCCCGATTTTCTTCACATATTCCTCCACCGCGCGGTACCGCTCCGGCGTGCCTGCGTCTTTCCAAAAATCACTCGGCGACGGTTCGCAGCCGTAAAAAACTTCTCCCCGATCAAGAATTTCGGGCAAAAGCTGATGATCTATTTCATAATATGTTTTGGGCGGAATATAGTTCAAAATCCGATTATTGAAAATGAAGATACCGCTCATGCCTTTGCGGGTCAGCGACAACTCCGCATGGGGCTTGCGGTAAATTTTTACAAAGCGCATCGTGGCATCGAGTTCGACCAAATCGGAATCTTGCGGATGATCGGTATCGCGAACAAGTTCCATGCCGAGATTTGATTGAGGTTTTTGAGCATATACCTCGGCAAGACGCGAATAATCAACTAAGCTGAAAATGTCGCCGTAGATGAGGAAAAAACTTTTTTCGAGAAGACCGTCGAAATTCTTCATCCCGCCGGCAGTACCCAAAATCTCCGGCTCTTCCTTGGCGTAATTTATTTTCACGCCCCATTTCTCGCCACCACCAAAGTAATTCACGATGACATCGGGTAAGTAGTGAAGATTAATAAAAACCTCTTCAACGCCGTGTTTTTCAAAATGCTCAATATGCCACTCCAAAAGCGGCTTGCCTCCAAATGGAATCATGACTTTAGGCATCGTGTCCGTGAGCGGCCGCAGCCGAGTGCCGAAGCCAGCCGAAAGAATTACCGCTTGCCGGATAGTAGAAACTCGACCATTTACTGGAGATGGATAAATATTATTCATTCAAAACCATAAAAAATGTTTACAGGAACTTATGACCGTAATCATGAAATTATTAAGTCGAGTTTTACTATCCGGCTTGAGTTATTTTATTTTGCATGCTTCCTGATTATATCAACCGCTTCCTGCAAATTTTTCGCGGCGAAATCCGGTTTCACAGCAAAACTGCCGTCATTGCCTGCATAACCGGTTTCTACCAAAATGGTTTTCATTTTGGCTCGTTTCCCCGCCAGAATATCGCGCGTACTGTCTCCGATCACAAAGCTCTTTTTCAGATCAATCTTATATTTCTTGACTGCACTTTTAATCATACCTGCATTTGGTTTGCGGCAGCGGCACTGCAACCGATATTTTCTAAGGTTGGCCTTCGGATGATGGGGGCAATAATAAATCGCATCGATGACCGCCCCTTTTTCTGCGAGTCTTTTTATCAGAACGGCGTGAATCGCATCAAGTTCTTTTTCCGTAATCCAGCCGCGACCTACCACTGGCTGATTGGTGATCATAATCACCAAAAAACCGAGCTTATTAAGTGTGGCGATAGCCCGGCTCGCGCCGGCCAAAATTTTCAATTCGGAAACAGTTCTTAAATTATCAACTTCGCGATTGATGGTTCCGTCCCGATCGAGGAAAACTGCTTTCGTCATATCTCAAAATTTAGATTTGAGATTTTTCCACCAAATGATCAAAATATTCCTTAAAATATTTTGTCATCAAATGCATAATCGTATCGTGGGTGCTCTCCACCAGTTCGTACTCTCCTTTGGGAGTGGGAATTAAAATTTTCACATCGGCCAGCTGATTGAGCTTGCCGCCGTCGAATCCCGAAAGGCCGATCACCGGCACTTTATGCTTTTTGGCGACCTCAACCGCTTTGATGATATTCGGCGAATTCCCCGAACTTGAAATGGCAATCACCACATCGGTGTCTTCAAGCACGGCCTCGAGCGGACCGGCGAACACCATGTCATATCCGACATCATTGGCCCAGGCAGTCAATTCTTCAGCGGTCGCAGGCACCCGGCTGATCAGAAACCTCCGCTTGTGCACATCGAGATGGTGGCTGAAAACGGTTTTATTGAAATCGGTTACCCAATGTCCTGCGATGGCCCACGAACCGCCGTTCCCGAAAATATAGATTCGGCCGTCGCGTTCATACGCCGCCTGCAGAATATTTACCGCTTTGGCGATTTCCTCAACCGGCAAATTCTGCAGCGCTTCGACCGCTTTGGCTGAAAAATTTTTAATATATTCCTGCATGGTCCTATCTCATAAGTTGATCCCCGTTATAAAGAATCTCGCTCCCGCTTTGGACAAAATGAACCGGTATCTCCTGAAATTCGGTTAAGTTGTTTGCTTGAGCGATCTTATTCACTGTCTGACGAATATTTTCTTTGTCTCCGGGCGAAACAAGAAACATGATGCAGCCCCCGCCGCCGGCACCTAATACTTTGCCGCCCCAGGCACCGGCCCGTATGCCCGCATTGTACAGATCATCAATAAGAGAATTTGAAACATTCGACGCCAAGCTTTTTTTCTTGAGCCAGCCCGAATGAAGCATCTCGCCGATCCCTTTGAAATCGCCTTGGAGCAATCGCTTTTTGAATTCATGGACTGATTCCGCCATTTCTTTCAAAGTATCCATTTTTTTCTCGATATTTTCTTTCTGTTCCGAGAGCACGCTCGCGGCATTCCGGGTAATGCCGGTGAAAAAAAGGAGCAGATGATCCTCCAGACCAAGCCGGATTTTGTAATGGAGCAGCACCGGCTCCACCGAAACCGATTCGTCGGGATTGATTGCAAGAACATTGAATCCCCCGAACGAGCCCGCGTATTGATCTTGCTTGCCGATCGGCTCGCCCAGCAATTCGATTTCCAAACGGCTGGCTGCCTCGGCCGCTTCATGCTTGTCCATTTTCCGGTCAAGATATGAATGAAGTCCTTTCATCAGCGCAACCGAAAAACTCGAAGAAGAACCGAGTCCGGTCTTGGCCGGCAGACTTGCGAAAGAACCAATTTCAATACCTTTATTGATCCCCAAATCGAGCAGCGCCGCTTTGATGCGCGTATGCTGAAGCTTTTCGGGATGATCAACGGTTTCGGAAAGAGAATAGCGCGCCGAGACTCTATCAATCAGCGGCGTTCGATTAATTGCGATATAGACAAACTTATCGATGGCGGTCGAAATCACCCGGCCCGGAGAGCGCCGGTAAAAATCAGGCAGATCCGTGCCGCCTCCCACAAAACTGATGCGCAGCGGCGCGCGAACAATGATCATGGTACTTAAAATATAAAGTAATTCTGTTTGGGTGTCAAAAAATTATCCAAGCCAAAAACCCACTTTTATAAGCACGCCCTCCAAAGAAAAAACCAACGCTTCACTCGCGGGCTTTTGATCACTTCTTTTTTCGATACTATGACAACCTTCGGAATTGATGTGCATTATCCTTACTTACTTGTCATAAACTCGATCCATACTTATTATTATATTATACGATCGTATAGTATAATACGCATCCACTTTCAGTGAATTTCAAAATCTCAATACCTCAATCCGGTCCGGGCTCAAAAAAATAATGAAAGGCGAATTTTCTCTTACAATACTAGAAAAATTAGCGAGGGCAGCTGCGGATGCTGGTGATCTCTGTGCCGCAATACTTGAAGCCGGATACGGGGCGTCGTACAACAAAATAGAATATGGGCAAAGGAAAATTCAACAGCGACGATTGAGTATATTGCGAGAAAAAGAAAAGCGGCTCGCCCTGCAAAGACGATATTACAATCTCATGGCCTGGCTTAAAAAAGACGGATTAGTCGCTGAATACAACGAAGCTGGGAAAAAGTTATTTCGCTTGACCAACAAAGGCTCTGCCAGATATGAGCTACTCAAGAAGCGTCAAAAATGTAGTTTGCCGATCCGGCATTATACTCCCCAGAAGATAAATAATTTTATAATAATGGCTTATGATATTCCCGAAAATCAAAGAATAAAAAGAGATTGGCTCCGCTCTGTGCTAAAAAATTTAGGATTCACCATGGTCCAAAAAAGTCTATGGCTTGGGAAAATTAAAATACCGCGAGAATTTATTAACGATTTATCATCTTCGGGCCTGCTTGAAGCAGTAGAAATTTTTGAAATAAATAAAAAGGGCAGTCTGCATAAAATTTCTCTCGAAAACTAATTTTCACCGCCTGTCCTCATTTCTAAAAGCCCTAAAATGAAATTACTAAACTACCCCGCGCAAGGAGGCCACGGGAAAGTCGTTTGTATTATATTATACGATCGTAGGATATAATACAAAAAATGGATTTTAAACTCTCCTGAAGATTGAGTCATTGATTAAAATTATCTCTGTACCAACAAATATAATCTCGGATAGATTTTTCTGGGGTAAATCTTGGGTGCCAGCCGAGTTTTTTCAATTTGGAGATATCGGAGACCGCGTGGCGGGTGTCGGTCCGACGGAAGCCGCCGAGCGCGATCGGCGAGGAGGAATTCGCAGTCTTTTTGAGAAGCTTGGCAAAATCCAAAACCGTGGATGCTCTGCCGCCGCCGACGTTAAAAATCCCGAAATCGGTCTTGGGATTTTTTAGCGCCAGAAGATTGGCGGAAATTACATCGGCGATATTCACAAAATCCCGCATCTGCCGGCCGTCTTCGTAGACCGTGATCGGTTTGCCGGCCAACGCCTGGGTGACAAAAATCCGCAAGGCCCCGGAATACAGATTCCGCGGCGACTGCCTGATTCCCTGAACGATGGAATATCGCAACACCGTGGTCGGGATGCCATAGGTCTTGCCGAATCGCAATGCCAGGCATTCCAGCGCCTCTTTGGAAAGCCCGTACGCATTGGTGGGCGTCAACGGCTGGTCTTCGCGAAAAGGAAAAAATTTCCCCGGCTGGCCGTGCGCGCACACAATATCGAATTGTTTATGTTCAAATTGTTCGAGGGTCCGGAGTTCGGGATAAAAGAAGCTCCCCGTATGCGAACATCGGTATTTGCCGTCGCCGTACACAAATTGGGAGCTTGCCAGTATTACTTTTTTAACCGGCAATTTTTTTTCGGCGATGATCTCGTATAAAAGAGCCGTGCCGGCGGTATTTGTTTGAAAAAACTTGCTGAAATCCGGAAGCTGGTCCTGGTGGGCGGCCAGATGATATATATACGAAACGCCGCGCAAAGCTTTGAGCCAATCGCTCTTTTTGCGCACGTCGCCCCGGATTAATCTGAATCCTTTGTTCAAGACATACTTCGGCCAGCGGCCGTTGTGGACCGGCGGCTGAAGATTGTCCAAAATCACAATCGAATATCCCTTTTGGGAAAGCGCGTCGGCGATGTGGCTACCGATAAAACCGGCACCGCCCGTAATAAGGGCTAATTTTTCGTTTTTACTTCTCATAATCAAACTTTCTTGAGGCGCGCTTGACGCCTCCTGAAGTATAGCTTCAACAGAAATCTCGACAAGGGATTTGTGCCCGCCATCACTTTGCCGGCGATACGGCGCAGAAACGCCCGCCGCTCCATTCCTGCCAAGCCATACCTTTCGATCTCGGGATTTGTCATCCAGTCTCTCATGATGGAAATGAGTTTCAGGAACTGCGTTTCCGTTTCCACAAAGTATGCTGCTTCGTTGCTCAAGCTGTTCGCATGGACCCGGTACAGACCAAGCGGCTCGTCAAGATAAGCGAACCGCACGCCCCGGTACGAAAGTTTCAACCATAGATACTGCTCATCGACCCGGCGGAATGTATTCTCGAAAGCCCCGAATTCATCAAGGACTGATCTTCGGACGACCACGGTGAGCGGATTGATGAAATTGCCGCGCAGCAGATCCGCAAAAATATTGCCCGAAGGATGCAGCACGGGAAAGTAATATAATTCCGGAGGATTTTCATCGAAAAAATGATAGATTTTGCAATAGGAGATCCCGCAATCAGGATGGGCTTCGAGATATCGCACCTGCCGTTCGATTTTTTCCGGCAGAAAAAGATCGTCCGCGTCGAGGAACGCCACATATTCGCCGCGCGCTTGGCCGATGCCGGCATTGCGCGCCGCCGACTGACCGACGTTCTTCTGCGAGAAAACCCGGACACGGTTGTCGCCGCAAGCCAGTTCTTCGATGATTGCTTTCGTGGAATCCGTCGAACCGTCGTCCACCACCACGACTTCGATGTTCGGATATGTTTGGTGCAGAACCGAATCAATCGCCGCTTTCACGTATTTCTCAGCGTTATACGCGGGAATAATAATAGAAACCAAAGAATCACTCATAGGGTAAGCCGATTTTCTTAAAAATCTCTCTGAACCGCTTTCCATAGGTATGGTCTCGAAGGGTCCGCTCATAGCCGGCGCGAGCAATCCGTTCCCGTTCCTGATCGTGATTCAAATAATATCTCGCTGTATCAATCAGATCGTCAACGCTCTTATATACGACTATTTCTTTGCCGATGTCATAGTATCGTTCAAGATCATCGGCGTACCCGGTCATCAGAAATCCACCGCACGCCGGAATTTCAAAAATGCGCGCTTTGATCTGGGGAGTTTTCTTGCCGTGCAGCCATGAGCGGAAACTCTGGGGCACATGCCGGAAGTTCGGGACGATGCGATCGGCGCTCCGGCGGAAAAAAATTTTTCCGAGCGACTTGAAAGAATAATCGACGGACGGCGCATTGATGCCGAGATTGATCTTGCTTTCGGAAAAGAGACGGATCATATCTCCTTCGCTCAATCGGCCGGCGTTCCAGCCGGCGCCGTAGACGACCAAGGGCATACCGGCCCGCCGGAAGGCCGCAACGATTTTCTCCCGTGATTGGTTCAGCGAACCGACAAAACTCACATCGGTGCTTCTTTCTCCGCTCGCCGGTTTATACAGCGCCGTGTTGGCGGCCCACTGCGAATAGATGGCGTTGTCGTATCCGATCTGACGATACCACTCAACGGCTTTCGGATACACGGTCACCGCCCAGTCAAAATGCTCGGCCCAGTAGCGGGAATAATTGAAAAAACGCCAATGATCATCGGCAAACCAGGCGAATGTTTTCGTTGTTCCCTTTTTTCTTACTGCATCAAGCAATTCGGGATTCACCTCATCACTCAACATAAATACGAACAGAAGTTCCGGCTGCTCCCTGTCAACCGCTTCCTTCAGCTCCTGATTAAAACGCTTTTTGCCGACTTCAAGTATTCTGTCAAACGGAAAATACAAAACCTCGACGCCCGGCAGGTTCTTCAGACTCAAGTAAAAATTGTTATGTTCGAAACTTAGGCCGTATTCCTTTTTGTAAAACGAATACTGGACGCCGGTGTAGATGATTTTCATTGCAAATGAAAAATCTCAATCTTATCAAGTGATTGATGGAAAACGTTTTCGCTACCGGGTGCAGAGGATATTCGTAACGCTTATCTTCCCGTCAATGGTCGGTTTATCGTAAGTAGAAATAAAGTAATCAATGTCCATTACCCTTGAATCTTCGCGGTTCACATCATAGAGCTTGAATCCCAAATTATTTAGCTCGCTTAAAAAACTTCTTAAATCTCCTCCTGACATTTTCAGAAGTTCTGGGCAGAATTCAGTTAATAGTTTAATATCCTTATTGCTAGTTAATATTCTTCTCATACCCTTGACGGCTTTCCACTCAGAGCCCTCGATATCCATCTTGATAAAATCGACTCTCCCCCGGACGACATCATCAATCCTGACGCTCCCAACCTCGACCCCCTTGCCGGCACTTCCGTGGAACCTGTCGTACCCGAATGAGCTGTGCGGTCCGACAGGATAAAAGATATCTCGCCCATCTTGATCGGCAACTGCATTCTCAAAGATGCTGACATTGGCAAAGCCGTTCGTCGCCACATTTTTTCTTAAGAGTTTGACGGTGTTGGGGTTTGGTTCAAAGGATATCACCTTACCTTTACTCTCTCTCTCTCTCTCTCGTATCCACAAGTGTTGCAAAAAGGCAGGTATAGTAGCCGACATCAGCGCCGATATCAAGCACCACGTCGCCGGGTCTTATTTCTCGTTTGAAAAGTTCAGTCGTATCAATTTCGAATCCGTGACCCGTCAATTTCCCAGAAAAGTCGATTCCGTATTCGACGTCAGTGTAAAGCCTGTAACCGTTCACTGAAACCGCTCTGCCTTTCATAAGTAAATAGAAAAACGTTCGAGCTTTTCGGTATATCAAGTATTTACTAAAACCACGCCCGCCGAATATTTTTTTAAGGAAAAAATATATTTTGCTTTTCATAATAGTTTTATAATTATAACAGTGCTAGCTTCCCGAAGCGATTTTAAGGAATCCTTTGGCATAAGCATCCCAGCTAATGTTTTCTTTGGTGAATTTCTGACCATCTCTGGCTATTCTCAAGTAAAACTTTTCGTCGCTCATCAACTGTTCAATTTTATCAGCAATCTGATCGGGATGCAACGGATCGACGAAAAGCGCATTCTCGCCGTCGGTAAGAACTTCGGCAACGCTCGTCACATTCGATACGACGAGCGGCAAGCCGGCAGCCATAGCTTCGAATGCCGCGAGCCCCCATATCTCGATGTGGTTCGGGAATATGAATATATCGGCATCATAGAACGCCTTCAAAAGTCCGGGCTCATCAAGTCCGTCAAAATTGAGCGAAACGTAAGGCGCTGCCGGCGAATCTTTCACGAACTGCTCGAATCCCTTCCGGTATCCGGGATCGCCCCACACGTCGCGGCACACGATCACGGCGCGCGCTTTTTTTCCTTTTTCCCGTAGGATACGGACGGCCTCGACCACATCTTCGTAGCGGCGATACTGGCTCAAAGCGCCGACGGCAAGGAGTATAACTTCGCCGCTTTTCAGCGTATCGCTCACATGGGGCTTTCGTTCGAAATGCGGGAAATCAACGCCGAGATACAAAAGCGAAACCGGCGGGCCGCACTTTTCCGCGATCGGGGCGCTCCGCTCATCCATCACGATGGTCCGCTCAATGAAACGATAATACGGCCGTTCGAAAACCGGCTCAAGATAAAACATCGCGCGGCTCAAAAGGTCGATTACCGGATTTTTCTTCGGCCGGTGATTGGACGGCGGGTCGTGCATGGTCCAGAGAATCCTGCAGCGCGGGTTGATCTTCCGGTAGAACTTCGCGGTACGGTACGAGTACCAATTGTGGCAATCGAGGATGTCGAGATCCTTCGGAAGCACAGCGGCGATACGTTTCGCGGCTTCGAGCGACCAGCGGCGGGCTTTCAGCTTCCCGATGATCTTGCCGAACGGCGAAGACGAACCGATGTATTTGAGGACATCATGGAGCGGCACCGGCTGTTCAATAATATTCACCTCGGTGCCTTCCCATTCTTTTTTGAACGGACCGGCGTCAAACACCGGCGTCCATACGGAAACGTCGTGGCCGAGTTTTTTGAATGCGTGCACAAGCGAGCCGACACAGCGTGTGTCGCCCATGGGCTCGGAAAGATCAAGATGTACGATGCCAATTTTCATTTCTTTTTATTTTATGAACGGATCCGGCACCATAACTTTGAATAGCTCTTGTTTATCGGTATTACTTCCACCTGAAAATTCTTCTCCAGTTCCCTCATGAACTGCTCCGGGTCCTCCCCGGTTTTTCTGATCAAATCGGGCCAGAAGGTGGTTATCAGCGTTCCTATGCGCATCCCTTTCATGCCTCGATAGACTTTTGGTTCCGACCCCGCAACGTCCATTTGAATAAAATCCGCTTCGTCCGCTTTCTGGTTTAAAGGATAGGAAATAAATTCAGTTCCTTTTTGAGCCGGTTCCGACCAATCAGCAGGCAGTGACATCCCTTCGATCTTATCGGACAATGCGCCCTGAACTGCCGTTACATTCAAAAAACCGTTTAATTGGATGTTTCCTTTCAGCAAGTTTGCGGTTTCGCTCGGTTCTATCGCTAAAACTCTCCCCCGAGGCGCAAGCGAAGCGAACAACAAGGCGTAATATCCTGCCGAAGCCCCGATGTCCACGCATACCGCATTCTCTCTGACTTCCTTTTTAAGCCGTTCGACTATCTCTTCTTCGAACACTTTCCCGCTGTGGAACCTGCCGTCATAGTCGGCGCAGTTCTCATAGGGGATTTTCATCTTGTAACCGTTGACCTCGATCACGTTCCCCTTCAGAAAGCGGAGATATGCCTTCCTTGCCGCTCGATAAAGAGGGTACTTCGAAAATCCTCTGCCGGCAAAAAGTTTTTCGAGGGTTCTATACATTCAGTTATCAATTCAAAAGCTTTTCGACGAAATTTTCCAGCTTTTTCGGATCCGGCGGAATTTTCAAAAACCGCGCGATGCGGTCGCGATAGCCTTTGATTTCTTCTTCCGAGAGCCCGCGAAGATACGCGTCAAGCTTCCCATAGTTCCGGAATTTTCTGAAATCGATGAAGCAATCTTGCGGCACCAGTTTTTCGATATCCGGCGCGCCGTAATAAACCGGAATGGCCCCGACGGCCAGACAGTCAAAAATTTTCTCGCTGATCCAGCCCGGATAGATTCCGTTCTCAAAGGCCAAAGCGAATTTGTATTCGCTCATGGCCTTGAGCTTATCCGGCACCTGCCCACGCCAAGTCCGCCGGACATATTTTGCATAATGAAGATAGAACGGATGGCGCGGCGGCTTATCCCAGCCGAATCCATATAAATCGAAATCCGGAGACCGGCTGAAAAATTTGATGGATTTCAACCGCTCGCCGTACAGCTCTCGACGTAAGGTATGGGGTCTGATATTGGAATTAATCATCGTTATATATTTCGTTTTCGGAGCCGAAAAATGCGCGCTCGTGATATCCCTGGTGCGATGTTCGAAATAATTGAAATACGCCAAGCCCGGGTTCGCCAGACGGCTGGTCACGAATATTTTCCCGTACATCCCGGATCGCACGATGGTGTCAAAATGAGCATACACATAGGGCATCGCCACCGCCGGCTCAAGCTGCATCAAGATCCGCCGTTTGAAGAAAGCATAGTTTTGCCTGAAGAATTTCCGCCGCTTGATGATGAATCCCCCGCGGCCTTTGAAATAGGCCAGATAATAATATGAGCGCCACAACGGGGTTTCACCCGGATGATTCAACACCAACAGCACATCGTCCGGCTGCTGTTCGCCCTTATTCCAGTCAAGATAGGATTTCAGCGAAACGCCGCGCTCGCTGCAAAATTTCTGGAATTCCTCCCAGAAAAGCGAATTTGGGCTGCCGCCGTCATACGGCCGCGAAGAAATCCCCCTGCCCTCAAAATAACTTTTCGGAAACTGATTCGGCCCGACCGGCAAAATATAAATAGTCATATGTTACGCCTTGATTGACCTGAAATTTTCCAGTCGTTTCTCGAGTTGCAATGCCATTTCTCGGTTTTCTCTATAAACATTGCTCTGTTCATCTTCGTCGGCGAGCGAGAATAAAAATGTTCCGGATTGATCTTTGATAAGTTTATGTCCTTTGGCGACAATCGCCCGCCCCAAAGGACGGATTCCGGAAAAATCCGCGTCATTTTCTGAAAGTTCTACTATAACATCCCGCTCCCCGACATCAAAAAGATTTTGGCCGCGGAAATTTTTAGGCCGCTTGACGCCCGCGAAATCAAGGATCGTGGGCGCGATGTCAAGCAGTCCGCGCGGAATTTCCCGAACCCCCGGTTTGCCGCACAGTTTTTCCGGAGCAACAACGACAAGCGGCACTCTGACATTCGTATTAAAGGCCTTTTCCATATGCTGAAATCCGCCGTGTTCGCCGAATTCTTCCCCGTGGTCAACCGTGATGAAAACAGCGCTTTCATCGTTCAAGACGCCGATGGTCGAAAGATGGACGAACAGCTTTTCCATGGCCGCATCAATATGACGGATGCCTTCATCGTACATATCGAGGTACAGCGAAGAAAAAAAACGGTTGATGTTCGGATACTCGCTCCAAAAATCAAACAGATAATCCGAACAATACGATTGTATTTTCCTGATTATTCTCCGGCTCCGGCCGAGCTTAGCTCGGCTTTGGCGCAAAAAAAGTCCGTACGGAGCATGCGCGTCCATATAGTGAACCCAAAGAAAAAACGGTTTCTTTGGTTTCTTGGGAAGCTCTTTCATAACAACCGTATTCACTTCAAAAGCCGTGAAATAAGCCTGAATGGGATTCGTGAAGTCGAGGTACATTTTTCTGATCGTCGAAGCCGAACGCTCGAAGATCCCGACAACAGAATCTACGATCGGGGCGTGTCGTAAAAGCCAGCGCCGGAAATTCAGAATGGCGTTTACGATTTTGAACTGCCAGGTCCCGCTGCGCGTGCCCGCCCCCCGCTTGCTGTCGCTGAAGTAATTAAGATATCGAAAACAGTCCCAGCCCCGTTCATACCCGAAGTAAGAAGAAAGATACGGATTGGAATGAAATCCCATGGTCTGATAACCCCCGTTCTGCAGCGCTTCGGAAAGGAGTGTTCTCTTCTCGGTTATCCGGGAATAGCCGCCGTAATCCAGCGGATACGTCGAAGTCATAATGCCGATAAACGACTGCAGCGAACCGGCGCTCACCGAAAACGCATGCCGAAACCATAGGGCTTTTTTTGACAGGCCATCCAAAAAAGGACTGGTGTCTTTTCCATATCCCATAAAACCCAAATGGTCATAACGCAGGGCATCGATCGTAATCAGAATAATATTCGGTTTTCGAGCCGAGCCCGATTTCTTCCGATTCTTAGAAACGCTCATCAAAAAAACTACCCGATGTATCCGAGCGCCTCGAGTTGGCGCATCACCTGTTCGCGCTCTTTCTCCTGCTGCGCCTTCTCTGTCTCGCGCGCGCCGGCTTTTTTAGGTTGAGACGCTTTTTTATTTTTCGAAGACTTTTTCATGAGGTTCAGAAAATCATAGCAAAAAAAAGCTCTTGACACAACCGCATATGTCTCTATAATTACATATAATTATGAAATATACAACGGTTTCCATACCCGACCCTCTCAATCAGAAAATAAAAAAGTTCATCAAAAATACGGGGTTCCAATCGACTTCATCTTTTGTTATCTACATTCTGCGTGAGGTTCTTTCCGATAAAACCGAAGAAAGCCCCGTTCTGGACAAGGAAAAAATAAAAGAGCGACTTCGTGCGCTCGGATACATGTAAAACCAATGGAACAAAATAAACGAAAGGTTTTTGTGTTTGGTATAGATGGGGCTTCCCCTGCTTTGGTATTCGGCAGATGGCGCAACTATCTTCCCAACATGAACAATATTGCGTCTAAGGGCATCAGCGGAGAAACCGAATCCACCATTCCCCCGATATCCATAACTGCGTGGAGCGCTCTTTTTTCGGGGAAGGACCCGAGCGAACTTGGAGTTTTCGGATATAACAAAAAAACAAAACAGGGGGAAATGAAACTAGTTACTTCCCGTGACGTTCGCGTTCCGCGCATATGGGATATAGCAAGCAATAATAATAAAAAATCCGTGGTTTTATATGTGCCACTCACATTCCCTGCCTCAAAATTGAAAGGAGCTATGGTAACTGATTTTCTCACTCCTGGCGTCGATTCACAATGCGCGTATCCCTCATCCCTAAAAAAAGAAATCAAAAAAATGCCGAGTCCGGACATATTTTTTGACGTAGCCATAGGCCTTGCCGGACACAAAGGAATGAATCCCGACGAACTGATAGAAAAAACCTACCGGATGACCGATATGCAGCTTGAGCTGGCCGAAAAACTCCTTCTGAAAAAATGGGATCTTTTCATCGCTGTCATGCTGGGAAGCGATCGCCTCCAGCACATGCTGTGGCATCATTTCGACGAAACACACAGGCGCTATGTGAAAAATTCGAAATATAAAAACGCTGTCAGAGATTACTACATCTATCTCGACAAACGCCTGGGGAAAATGATCTCGATGCTTCCGCAGGAGACATCAATAGTTCTTGTGTCCGATCACGGAATGGTCAGGCAGAACGGGAAAATCAATATAAACAACTGGCTTATGGGAAAAGATTATCTTGTCCTAAAAAAAGAATATAGAGACGAGATAAACTCCGGCAAAAAAATGAGGTTTAATACCAAAATGGTTGACTTCGAAAAAACAACCGCCTACGGAAGCGGAGCGTACCATGCAAGAATTTTTATAAATAAAAAAAATGTCGGCAGGAAATACGGACTGATCAGGAAAAAAATAAGAGACGAACTTTTAAACATAAAAGATGACAAGGGCAAAAAATTGGAAACAAAAATATTTTTTTCTGAAGATATTTATAGAAACCCCAAGCACCCGGAATGTCCTGATATAACGGTATATTTCGACGATTTGCGCTGGGCTTCCAATCCCGATTTCGGAGCGAGCGGGCTGTACTCATGGGAATCCGCCGCAGGAGCCGACTCTGCGGGACATTCGAGAAACGGCATATTCGCGGTTGCCGGGCATGGCATTCCATCTCGCAAGTCAAAAGAATCGATTGATTCCCGAAGAATTGCTCCCACGATATTAAAAATGATGGGGCTGAAAATTCCCCAATCAATAGAAGTAAAACCGATTTTTTAACTATAGGCCTATTGCATAATGCCTTTTCTACTGCAATATCCATATTTCGGCTCCGACTTTGCAAAAATCTTTCAACAGATACGCTGTATATGCTTCAAGATTTTTGCTGTATCTCGCTCGAAATCTGAACATTTCGTTGCGAA
>OBEQ010245403.1_pt1 | contig 27694 bp, 30 predicted proteins | sample 1670901 | NCBI WGS metagenome assembly OBEQ01 (sample SAMEA104232315, study PRJEB22302) | groundwater metagenome | biome: forest; feature: aquifer; material: groundwater | place: USA | collected 2011-08-07 | depth 5.4 m
AAAGAAAATACTCTGGGGAAACGGATAGTGATGTCATGCAAAAAGCAAAGTCTTTGTTAAAACATAAAATAAGCCCGATTCTATGCATAAGCGATATAGAACAATTGGACTCTTACTTAAAAGAAGAGCAAGAAATTTTAGAGTCCTTGGATAATATTGTATTTGTTTACGAACCACCTTCCGCTATCAGCGGCGGAGGCGAGTATCATCCCCAAGACCCGCAAGAAGCAGACACAAATGCCGCCAAGATAAGCGATAGAATCGGAAGAGTGGTAACCACAATTTACGGCGGCAGTGTGAATCCGCAAAATGCAGCGTCTTTCTTTTTGCAAAAAAATATTGATGGTGGTTTAGTGGGACAAGCAAGTCTTGATCCTCAAGAGTTCTTAAAAATAGTCGAAGCAATTTCTTAATATGCCTCCACAAAAAAGAAACGGTAATCGTTTTGTAAAAATTTTCGCCTTTGCCACAGTTCTTTTTTTTGTGGCATTTTTTGCCATAAAATTTTTCCATCTTAGCCCTCTTTTGTTGGGTGGCCCAAAATCCGTCGTCCAGTTTCTAACCAACTCCGGTCTTAAAAGCGACAATAACCGCATAAACATTCTACTTCTGGGGATCGGCAACGAAAACCACGACGGACCAAACCTCTCAGACTCTATGATTATTTTATCTGTAGACAAAAATGGCAAAGATGCAGCTCTAATTTCAATCCCGCGGGATATTTGGGTACCTGATTTGAATCAAAAGATAAATGCCGCCTATGCTATTGGTCAGGTGAGGAATAAAACAGGTTTAAAATTGGCAGAGAGTACTATCCAAAAACTTTTCGGCTTACCGATTCATTACGGCATCCGGATCGACTTTACCGGATTTGAGAAAGCAGTTGATTTGGTGGATGGTTTGGATATCAATGTCGATAATTCTTTTACGGATAACAAATATCCTATCGAGGGCAAAGAAAATGATACCTGCGGCTATGAAATTGAGAACAGACTCGAAAACGGCATCAGCAATGTTTATTTCAGACAAGCCACAAGCTCTGCCGCTACTGCCGCAAAGTTGGCAACCCCATCGGCCACTCTTCTCACGGAAGATAATGACCCCTTTACTTGCCGCTACGAGACGTTGATTTTTGCCAAAGGCCAAACCCATATGGACGGAAAGATGGCTTTAAAATTCGTCCGCTCCAGACACGGTAACAATAATGAAGGATCAGATTTTGCCAGAAGTGCCCGCCAGGAAAAAGTTCTCCTCGCTTTCCGCCAGAAAACCCTGTCTCTTGGAACCATTACAAATCCCAAAAAGATTCTTGATCTAACCTATACGTTTGGCAGTTCCATAGATACCGATATTACCTCTTACGAAATCCCGCTTTTTGCCAAGCTTTTCCCTAAGGTCGACCAAAGCGCCGTCAGGAAAGTTACTCTTGATTCTGATAGGCCGGAGTCAAAGTTAGAAGTTGGAGACCCAAGTCAATATGGCGGGGCATTCGTCCTTTTGCCCAAAGGCGGCAGCTGGCAAGATTTAGCTGACTTCATTCAGGGGGAAGTTTTTAAAACTTTAACTACGCCAACACCATCAAATTCTCCCAAAAAGTAGACATCTAAAAATGAATTTTATTGAGCCTTGTACGTGGAGATAAGAGAGCTTGTTTCTCGCAACCAAGAATCTAGCTGCTGCGGTAGCTCGAAATAAGCTTTACGGTTCCAATCACAAAAAGAATTAAGCCCCCGACAAAAAGCAAATAAGTTATTTCGGTTGAGCCTGCGCTAGGCAAAGAAGAACTGGTCCCGCCCTTGGCAGAACTGGTGCTGGCTCCCAAAAGAAAATCGCTTTTACTCGCCAAAACATTGCTAGCAAAGGTTAAAGCTATAGAAAACGGTGCAACAAAAGAAGCCGTGCGTAAAATCTTCATCGCCTCTAACTACGGTAATATTATTTACCCTGTCTTGTCAATGGTATTTTTTAAGTTTTGAGCCTATTTGGGGGAAGATGGGGGATCAGCTCTACCTCTTTCAGTCTCTCGATTAGCTTTTGCCTCTATATCTTGAATTCCCTGTACTAAAAGGAGCTTCACATTTCTCTTCAGAAGGACTGGGGCAGCCTGAAGTATTAAAAGTCCGTCATCAGGCCCGAGTCCAAACTTAACTGCCAGATTTCCAAAATCTCGAAGTGCTTCTGCCTCTTCTTTTGTGCTGTCATACAATTCCGGGTTCATCAGTTCAGCTGCAAGTACCCTCTCCCAAGGTTTTGGGTCCTCACCTGGATTTTGATCACCAAACTTGGGCGCCAATTTAGCAAATGCTGTCCTTGCTTCCTCGTCCACATCAGGATCGTTTGGATATTCTGCTGTCATTTTAGGCTTAGATTATACCACCGTAGGCTATTTAGCCGTAGGTTTTTTAGAAGTGGGAGCAGCGGCTTTAGCCCCGCCTGCTAATTTCTTAGATAGTCTCGATTTTAACCTTGCTGCTTTGTTGCGGTGAATCACATTTGTCTTCGCCGCTCGGTCCAAAGCTTTGAAAGCCGCGGAAAGCAGTGCCGCCGACGGGTTTTTGCGAAAAGCACTAACCGCTTTTTTATATTTGCCGCGGACCACTAAATTAATTTCGGTTTTACGCTTGTCTTGTCGTACCTTTTTGATTGCTTGTTTTATAATCGGCATTTAATTAAGATTAGGCGAGTTTTAGTCTATCTCCCTACGGGTGTTCAACCTTTTGGGTATTCTACCACAATGATTAATTTTATCAAAAATGGCGCGAGTATTTTCAAAAACAAGCAGGAGGACATCCTTTCTGCCGCGTTTGTAATCGCTTTCTCCGTCGCTCTTTCCAAGATCCTTGGCCTCATTCGTCTTCGTCTGTTAGTTTCGCATTTCAACTACGATATCAAGCTTTTAGACAGTTTCATCGCCGCCTCCGTTTTGCCGGACGCTATTTTTGAAGTTTTAATTTTTGGGGCCATCGCGCTTGCCTTTATTCCGGTTTTTTCCCAATATTTATCCCGCGATAAGCTGCAAAAAGCCTGGGATCTTTCTTCAACCATGATAACTTTGGGGCTGGCAATCTTTATCGTTCTTACCCTCATTCTTGTTGTTTTTGCCGATTTTATTGCCCCAATAATCGCGCCCGGCGTCGTGGCCAAAGAAGCCAACACTCAGGCGCTCATTGCTAATCTTCTACGCATCATGGTTTTTTCCCAGCTCTTCTTCGTCATCTCGATTTTCCTGACCGGAATCCTGCAGTCATTCCAGCGTTTTCTCGTCCCGGCCATCGCCTCCGTTTGTTATAACCTCGGCATCATTTTCGCCATTATTTTCCTGACCCCGTTTTTTGGCATTTACGCTCCGGCAATCGGCATGATAATCGGTGCCTTCATCCATCTTCTAATCCAACTGCCCCTCACGCTTTCTTTGGGATTCCGCTACAGGCCCAACTTTAATTTTAGAAACAAAGACGTTTTAGAAACTTTCGCTCTCATGTGGCCGCGCTCTATCGTCCTTGGCCTAATCAGGCTTTCCGACGTTATTAATATTGCCCTCGCTTCGGTGGCCGCCGCCGGTTCCATTGTCGTTTTTAGTCTGGCGCAAACTCTTCAGTTGGTACCCATTTCGCTTTTTGCCGCTTCAATCGCTCAAGCCGCTCTGCCCTCACTCTCAATTGAATTCGGCTCTCAGCGCTTCGAACAATTCAAAAAATTATTCTATCAATCTTTTAACCAAATCATGTTTTTAATCTTGCCCGCCGCCGCTATCATCGCCATCTTGCGCATCCCAATTGTTCGCTTGGCTTTTGGTGCGCGCGGATTTCCTTGGGACCTGACGGTTTTAACCGGCCGCGTGCTCATCGCCTTTTCCATCGGTATCGCCGCCCAGGCAATCAGCCTTCTTTTAACGCGAAGTTTTTACGCCGTAAAAGACAGCGTTACCCCCGTTAAGGTTTCCGCCTTTACTACAATTTTGAATATCACAGCCAGCGTCATCATGGTCATGATTTTAAAATTCTCGATGGTTTTTCTGGCCCTTAACTTTAGCCTCGCCAATCTCTTAAATGCTATTTTGCTGTTCTACTTTTTAGACAGACGCGTCGGCTTCAACAAAAAAGAACTGGCGATCCCGTTTTTCAAAATGCTTGCTATTAGCGTAGTTACAGCTTTGACGCTTTATATTCCGATGAAGATTTTGGACCAGCTGGTTTTTGATACGACCAGAACTTTCGGGCTTCTGCTTCTAACCGGTACGGCAATTATTGCTGGCCTTATTGTCTACACCGGTCTTTCCTGGGTTTTTAGAGTCGAAGAAGTTGGTATCTTTGCCAAACTTCTTAAAAAGGTTATCAATTTCCCCTCCAAACTTGCTAAGCCCTCGCCAACATCCATTGACGCTCAGCACACAACTCCTTAAGCCAAAACTAAAAAAACCATGAATATTCGAAATTTCGCCATCATTGCCCACATCGACCACGGCAAATCAACTCTTGCCGATCGGATTATGGAATCTTGCGGCGCCGTCGGCGCTGTCCATAACGCCCAGCTTCTCGATAGTCTTGAACTAGAGCGCGAACACGGCATTACCATCAAGCTCAAAGCCATCCGTCTTAACTACCACCTACAACCTACCACCTTAGACCCGCAGTCCGAAGGACGAGGATCGCATGGCCCTGTATACAACCTAAATTTAATCGACACTCCCGGCCACGTCGATTTTTCCTATGAAGTCTCCCGGTCGCTTGCCTCTGTCGAAGGCGCCGTTCTAATTGTCGATGCCACCCAAGGCGTCCAGGCCCAGACTCTTTCCAACTTCAATATCGCGCTCGAATCCAATCTCACTTTAATTCCCGTTATCAATAAAATCGATTCCCCTCAAGCCGAAGTTGCCAAAACTCAAGAAGAATTAGAAAATCTCGGTTTCTCAGCCGCCGAAATCATAAAAGTTTCCGCTAAAACCGGCGAAGGCGTCGACCAACTACTAGAACAAATCGTCAGCCGTATCCCTTTCCCAAAACTAACCTCTAACAGCCAACAGCTAGCAGCCTTGATCTTCGACAGCGGCCTCGATCCTTACAAGGGCGTCATCGCCACCGTTCGTCTATTCGGCGGCAGCCTGAAAGTCGGCGACCAGATCAAATTCTTAGCTACCGGCGCCACAGCCGAAGTGTTGCAAATTGGCTATCTTTCGCCACTGCCCACATATGTTAACGAAATTTCCGCCGGCGAAGTCGGCTTTATCGTCACCAACATCAAAGATTTATCCAAAGTCGAAGTCGGGGATACCATTACCAACCCCAAAGATCCGGCTTCGGCACTTCCCGGCTACAAACACGCCAAACCGGTCGTTTTCCTTTCGTTTTATCCAACCGACGTCGGTGATTTCACCAAGCTTAAAGAAGGCCTGGAAAAGTTAAAACTCAATGACGCCGCGCTCGAATTTTCCCCCGAAACGTCAATTTCTCTTGGCCAAGGTCTGCGTGTCGGCTTTCTCGGCCTTCTCCATGCCCAAATAACTCAAGAACGTCTGGAACGTGAATACGACCTGGACATCATTGCCACTTCGCCCTCGGTCAACTTCGAAGTCGACGGCCAGATTATTAATAAACCCAGCGAATTTGACCCAACCGCCCAAAACGTCAAAGAACCTTATGCCAAAGTCACCATTTTCATTCCCCAGCAATATTTCGGCACAGTTTCCAACCTCATCCACGAAAGAAGGGGAACCTTAGGCAACTTTGAAAATATCGGCAATTTGCTGAAAATCGAATCCGAAATTCCGCTTCTGGAACTCTTAATCGGTTTTTACGATACCTTAAAAACGCAAACTTCCGGCTACGGTTCCTTAGATTTTGAAGTTTCCGATTACCGCCCGGCCAATCTGGCTAAACTCGATATTTTGGTTAATCACGAGCCAATCGAAGCGCTTTCTCAGGTTGTTCCTATGGCCAAGGCCGAAGAAATCGGCCGCAAATTCGTGGACAAATTAAAAGACGCCATTCCCCGTCAGCAAATTCCCGTCCCAATCCAGGCAGCCATCGGCGGCAAAATTGTGGCCCGCGAAACCGTCGCCGCCTTCAGAAAAGACGTTACCGCCAAACTCTACGGCGGCGACGTCACCCGCAAAATGAAGCTTTTACAAAAACAAAAGAAAGGGAAAAAGCGCATGCGCCGCTTCGGCAGCGTCGATATTCCGCAAGAAGCATTCCTCGCCGTGTTGAAAGTGTAGGTAAAAGTAAGTATAATTTCCCACTATGCAAGAAACACTTTCGCCAGTGGGTGAGGCCTTAAAAAGAGCAGCCCACAGAGGTAAAAATTCTTCTGGTCTAACCCAAGCAATTCGAGTACAAATAGCAGACCAAACATTCAAAGATATGGTAAAAGCCGGCCTTACCGAGCAAGTGCTCATCGAGCGTACCAGAAAAATAACACTAGAAAGAACAGAAGCCAGAAACAGAGAACGACAAATAGAAGCAGAACAAAGACTATCCCTGACAGCAGAGTTGCGAACGCTGCTGGGAGAAGTGCAACGACAGGCGGAAGAGCGTGAGGAGATAGCAGAACAGGGTAGAATTGAAAGGCAAGAAGAACTCATCAGGCTACGTACCTTAATTGGAGGAGTGCAAAGCCAGGCTGAAGAAAAGAAACGATTAAAAGACGAAGAGCGAGCATCAGCCCAACAAAGAAGAGAAGCCGCCCGCGAAGCCCAAAAGCAAGAGCGCCGGTTAGTAGCCGATAAAGAACAAAAAGAAGCAGCAGCGCGAAAAGCCAAAGAAGAAGAAGAACGCGAAAAACAACGACTCGCAAGACAGACAGCAAGGGCCGCGCGCCAAGAAGCTGAACGTCAACGAAGAAACCAAACCCGACGACATCAGCTCCCAAATCGGCCCCTTCCTTCAGAGCAACAAAATGCTTCTGAGGAGGCAAAAGCGCAATATACCCAAATCGGCCGAGATTTCTTCAACATATCATTCAGACCGGAAAAAGAAATATCGATAGAAGAATTTATTGAACGTTGGTCAGCTTTAGTACACCAACTTCATAGCTATTCTCCGGATCAGCAAGCCGATCTTATAGGAAGGTTAGCTTCCGGGCTTCAAATTTCCGAAATCAGTCTAAGCTCGGCATACATGAAAGCCGCTGGTACAACGGACCGAAACGGCCAATTCTTTGATAAAGTTGATTACCTGGCATATACCATGTCGGACATGCTGGGCTACTCTGGTGTCAAGAAAGCTAATTTTCTTGACGCTATCCAGATAAAATTAGGCAGTGAAGGCCGAAGTTTGTCCACCGTACACAGAGCTGTAGCCGCTTGGATAAGCGTTACCCATAGAGAATCTGCTTAGAAACATAAAACTTGCAATTCCCCAAAAAATATCCCATAATCCGCTTGATTATATGAATGAATTAATGTTGTATGACCAACAAGGAGCGGTCAGAGCCGCTGAACACATCTCCAGACCTTTCGAGGATGGAGACGAAGTTTTTGCTGTGGATGAGGCCAACGCTATCGTGATAGATGGAATGTTTCCCGGATACGACCTCAAGACACGCGCATTGAACGAGCATTCGAGACACAACTCTACCTACATCGATATAATGGCCCATACTCTAGGCGTCGCCGAATTAACCCGGAAGCGAATATTGCATATATTACTCGTGGACAATATCACCGCAGAAACTGCCAATCGGATTGAAGAGAAAGCCGAAAACAGAGAAACAGAGAATTAAACTCCTCTTGATTCTTCGACTCTTGACATCAATTAGCACTCGTAGTATATTACTGCTAACCTCCGTTTAACGTCATCCTCGCGAAAGCGAGAATCAAGATTCTCGATCAGGTCGAGAATGACGAGGGGGTGTAAGACAATGGATCTCACTGAACGCCAGAAAAAATTACTGCGCGCAGTTATCGAAAAATACATCGAAACTGCCGAACCCATCGGTTCTGAAACTATCGAAAAAGAAGCCGGACTTGGTGTTTCGCCCGCAACCATCAGGAACGAGATGGTCCGCTTAACCGCGCTTGGCTATCTGCGCCAGCCCTACACTTCGGCCGGCCGCATTCCCACCTCTCAAGGCATGAAGTTTTTCGTTGATCAGTTAATGGAAGAAAAAGCTCTGTCCCTAAAAGACGAAGTTGCCATCAAAGAAGAACTGGGTCAGGGCACCGAAGATCGTTTCGATAAACTCTTAAAACACACCACCAAAGTTTTAGCCGATCAAACCCGCTCCTTAGCTGTTGCCACCGACGGCGAAGGCGAAATTTACGCCTCCGGTATGGCCAACATTTTAGAAATGCCCGAATTCTTCGACATCGACATCACCAAAACCGTCCTCGCCATGTTAGACAAAATAGAAGTCTTAAATCAGGTCTTTGGTCTTCTTCTGCCTCAAGACCAGATAAAGATTCTTTTCGGCGAAGAGCTTGGTCTTCCTTATCTTGAGCCCTGCGGTTTCGTCGTCGTTCGCTACCAATCGTCTGACCACGCCGGCGTTTTAGGCGTCATTGGCCCATCGCGCTTAAATTACCCGGTGGTTATTCCGACTATGAAATACTTTGCCCACCTACTCGGAGAAATCTCAAAATAAACTATGAAAAACGATACGCCAAAAACTAAATCTAACAAAACGGATCAAAAACACCAAGAACTGGAAAACCAGCTCAAGCGCGCTCTCGCCGATTATCAAAATCTGGAGCGCCGCGTCACCGAAGAACGTCAGCTCTTAGGTCAACTTTCCGCTGCTCTCCTGATCGAGAAGTTTCTGCCGGTTCTCGATAATTTAGAAAGTGCCCAAAAGCATTTGAACGACCAGGGTCTGGAAATTGTTCTCAAGCAGTTTAAAGATATTCTAGCTTATGAAGGCGTCGAGGAAATCGAAGCCGAAGGTCAGGAGTTTAACCCTCACCTTCACGAAGCGGTTGGAACCGAAGAAGGCCCGAGCGTTGGAAAGATTGTCAACGTTATGGCAAAAGGTTATAAATTAAATGATAAGGTTCTGCGACCTGCCAAAGTTGTTGTCGCCCAAAATCCGCCAGCTGGCGAACCTGCCGCCAACAACAAATCAAGTCAAGCGAGCGAACCAAACATGGTGGAGGATCCTTACCTCTAAAGGAGAAAATTTATGGCTAAAATCATTGGAATCGATTTAGGAACTACCAACTCTTGTGTTGCTGTCGTCGAAGCCGGCAAGCCCAAAGTCATCCACAGCGCCGAAGGCCGAAATACTATCCCGTCTGTTGTTGGACCGGTTAAACACATCGTCGGCGACGTTGCCAAACGCCAAATGATCGTTAACCCCAAAACCACGATCTTTTCCATCAAGCGTCTAATGGGCCGCAAATTCAAAGACCCCGAAGTCCAGCGCGACCTAAAGTGGCTCCCGTACGAAGTTAAAGAAGGCAAAAACGGCATGGCCATAGTTTCCGTCGATGGCCACGACTACACTCCGCAGGAAATTTCGGCCATGATCTTGGGCAAAATTAAAGCCGATGCCGAAGCCTACCTTGGCGGCAAAGTCGAACAGGCTGTCATTACCGTGCCGGCCTACTTTGACGATTCTCAGCGCCAGGCGACCAAACAAGCCGGAGAAATCGCCGGCCTCAAAGTCGAACGCATAATCAATGAACCAACAGCGGCTGCGCTTGCTTATGGTCTAGACAAATCCCACGCCCACACCATCGCCGTTTACGATCTCGGCGGCGGCACTTTCGATATCTCCATTTTGGAACTTGGCGAAGGCGTTTTCGAAGTTAAGGCCACCAACGGTGACACTCACTTGGGCGGCGACGATTTTGACCAAAAGATTGTCGAATTCCTAGCCGAAGAATTCAAAAAAGATTCTGGCATGGATATTTCCAAAGACAGACCCGCTCTTCAGCGCCTGCGCGATGCCGCCGAAAAAGCCAAAATCGAATTGTCCTCTACCCAGGAAACCGAAATTTCGATCCCATACTTAACTGCCGACAACACCGGTCCTAAGCATTTACAGCTTAAGCTCACCCGCGCCAAGCTGGAACAAATTGTAAGCGATCTTGTCGAAAAAACGCTCGGGCCGGCCAAAGCTTGTCTAAAAGATGCCAAGATGGAGCCTTCTAAAATCGACGAAGTCATTTTAGTCGGCGGCATGACTCGTATGCCGCTGGTTGTCGAAAAAGTTAAGGCATTTTTCGGCAAAGAACCCAATAAATCGATTAACCCGGACGAAGTTGTCGCCATCGGCGCCGCTGTCCAAGGTGCCGTATTAGGCGGCGAAATGAAAGAAATGGTGCTTCTCGACGTTACCCCGCTAACTCTCGGAATCGAAACCCTTGGTAGTGTCTCCACCCCGCTTATTCCCAGAAACACCACCGTCCCAACATCAAAAACAGAGGTTTTCTCAACAGCTGCTGATAACCAGACATCTGTCGAAATCAACGTCCTTCAGGGTGAGCGCCCCATGGCCGCCGACAACAAATCTCTGGGGAGATTTATATTAGACGGCATTCCGCCAGCACCTCGCGGTGTGCCGCAAGTAGAAGTCACTTTCGATCTGGACGCTTCCGGTATCTTGCACGTCAAGGCTAAAGACAAGGCTACCGGCAAAGAACAATCAATAAAGATTACGGGTTCGACCGGTCTTTCCGACGACGAGATTGCCAGAATGACCAAAGAGGCGGAAGAACACGCCAAAGAAGACGAAGCCAAAAAAGAAGAAATCGAAGTTAGAAACCACGCCGACACTCTGGTCTACCAGGCCGAAAAGGCGCTGAAAGACGGGGGAGACAAAGTCCCGGCCGATGTCAAAACCGAGGTTGAAGAAAAAATAAAGGCCTTAAAAGAAATCCTATCAACCGGTTCCGTCGAAGACGTTAAAGCCAAAACCGAAGAACTTTCAACCTCACTTTCTAAAATCGGCTCGTCCATGTACGGTCAAGGCCAACCCGGCGCCGATGGTCAAACAGACGGTCAGCCAGCAGATGGCAAGACCCCACCCGAATCTGGTCAACCCGGTGCAGACGACAAACCAGCCGGCGATGTCCAAGAAGGAGAAGTAGTTAAGGAATAAACCCCATAAATCCATTTTTTCTCAGTCATTCTGGTAAGCGAGTGGAACGAGCGCATCCAGAATCAGATTCTGGACAAGCCAGAATGACAAAAGGATTGATATAATTTACCCATGGCGAAAAAAGACTACTACGAAGTTTTAGGCGTAGGTAAAAACGCTAGTGCCGAAGAGCTCAAAAAAGCTTATCGCACCATGGCGCGTAAACATCACCCGGATGTCGATAAATCCGCCGGCGCCAATGAAAAGTTTAAAGAAATAAACGAAGCCTACCAGGTTCTTTCCGACCCGCAGAAAAAACAGATGTACGACCAAATGGGTCACGCCGCGTTTGAACCCGGCGCCAGCGGCTTTGGCGGCGGCGCGGGTCAAAGTCCGTTCACGTACCAATGGTCAAGCCAGGGTGGCCAGGGATTTGAAGGGTTTTCCGACCCGTTTGATATTTTCGAAATGTTTTTCGGCGGCCAATCCCCATTTGGCCGCGAAGCCCGTTTGCCCCGCTACCAAATCCAATTAGATTTTATGGAAGCGGTCAACGGAGTCACAAAGGAAATCGAAATCGAGGGCTCGCGCCAGAAAATCAAAATCCCGCCGGGAGTTGATGACGGCAGCGAAATTAAATTCGGCGACTTTATAATCGTCACCTCCGTCCGCCCATCGCCAAAATTCAATAGAAGAGGATACGACATTGTTACGGAGCACGAAATCACATTTTCCCAAGCCGCCCTCGGCACCGAAGCGCGTATCGAAACAGTCTACGGCCCCGTCACAATTAGAATTCCCGCCGGCACCCAACCCGGAACCCAAATCCGCCTCAAAGGCAAAGGCGTCAAACACCCCTCCGGCCGCGGCGTCGGCGACCACTACGTGATTATTAGATTAAACGTTCCCACACATTTGTCCAAAGACCAAAAGCGCCTCCTCGAAGGACTCGAAAACTCATAAGTGAATAAGCAAAAATCTTACGGAAGTAAACTGAAAAATATTTCTGACCCGAACTTAGCTAAAAGTCACGGAGCCGGAGTAATCGTCGAACTCGTTCAACCGGCAAAAGATAACAAATGGGGAAGATTCTACTTCAAGCATTACAGCAGATACCCTCTTATTTTTAGTGATTCTCGAAAATATTATAATAAAACTCTTAAACTGCTTGCTGAGTGCCGAAGAATTCCTGTGGATAATACAAATAATAGGCATATTCCGGACAAATTACGAGAAAAACTAGACATCGCATCATTAAAGTTTTTAGTTTTAAACAAAATTGGTATTGAATACCTTACCCAAGAAATGCTTCCAATAATCCACAAGATTAAAAATCATAAAGAAGAAATTTTTGTTCTCCCTAACGAGGAAGAAACAACCCGTCCCAAATTAAATGCAATATTAACTGCTTTAAAAATTAAAGAAACTGCCCCGAATATTTTGGTGACTTTATTGGATAGAAGAGATGTAGTCGAGCATCCAACGCAAAATCGTTTGTATAACGCACTACCAACAGAGTGGAAAAATAATCATTTATCCTGGGTCCTAAGCGGTGAGATAGACGGCGCTCTTGATCATATTGTCCCATTTATTAACTTGATTACAGCCGCCTTTGATAAATATATCGCTGATAATCAGATCCCTGGAAGTCTTACAGGCGTTCAAAGAGGCATACGATCTTTGGAACAGTACAAAAAATAGGACTAGGTGGGCCTAACGCAGGACTCTCTTTCTAATGAAAAAATTACTCGCCGTCAACTTAAAAATTGGGTCTCAAATATACAAACTTGTTTCTATTGTCCACAGTATTGATAAAAATGGTGATAATTTTTATGTGTTTTATTCAAATACCGATTGGATCAAAAATCACGGAGGTCAATCAGCTATTCCAATAAAGTACTCGAGACACGCTACTGGATATAATAATCGCTTCACGTTCGGTCCCAGTAAAAACCGTCTTGGGCAGTTCAAAGCAGACGAAAATGTGCCCATTGATCAGTTAGATCATGCCGAAGGACTGATCTATTTGAGCCTGAACAATGTCGATATGAGCTTGGTCAAATTATTGGACAAGGTAGAAAAGAAAAGAGAATATTTACACACATTAATAATTGATTCAAAAAACTATACAAATTTAACGGTTCAACTCTTTTTATCAAAGAAAGATTACCATTTATCAAGTGCAAAATTTAGCCATAAAACCATCAAAGCGTTTCCATACAGAGAATTTAAAATTGTTGTGACGACAAGGGATCTTTGGATTGATCCAGAGAAATATAATAAAGACCAAATAGGAAAATTATTATTAAGTTAAGCACAATCGCCCCCCAAATTCCCCGCTCGATTTTTGGCTTTTGACATACTTTCGCTAAAGGTTTTTAAAAATACCTTTTATATAAGAAGCGACTTCGGGGTAATTTTCTTTAGTGCAAGCGATAAATAGTCTTCTGAAGATGAATAATTTTTTCTTCTTATATCTTAATGCGATTATATTATTTTTAGCATCAAATTCGGCTTGATCAAAAAAGGAATATAGACGGAACCAGCCGCCATATCCAAGGTAAGAGAAAAAGTACGATTCCGTGAGAAGAAGTCCTTGGTCGGTTAGTTCATAGGAAACTACATTAATTTGCAATCTCTTTAATACATAGAGCAGCAGGAGTATAAAAAGAAAGACTATGGAGATGACCAAAATTGATAAGCCAAAGAGAAAAAAGAAATCAGAATGTAACGGATTTTTTTGGTACACAAGCCAGGCGGAAAACACAGATGTGCCAAGAATCAATAATACAAATGCGGTTGAATATATACGCCAAAGTTTTCGCCAATGCCTGAATGCCACTTCTAGCTCGGAAACTTTCCATAAAAACATACGTTTCCCTTTTCCAGCTTGACCGGTCTTTAAAGATTGTGACAAAAATGGAGTTTTTTCATAGTCATAGGGCGCAATTTTCCTTTCCGCAAAAAGAGATATCAAAAAAACTGGCAACATAACAATAGACAAAAGAATAAAAAAAATAGTCCCTATTACTCCGAATGTTATGGATCCATACACTATAAAGTTAATAACTAGTGACAAAAGGGCAGAGATCACAATTACCAGCAACAACTTCTTTTTCCAATGTGGTCTAAGTTTTACCGGAGACTTGCCTGTATTTTTTTTCACATCCACTACTTTAATGTGGCAGAGTTTTAGAGGAATTTCAACGGCTATAGACATTTAGGCCAATACCCCCAATTTCCCCGCTCGATTTTTTCGTTTTGCTATAATTCCAGACTATGGCTACAGAATATGGGTCTCCCGGTGGGAATAGCTCGCCAGTGGTGCTTGGAAGCGATTTCCCTTTTCTTCATGGGGAAAATTTTGATTTGGCAACTCTAACGACCTTAAAGGATCCGCAAACCAGAGCGGCCATTCCAGACTTAGAAACAGCTTTAGCGCTTTGGCTAGAGACAGGGGACAGAAGTTTGATTTTGGCACGCACATTTATGATGCCGCGTGCACACATATCTCCGGTTTTTGTGATGAACGCATATGGATTTACCCAGCAGGAAAGACTGGCAGATGGTCAAAAGAGGCCAATTTTGATTGTAAAACAGGAACCGAGTTTTTCAGCCGGTGATAATGCACAAATGCTCGCTTTGCAAAGGGATGAAATTTGTAGCGCACTCGGCATCAGCGATCTTCCCCAAGTTTTAAAAACTGTCACTTTGAAATATAAACGTGGAGATTCAAGCTATATTGTCTTAGTCTCTGGTGTAGGAGATTTTCGGGTAGATAGAGACCTTAAAAGAGCAATAGGTTCACAATTAGATCTGTCAAATTCCGTTTCCAGAGAATCAGTGGTTAATCCTCGAGACTTTGACACAACTCTGGTTCTAGGTCTGCAACCTGGTTTAGTCAAGCCAATTTTAGAGCCTCATCTAGCTGCTAATATAAATGGAATTGCTTATTTAACAGGTATTGCCGAACCGAATAGCTACGTAGCATTGTCTATTTCTCATATCGATACAATGATTATGCGCTTAAATGATTTCGAATTCTTATTCGGGGATCACGCTCAAGATAATTATCAAGGTTTTACTTTAACAAAAACAGATCGGTTCGATTTTTATAAAAATTCTCGGTATTGATCTTAATTTCACCTTCCCCAAATTCCCCGCTCGCGGTTTTTAAATTCGATATAATCTTGCTGTGAAGTGGAACATTCTACTATTTGAATCTAGCCGCGGCGAAAAACCTGTAGACGAATTTATCAAGAAACAACGGCCGCAGGCAAAAGCAAAAATCGTTCATGCCATTAGATTACTAAGAGAATATGGCAATGAACTTGGTATGCCTCACGCAAAGATTTTGGGATCAGGCCTTTATGAACTGCGAATAAGAGGCAAAGAAGAATTACGTATTTTTTATTGCTTCAAACAAAAAACAATCTATCTTCTACACGGATTCAAAAAGCAAACTCAAAAAACCCCGCGTAAAGAATTGCAAATAGCGTTGCAGCGAATGGCACTGGTCAAGAGTTGAAATATGTATAACATATATGTTATAAAGGCTTTATCATGAGTAGATGGCAAGATTTAGAAAAAGAACTACTGGCCAACCCCGCGGTCAAAAAAGAATACGACCGTCTCGCTCCACGTTACGCTATAATCTCGCAACTTATTTCTGCACGTCTTAAACGCGGAATGACCCAAAAACAAATAGCAGAAAAAATGGGCACCAAACAATCAGCTATCGCCAGACTGGAATCCGGAAACTCCAACCCATCAATTTCCTTTTTGGAAAAAGTTGCAAATGTAATGGGATATAAACTAACTATAAAAATAGGATAATTTCTCCATGATCAAAAGAAAATCTACATGCGGTCTTTGTAAGCCAACCAAAAAGTGGAAGAAAAACGATACAAAGCTGAAAAACAGAATGAACAAAATGATATTTGAGGAATTACATACTCTAATACACTAGTGTATTAGAGGACCCCCAAACTCCCCGCTCGATTTTTGCATTTGATATACTCGCATAATGAAATTTTCCATAGATGAAAAGATTTTTGAAAAGTGGCCAGAAGTTGTAATCGGCGCGCTGGTAATCAATGGTTTTAATAATCACGGCAGTGACGATCGAATCCTTAAGTTACTAAGAGATCAGGAAAATAAAACCCAGCAAGATCTGGCATCTTTGGAAATGGGCCAAATACCCGAAGTGGCAACCTGGAGACAAATCCACAAAGATTTTGGTTCGGATCCGCGCGATTTCCCCTCTTCAATCGAAGCTCTACTGCGAAGGGCCCGCGGCGGCAAACAACTGCCCCAAATCAACAAACTTGTAGATTTGTACAACTATTTTTCGCTCAAATACAAAGTACCGGCCGGCGCAGAAGACATCGACAAAATCTCCGGCGACGTTGCGCTCACATTTGCTACCGGCACCGAAAGCGGCAAGTATTTGGGCTCCGACGATATTGACGCCTGCTTTGAAGGGGAAGTTATCTATAAAGACGACGAAGGTTTCATTTGCCGCAGATGGAATTGGCGCGAAGCCGACAGAACCAAAATCGACGAGAATACTAAAAACGCCCTTTTAGTTTTCGAAGCGGCTCCTCCAACCACAAAAGAAACCCTGGATAGTCTGTTAGCAGAAGCAGCGGATTTGTCAGCAAAATATTTAGGCGGTAAGCAAACAAGTTTCACGCTTTCCAAAGATAATCCCCAAATAGATTTTTAACCTCCAAATTCCCCGCTCGATTTGATAAATTAAAGACTTTACCCTATAATTCCCGAATGCCTGAACGAGGAAAACCCGCTTCTAGAAAAGCAGAATTACAGCAAAGTCTTGATGGTACTGGAATACCAGTCTACTCTGGCGGATTTGATTTACTCACATCGCCTTATAAGGATTTCAATACTCTGACTCCGGTACTAGCAATCTGGCGTCAATCGGAAATACCAACTCCGGACGAAATAGAAACGATTAGATCTTTAGCTGGAGCTAAGATAAGTAGATTCAGTCCATCTATAGTAGAAGGACTGACTGCAAGAGGTGCCACTATGGTAACTCTATTTAAAAGCAAAGGAACGTGGAAGTTTAGAAGAATGGGTTGGGGCAAAGAATCTGCTTGGTCGCAACTAGGCGCATTGGAAGAAATTGCAGAAGAACTATAATTCCCCCCCAAATCCCTGCTCGATTTTAGTCATTTGTTATAATCACCCGAAATGTCGCGAAAAAGTATTTGCATCTTTTGCTCCGCTAACGATCTAGACGAAAAATACACTAAACCGACGCAAGAATTTGCCAGGCTTATGGTGCAAAACGGCTTCAACTTGGTTTACGGCGGCTCCGATGTCGGGCTTATGAAGCGAGTCGCCACCGAAGTCCAAAAAGCCGGCGGAAAAATAACGGGCGTTACTTTTAAAGACCTGGAACATTTAGCCAGGAAAGATGTCGACGAAATGATAATTGCCAAAGATTTGGGCGAAAGAAAAGCCACCATGCTTTTAAAAGCGGATGCTGTGGCGGTTTTGGTTGGCGGAATTGGCACGCTAGACGAAGTAACAGAAATTTTGGAGCACAAAAAACATAAACGCCACAATAAACCTATCGTTTTTTTAAATACAGATAATTTTTTTGAAGGATTAAAAGTGCAAATGGAAAGAATGAACGCGGAAGGCTTTTTTACTCGACCATTAGAAGAAATGGTTTATTTTGCAAACACTCCCAAGCAAGCAATCGATTACATAAAAAAATCGTTGTAGTCCCCAAAGTTGCCTATTTGCCAAAAGTTTCCGGATGTTGTAACTTTAAATTATGGCAGACGGAAAATCCGCTTACGGCAAAAAGTCGCTCTGGAAATGGGTCATAATCTACGTTATTATCGGCGTCATTGTTTACGGCTTAATTTACTATTTTATTCTGGGTAAAAAAGGCGGTTACAGCTCCGGTAGCATGTACCAGGCTCCACAACAATCTACTAAATCAGGCTATTAAATTCCCCTAGCTTCTTAGTTGTTATAATATTTTCATGACTTTCGATACCACAACAGAGGTTAAGCCATCGAAGTTTAAGTCATCGGGAATCAGCGAAAAAGAGATAGAAGCCAGGCGCGCACGAAGAGAGCAGGTGGAGGCAGATCCAGAAGTAACTGAAATAGTGACAAAAACCCACCCTGAGCTTCTTGATTCTGGTAATGACGAGCGGTTTGAGATCTACAGAAAAGCGGTTATCGACGCAATAGTTTCAACAGAAATACCAGCGCCTACTGAAGAAGATAAGCCGGGTTATAATCCACCCGACCAGCCTGGTCCACTGGAAAGAAGATGGGAATCATGGTTCACACCCACCCCACCAGCGCTGGCTTTAGCAATCCGAAATATTGGGTAAAAGAAGTCAAAAAGGATCGGGACCAGTATTTAGAAAAGAACCAGTAACACCCATCTCCTTCGGTTGACTCCAAGGGCTTTATTTGTTAGAATCCCATTTAGATTTTAGGTACTCGAAAGTGAGGCGCGTATGCGCCTTTTTTTCTATTAACTATTAACCATTTACTATTAACTAATCGATGGCTATACAACAGCGAAGTGAATTTGCGTCAGCATTAAATCAAGTCTGTTCCGAACGCGGAATCGAACCGGAAATCGTCCTCGACTCTATAAAACAGGCGATTCTGGCCGCGTATCGTAAAGATTATGGTGAGCCGGAAGGCATTGACGTCGATCTCGATGCTTCAAGCGGTGAAGTCATCCTAAAAAAAGATAAAAAAATCGTCACCCCGCCCGGTTTTGGCAGAATCGCCGCCCAAACAGCCAAACAGGTAATCTTACAAAGAATTAGAGAAGCCGAAAAAAACGCTATCATGAGCGAATATTCCTCTAAAGTTGGAACCATAGTTTCCGGCATCATCCAAAGAATTTCCGGCCCGATTATCACTGTTAATCTGGGCAAAGCCGAAGGAATCGTGCCTCCGCCTGAACAGGCCAGGAACGAAAAATACTATGTTAATCAGCACCTTAAGTTTTACGTCGTCGGCATCAAAGAAGGCGCGCGCGGCGAAGAAATAATTCTTTCCCGAAGCGCCAATGGCCTTTTGGAAGGCTTATTCAAACAAGAAGTTCCGGAAATGGCCTCTGGTGCAGTCGAGGTTAAAGCCATGGCCAGGGAAGCCGGGTCTCGTTCTAAAATCGCTGTCTATTCCGGCCAATTGGGTGTTGACCCGGTCGGTTCTTGTGTTGGCCAAAAGGGCGTTCGGGTGCAGGCCGTGATAAACGAACTCGGCGACGAAAAAATTGATGTTATTGCTTACCAGGAAGATCCGGCAGAATTTATAAAGGCCGCCCTGTCACCTGCCAAAGATCTGCAGGTTAAAATCGACGACGAAGGAAAAGTTGCCGAAGTCACCGCACCGGACGATCAATTATCCTTAGCCATTGGCAAAGAAGGCCAAAACGTGCGTCTGGCCGCCAAACTAACCGGTTTTAAAATCGACATCCGCGGTAAAAGCGGTACCCCAAAAGAAGTCGAAGCCAAAGAAAAGGCAGCGCAAGAACAAGCTAAAAAGGCTTTAGGAATTGCTGACGAAGAAAAACCGGCCAAAGAAAAACCAAAAGAAAAAGGAACAGCTGAAAAATCATCTGCCGTTTCCGAACCAAATGTATTCTTAGATGATCAACCATCACAAGAAGTTGGAGTAGTAGAAGAAGTTTCTACGCGAGAAGATCAAGAACCCTTGATTTCTGCTCCCGAAGAGGCAAAAGAAGAAAAAGAGGCCCAAAAGGTGGCAAAAAAGATAAAAGCCCCGCAGTCAAAGCAAAGCCAGGCAGCGGCATACACCGCCCAGAGCGAAAACGCCGTGTCCAAGCCAGTCCCGGCAGATCTGGAACCGGCTGAACCGGAAGATGCTAAAGTGCTACAAGATATACAAGAAGAAAATGATAAGAAACCGGATTCCGGCGACGAATCATAAATGAAACCATTCGTCGCTCAAAATAAAAAAAATGGATACACAAAAAAGCAATTTCAGGCCGCCAATCGTCTCAATTCTGGGTCACGTTGACCACGGCAAAACCACGCTCCTTGACGCTATCAGAAAAAGTAATATTGCCGCCCGCGAACACGGCGGTATTACTCAGCACATTGGTGCTTATCAAATAATCCATAAAGACCAGCCAATTACTTTTGTCGACACTCCCGGCCACGCCGCGTTTGAAAAAATGCGTTCCCGCGGTGCCGAGGTTGCCGACATCGTTGTTTTGGTCGTTGCCGCGGGCGACGGCGTTAAACCTCAAACCGTTGAAGCCATAAAGCATATTCATGCCGCCAAGAAGCCGACGATTGTCGCCATTACCAAAGTCGATCTCCCGGACATTAATTTAGACAAAGTCAAAAAAGAACTTCAGGTTCAAGGCATAGTTGCCGAAGAATACGGCGGAGATAGCCCTGTCGTAAAAGTTGCCGCTCCCAAAGGCGAAGGAATTTCGGAACTTCTGGAGGTAATTGGCCTTGTCTGGCAGCTTAACCCCGAGCAGTCCCAGCCGCAGGCCCCCCTTGAGGCTATAGTCGTTGAATCAAAACTCGACAAAAACCGCGGCCCGCTTGTCACCGCTATTGTCAAAAAAGGCACGCTTTCAACAGGCGCCAAAATCGTCGTTGACGGCGAAGCGATAACAGTCAGGGCCCTACTAGACGATAACGGTAAAAATATCTCATCGGCTCCGCCCGGCATGCCTGTCGAAATCCTTGGATTCAAAAAGGTGCTGGATGTGGGCAGTGTGATCGGGGACATAACTACCAGTAAATCAGAGGCAAACAAGCAGGTGGCGTCGTATGCCGACATCATTGCCAAGGCCCAAGAGGCCAAAGACAAATTCAAAGTCATCATCAAAGCCGATGTACTCGGCTCACTCGAAGCGGTTTTGGTCAACCTGCCGCAAAACGTTCTCGTTCTGACTTCGTCTGTCGGTGAAGTTAACCAAAGTGATATCGATTTTGCCAAGACCGCCGGTGCGCCGATTATTGCTTTTAACGTTAAGGTTAGCCCCCAAACCATTTCGCAAGCCGGCAGGGAAGGCGTTCTTGTCAGGTCTTACAACGTAATTTACGAACTTTTGGACGATTTGGAAGATGTTTCGGCTGGTTTTGCTGCGGCAAAAGAAGAAGCAAAAATAAAAGGCAGAGCCAAAGTTATGGCCATTTTCGACATCGAAGGTAAAAAAATTGCAGGCTGCGTGGTTACCTTTGGCCGTCTCAAGGTTGGCGACGAAGTTTACCTCAAAAGTGGAAAAAGTGGGGAGACTGCCAAAATCGTCTCCATTAAAAAATTTAAAAAAGATGTTGAATCTGTAACAAACGGCCAGGACTGCGGTATTCTGTTTAGCCCAATTCTTGACTTTAAAGAAGGGAATGTTATAGAATCCCTCGGCGCGTAATCGAGGCTGAATTTAATTTTTACCTGCTCCTAAGGTAACCTTATGGATCCGAACTCAAAACAAAAAACCCTGGATAATTTAACCAAGGCGGAAACCATTCTTATTTCCGTTTCCCAAAATGCGGGCTTTGATGCTCTTTCCGCGGGTCTTGCCCTTTATCTTTCTTGTATTAAACTTGGTAAAAACGCGACAATTAAGGCTAAAACCCCGTCTGTCGGGGATGCCCAGAAGCTTTACGGCGTCGATAAAATCGGGCACTTCGAAGGCAGCAAAAATTTAATTGTGGTCGTCAACGACGCCATCGATAATGTCGACAAAGTAACTTACTCTCTAGAAGAAACCAAACTCAAAATTGTTGTTCACCCTTTTCCCGGTGCCAAAAATGTTACCCAAGACCAAATTTCTTTTGAGGAAACCCCTACAAAGCCCAACTTTATTTTCGCATTAGGCTATAATACCCCCGAAGAATTGAAACAAGAAATTGCTCAAGAACAAAATTTAGACCCAGAAGTTTGGATAATCAATATTAGCAAAGAAGATATGGGTCAAATAATTGCTCAAGTCAACATTTTTAATACTCAAGCCGTTTCTCTTTGTGAAGTCGCCGGCCTGCTTTTCCAGGATTTGGCTCTGCCTTTAGACGAGGATATCGCTTACAACCTTTACCAAGGCATTACCGAAGCGACTGCTAACTTTTCCCCGGCCAAAACTTCTCAGCTTAGCCTAGAAACAGCGTCATGGCTTCTTAAGTTTGGTGCCGGCAAGGCCAGTTTTGCTAGAACCACCCAAGGTTATAGTGCCCCGCGAACACCGCTGTCAAGCCAAATGCCGCCGCAAATGCCGCAATTCCCAAGACAGCCTATCACTCAGACGCCACCGCCACTCGCGCCGCAAGATTATCCTCCCGAAGAATTCCCAAGCCCGGACCCTTTTGACCAGCCGGCAATCGAGCAAGTTGAAAGAAAAACCCCAGGACAGGAAAACTGGCTCAAACCGCCAAAAGTATACAAAGGCTCCAAATCCTTTGACAGTGAGAAGTAATCTAGTGTAATATCAATTTCTAAGACATGGCCCAAACATCAGCCAAAAAACAAGTAATCGATAAATTTGCTACGCACGCAGGTGATACCGGATCTCCCGAGGTCCAGGTCGCGCTTCTTTCTCAGCGCATCGAAAACGTCTCCGGCCACTTAAAATCTCATGGCCATGATGATCACTCCCGCCGCGGTTTGCTTTCCATGATCAATCACCGCCGCCGTCTGCTCCACTACTTAATGCGCAAAGCTCCAGATCGCTATAAGGATATTATTGGCAAACTTGGTCTTCCTAAGTAATCATCCGTTTGCAAATAAGGCCCATATAAGTTCTAATGAGCGAAGCGAGATTATATCAGAGGAGCGCCTCAACTTTACTTTGAGGCGAACTGCTGATATAATAGCTGAAGTTAAGGTTAAAGGCAGTTGGAAGTTGAGTAGTACGAATCATTAAGTGATTCAGACTATCCGATTTCTAACTCCCCAAAACTTCAACTCAGATCCTGAATCAAGTTCAGGATGACAATCACAGAAGTATGTCAAAATTAGTACGTAAAGAAATAGAACTTGGTGGTAAAAAGCTGAGTCTTGAGACTGGCGAACTCGCCGGCCACGCCAATGGCGCCGTTTTGGCCCAATATGGCGAGACCGTCGTTTTGGCAACCGCCGTTTCTAAAGAAGCTTCTGCCGACATTGGCTATTTTCCACTCGCTGTCGATTTTGAAGAAAAACTCTATGCCTCAGGCCGCATATCTTCCTCTCGTTTCATCAAGCGCGAAGGCAGACCAAGTGAAACTTCCGTTTTAACCGGAAGGTTAATTGATAGGTCCATTCGTCCGCTCTTTCCCAAAGACTACCAAGCCGAAGTGCAGGTAATTATTACTGTACTTTCTTTTGATGAAGAAAACGATCCGGATATCATTTCGTTAATCGGCGCTTCTGCCGCCTTGACCATTTCCGACATTCCCTGGAACGGTCCACTATCCGGCATTAAAATCGGCCAAAAAGACGGCAAGTTCATCGTTAACCCCACAATTGCCGAAACCGAAGAAAGCCCACTAGATTTGCTAGTAGCATCTACAGCAGACGAAATTGTCATGATCGAAACATCCGCCAAAGAAGTTGACGACAAAGTCGTTGAAGAAGGTTTGGAATTTGCTGTAAAGACCGGCAAAGAAGTAATCAAATTGATTAACGATTTTGCTAAAGAGGCCGGACGCGAAAAACAAAAGTACGAGGCCGCAAAACTGTCTCCCGCTACAGAAAAAACCGTTAAAGAATATATCCAAGCCGAAATTATGAAGGATTTTGACAAAAACAGCCTGGACGACAAATGGTTTGGCCAGTGCATGGAGCAGCTAACTGAAAAATTCCTTACGGATAAAGAGACCGAAATTACCGATAAACTCTTAGTCAGCCTTTTAGAGGACGCCGTCACCCAAAAGCTAAGAGACGATATTTTGGTACGCGGTAAACGTCCAGATGGCAGAAAGCCGGACGAAATTAGGCCAATCAAGATAAAAGTGCCCGTTTTGCCAAGAACTCATGGTTCGGCTCTCTTTGAAAGAGGCGAAACTCAGGTGCTTTCCATTGCTACCCTTGCTTCACCTGCACTAAAGCAGCTTATCGAAGGTATGTACGGTGAAGACAGCAAACGTTACATGCACTATTACAATTTCCCGCCTTTTTCTTCCGGTGAAGTTAAAAGAATGGGTTCACCTGGTCGTCGAGAAATCGGTCACGGAGCACTCGCCGAAAAGGCGCTTGTTCCTGTACTCCCGTCTCAAGATGTATTTCCTTACACCATCAGAGTCGTTTCCGAGGTTCTTGCCTCGGCCGGTTCCACATCGCAAGCCGCCGTCTGTGCTAGCACGCTTGCTTTAATGGACGCCGGTGTTCCCTTGAAGGAACCGGTTGCCGGAATTTCCATCGGTCTAATCACCGATTCGAAAGACAAGAATAAATATGTTCTCATAACCGATATTGCCTACCAAGAAGACGCTCAAGGCGACATGGATTTTAAAGTTGCTGGTACCAAAAATGGTATTACCGCAATCCAAATGGATATCAAACTTTCGGGAATTTCTACAAAAATTGCCTCGGAAGCCATCCAAAAAGCCAAAATTGCCCGATTAGCAATTCTCAAATTGATGACAGATGCTATTGCCGCGCCTCGCCCGATAGTTAGCAAATACGCCCCAACAGTAATCTTAGTCAAAATTGACCCATCCAAAATCGGCGGAGTTATTGGTTCCGGCGGAAGGGTTATCAATAACATCATTGCCACAACCGGTGCCAGTGTAGACGTTGATGATGATGGCACAGTAATGATTTCTGCCAAAGATGCCGAAGCTGCTCAAAAAGCGGCCCAATGGGTTGAAGGTATTGTTAAAGAACCACAGCCTGGCGAAATTTACGAAGGCCCGGTTACCAGGATTTTGCCATTCGGGGCAATGGTTGAAATGCTTCCCGGTAAAGAAGGCCTGGTCCATGTTTCCAAGCTTGCCGAAGGCAGAGTAGAGAATGTCGAAGACGTTGTTAAAGTTGGTGACGTTGTTAAAGTTCACGTTGCCGAAATCGACGATATGGGCAGAGTGAATCTTTCCATGGTCTTTGATAAAGATGGTAAGCCCATGCAAAAAGCATCCCCAGAACGCAGTGAACGCTCAGATGGACCCCGCAGAGATTTCGGTGGCAGATCCGGTGGCGGTCGAGGATTCGGCGGACGCGGCGGCGATCGTAGACCTAAAAGATATTAAGCAAAAAGATGTTTTCACTTCCCCGGTTATTTAAAAAAAACCGGAACCAAAAAGTTCTCGCGATTTTAGCCTTTTTTTTGATTGCCTTTTTTAGCCTTGTCTTCCTTCTTAAAAAACACCCAAGTACGGTACTCCTTACCCCTGGTCAGAATAAATTCAAACTTAATTTTCAACTTCAAAAACCCGACGAGCCAAAACTCTCAAACATCCTAAGCAGATTAAACTTACCGCCAAGCATAAAACAAGGGATCGAGTTCCAGCTAGATAGTACCTCATCGGCCAAATTAGCTTACGTATCCCCCCTGAAATCAAAGCTGGATATTGGCGATAAGTCCATAAATTTCGAAGGTGACTTAAAAAGAAATTTAAACGGCGCTGATTTTCAATTCGAAAGTATAAAATTACCCGACCTTACAAGTTTGGCAATTCTTAGCCAAAAACCTATTCAATTCTTGGTCGATTTAAGTCCTTCAAAAGAATATAAAGACTGGATTTCCAAGAATGTTAAGTCCGATAGCGGTGTCTACCTTGTCGTCTTTGGCCAAAGTAACGATTTTGCAGTTGCTTTTAAAAACAGCAATTTCAAAGTCGACCAGCTCAAGCTAATAAAAGATTCCAACGGGGAAGGGGCATATAAAGAAAAAACCATTGATAAAACAAGCTATGGCCTTTTCAATTTATCAGATACCGGCCCCGTGTTAGCAATTGTCGAAAAAGACACCTGGAATATAATTGCTTCTTCAGACAATGCCGCCAAACAGTTCAGCCCTAAAAACAATGGCGGACAAGTTTTTCCCAATATCAAAAAGGGAAGTGTCGTTTTTGCCCTATACTTTAAAAACAATGGCAATAATCAAGATATCAGCAAATACATCGCCAAGCCAGATAAATTAACAAAAATTTTAGATAAAGTTGAGAGCTTCATTTTTACTTTGAAAAGAGACTCCTTTTCTGGCTCGTTTAGCGTAAAATAAGAGAGCTTGTTGTCGTTCTCACTACGTTCGTACGATAATAATCATATGCCCACGAATACTGCCCAGTTTGAGGATATCGCTCTTCTGGAAAACAAACTCCAAAAAGCCATTTTGCCCGCTGATTTAAAAGCTAAAACGGCTGCGCAAATCGACCGTCTCGTCAGGCTTGCTTCCACCCAAAGCTATTCCCAGGAATACGATTCGATAGCCAGATACGTCGACTGGATTGTCTCTTTGCCGTGGGGCGCCAAAAGTACCGACACACTTTCTATGGAAAACGCCAGAAAAATTCTAGACTCAAACCATTTTGGCTTGGAAAAAGTTAAAGAACGAATCCTTGAATATATCGCCATCGCCAGCTTAAAAGGCGGCGCTTCTCAAAAATCCAAGGCCCCGGCGCTTTTGCTTTTGGGGTTGGTTGGAACCGGCAAAACCACGATGGCTTATTCCATTGCCCAAGCTCTCGGCCGCCAGTTTGGCCGCATTCCTATGGGTGGGATGGGGGATGCCCTGCAACTTCGTGGCCGTTCGCGCTCGTACCCCGACGCCGAACCGGGCCAAATTATGAAAGTTTTAAAACGCGTCCAGACCAAAAATCCGGTGATCCTTTTAGACGAAATCGATAGAGTTACCGACGAAGCCAAAGCCGACATCATGGGAGTTTTAGTCGAACTCTTAGACCCGGAACAAAACGCCAGTTTTCTTGACCATTTTGTAGATTATCCTTTCGATCTTTCCGAAGTGCTGTTTATCGCAACCGCCAATAACACCGCCGGCATCGCTACGGCAGTTTTGGATAGGCTCGAAGTTGTCGAAATGCCCAGCTATTCAGACGACCAAAAAGTTAAAATCGGCAAAGATTATCTTTTGCCCAGAGCCCTCGCCGCGAGCGGTTTAGTCGTTGGTGACATTGTTTTCCCCGACGAAATTTGGCACACAATCGTGCGCCCGCTGGGTTTTGACGCCGGCATGCGAACTCTAGATAGAACCATCAGCGGCATCTGCCGCAAAGTCGCCAAACTTAAAGTCGAAGGCAAAGCGGCCAAAATAACTTTAACCGAAGAAAATCTCAAAGAATATTTACCCAGCTAATTATGAATCAAGGTACAGCAGAATGATCAAGAGAAGCAACCGAAGATACCTTGGTAACAAGTAAAGAAGAGTTGTCGTCGACAACTATCCTATAGCATTTTTTGCATAGTTGTGTTATATTTTCCTATACGTGCGTAATCGTACGCAGTACGATAAAATTAAATTGCCCATGAGAAGACGTCGTCGCAAATACCAACTTGGTCCGCCAATCGGCCTGGAAAGAAAAACGATAAAAAGCATTATCGGTGTTGCCGGTCTTGGGCTTTCTGTCATCCTTCTTTTATCAATCTTCACCCAAACAGGTTCGCTCGCCGCCCTCAAAGAAAAATATTACGCGGTTTTCGGCCTCGGCATATTTTTGGTGCCCTTTGTAATCGTCATTGTCAGCCTTCCGCT
>OBEQ010200264.1_pt1 | contig 27686 bp, 24 predicted proteins | sample 1670901 | NCBI WGS metagenome assembly OBEQ01 (sample SAMEA104232315, study PRJEB22302) | groundwater metagenome | biome: forest; feature: aquifer; material: groundwater | place: USA | collected 2011-08-07 | depth 5.4 m
TGTCAATAATGCAAACCTGCGATTTCTTGGAATGCAGATCGATTCCACTGTAAAATGTCATAGCGACCTCCTTTGTGTGGCGATTTTTTGAATGCGAACCAATTATCACATTCAAGGGAGGTCGCTCTCAATAATTATCACGCACTGCTGACATCTCGCCCAGTATGATAATTACGGGAAATAACATTGATAGAAGGCATCTTGCGTTAACAGGGAGACCAGCTGGGGATCTGGGATAAGCCTGCCCCGGGGATAGATGGCGAAAAAATGCAGGGAACAGCCGTCCAGCGTTACGAGAGCATAAGTGTTTTATTTAGGTTGTCTTATAGACGAAAGTCAGAAAAGTCTTCTTTGTTGCAGGGTGATTGAATAACTGAGGAGATTAGCCAATTAAACCAGCCATGAGAAATTTGCAGAGTATATGCTGGTGCCCCACCTGCTCTCACCGACATATCGTCTGTATTTATGAATTGAACATCTATAGGCAGTCCACCTTCATGAACAAGCTCACATCTGAACCATTTATAAAAGATATACGGAATTGTATGCAGGTCGCCCCTAAATTCAATCTTCAATACTCCTCGCCACTTCTTATCTAAGAACTTTTCAAAGCATTCACGATCCCCTATGGAACGAGCGGGATATTCACGGCGAGCAGTTGCAGCTACGGCGACAAGTGCGTTTAAGAAGGCCCCTTCATATCTACCATTCCGATAAAGCAATAAGGCATCTTCAACGCGCGCACGGATGCTCATTCTTTGATAGCAAATATCTATTGGGGTTGTTTTTGGCCAAACATCACTATTTACCATTTTGTGCAAAATCTTTATCCATCCTTGCCAAAGCGAGGAATGCCTGAGAAATTGATTCAATGGTCTTCTTATCTAGCTTTTTGCTTTTCTTGTTTTCAACAATGTAATCGTAGAGCTGCTCATCCTTGATACAGTGAACATATCCAGTTGAACCCCACTTAGCCTCAACGTAAGCCGAGGGAAAGGCAAAGACACCTTGAACGTAAGGATCAAGAGACGAGAGGACTTTGATTTTTTCCTTGATATTCATGATTCTGCGTGTGAGGTTCTTCACCTCCGGTTTTTGTGTAGGCATACCATTCCACTGAAGTTCGCCGTTGCCATCAGCCGCTACTACGCCCCTCCAATTTTTTGCGTCAATAATATATGCCCCTGTTGGCCCTATTACCACATGATCAACGTTGCCATAGGGAGTCGTCAAATCATGGATAACATAGAATTCATCAGGAAACTTATCCAGTGCATATCCGACGAGTTCCTCACCAGAGGCTCCTTTGCGAAAGTTTGATCGTTCCTTTTCAACTGCGTCTATTTTTTTGGCGAGATATTTCCAGAAGAAAGGAAATATAAGAAGGAAAAGTAATGTAACGTAGATTTGTTTTGCGCCGACTACATAGCCTATGCAGAAGCCCAGAACAATTCCAAAAAAATACAACAGCAGGAAAATTCTCAGTAACTTTTTTGTCGCTTGATCTGCAACATACCGACCTGTTTCCCCTAAAGTTTTCGCCATATGTCAATTCAAAAGGCGATCATATAATTGAAGTATATGCAGACATTCTTGCTCTATAGCCCCATTCCTGCTTTTTACCTGCATTAGTCGCGGTTCGTCATCCAGAATTATAATAGCATGCCCGTTGGCATTATAGTACTTTCGGTTTGTGTGTCCTGAATTGTTGGGAGTAATCACCATTTTCCAATCATACCTGTCGCAACTTTAAGTAAGTCGTCTAATGAAATATTGTTTTCGCTTGGGACAAGAGTCACTTCAAGTTCTTCCTCCAGTGGCGTTATATTGTCTGCATATATTGTCGCTTTAAGATTTACAGTTGTTTTCTGCTTCGCCCCGAGGTAAAGACAGCTTTCGGTAAAAACGGTACTTTTGGGTTGTGTCTTCCTGACACTCACTTTTGCGAGCCAATGATTTCCATAATAGTCGATTTGTATATCTGGATTAATCTTGCTCGCATTAATAATAGTTTCAATTTTAAGCATCTTGCCTGACTGGGGGCGATCAGGGTAACGGTGTTCGTCAAAAAGGAATAATCGCCGTTCTTCGTCTTCTATCCTTATTTCAATGTTCACATCATTAGCGGTAATATCGCCGTCGTTTTGTATTGCAAAATTGATCGGTTTGACCGCATTTGTAATTTGAAAATAATGTGCGAATTCGCGATAATAATCCTTATTTCCCATCCCGATGTCGTATTCAAAATGCCCCATTGATATACCACTTCTATAATCGGGAATTTCATCCCTTGACGGTAACATATAATTCTTAGTCGCGATATTAGCGTTTTTCCCTAACAGCAGATGCTTACTGGAGTTTGCAAATTGAATAGACAATGCCACTGGGGTTACAGGATTACCGCTATGGAAAAATCCCATTTTGATGATTTCTTCGGGGTCGGCTTCTGCAGTGGAGCTTCCTCGCCGTAAATAGACCACGTTCTTTTTCAATTTGCCGTAATCTTTCGTAAGATAGAATGGGCGTTCCTGAAGAGGAATATAGATGACGCCAATTTCTGTTTTGTCATATGGGCAGATGTTGTAGGAAAATTGGAGGGGTTGTTGTATCTTTGAATTTACAAATTGCTGGAGTTGTGCGTCGTCTAAGTGTTTGCTGATGCCCTTAACGTTGGCTTTGTGTCCCTGCCTTTCTTCTACACCAATGAGAATAAATGCATCGGATCGTCGCCATGCATTTGCAAAGGCAAGAATATCTTTTAATAATTCGCTTTTCTCATAGTCGGTAACACCGTCAAATGAATATTGTTCCTCTTTGAAATCCAGTGTCGGGCTTTCTTCTTCATATAGCAAATTATCTATAATGGATTTGTTAAAACTCAATTGGCTATCCTGTTAAGGGTTCTATCCGTTATGCTGATAAAAGATACTTCGGATGAGACGCGAAGGTCAAGAGGAAAGATTACTCTTAAAAATTGTCAAATCTAAATTTGCTTGCTTCTAAATACTGCTGTTCGCTTTCTATGGCTATCCATTTTCGCTGGAGTCTTTCGGCAACGGAGCCAGTAACATTGGAACCAGCAAAAGGATCCACAACGATGTCCTCGGCTTCGGTAAGAAGTTTGATAAAGAACTCTGGAAGGGCGGCAGGAAATCTTGCAGGGTGCATTTTGCATCCCGCTTCTTTGCAACGGATAGTATATTTATCGTTAGCGGCGTTATTGCCAAATTTCAGCATGTCTTCAGCTATGCCATTTTCTTCAATTACATTTGAAGGTATAGCGCCACCAGAAGCAATATCTTTAAAACTGGAGCGTATAACGTGACCTGAGGGTCTTACCGTCTCCCTAAGTTTTCTTTTGTTTAGCCTTATCATGTCTTCACTGTAAGGCTTTAATACCTTGGTGTTATCGGCTTTAGGGTGCGGTGTCTTTGAAAACCACCAGACGTATTCAACAGAGTCCTTAATCCTTATTCTCCTTACTGTTACCCACTCGGCTGGCATCGGCATCTTTGCGGGATTGTACCAGAAACATTCCTGGGCGAGATAAAAGCCGATATCTTCAACCAAGGAAATAAGAAGTTTGAAATGATACAGCGACTTCGTCGGCTGCCCCTTGTTGTAACTGCCACCTATGTTAAGAACGAAACTTCCATCCTTGGTCAAGACTCGCTGTATCTGCTCGGCAAAGGGCAGAAACCACTTCACGTAGTCGTTCTTTGCGGGATTTCCATATTCCTTCTTGAAGTGTAGGGCGTAAGGCGGTGAAGTAACAACGAGGTTGATAGAATTATCAGGCGTGTCTTTTAAAATGTCTAAAGAATCAGCAAGGTATGTAATGCCGTATTCGGTTTTATAGAAGGGCTTAAAGTGCTTAATCAAGGAATCATGGTTAGCGGTTCTAAATTGAAACTTCCTTTGTACTCCCATCAGTTGCCATCCTTATGATTTAAGTACCGCATGTTAATGCATTTATGCTATCTTATTCTATTTGAGAAAAGCCATATCATGATAAAAGACATTCACCACAATAACATAATTGGTTGTCGTTGTCAACCTATTAATGGCTAAGGTAACAATTGAGCTTAACGATTGGATCACTCTTGCCGAGGCTGCAAGATTACGCGATACAACGAGGCAAGCCATTTCAAAGCTGGTTCGTCGTGGAAGACTGGAAACTTTGAAAATAGCAGGGCATGTCTTTGTAAAAAAATCCTCGGTGCTGTCTTTTGTAGAAGGGACCCCTGGGAGAAAAACTGGATATAAAAAAAATAATGCCGCCCGTTGATGCAGTAAAGAAAGTATTAGACACGTGTTCTGAAGACGAACAGCGGTTGATATTTGATTACCTACGGTCAAAGTTCCCTATCCACCCGATTGAAAAACAGTTGAATACCACAGCCGAGGTTATTCTTGAAGCAATAGCCAGGGCGAGTGATTTAACCTTAAGGGGCATTCGTGGGATCATTGCAGAGGCATCGTTCAAACAAAATGTTGTCAATCACTTGGCTGGCTGGAAAGATATTACCCCTGCGGGTGATAGTGCCTATGATTTTTTAATTGAAGATTCCATAGGAAAGGTAAGTATTCAAGTTAAGATGCAAAGGCTTAAGGCTTGTGTGCCTATGTCTGCAAAATCTGGTTACAAATTTCTTTCTGCGGATAAGTACGTCGTGGAAACGCAAAGAACGCGAGGCGGCACTGACCCGAAAACAAATTCCGATACTCGTCCATATAAGTTTGGGGAGTTTGATATTCTCGCTGTGTCCATGCATCCATCCTGTGGTACTTGGAATGACTTTATGTATACTGTGGGAGATTGGCTGATAGCGAGGCAGGATGACACTAATTTGCTTTTAAAGTTTCAACCAGTGGCAAAAAAACCTAATGATGAATGGACAGACGATATTCTGCAATGCATTGAATGGTTTAGGTCTGGACAAGTTAAGAAAATTAGCCCATAGTTTTTTATTCCGTGGATGGCACAAAGGCGACGAAGACATTACCTCCGCCATAAAACTGCATTCTTAACGCATGCTCTTTTCCAGTTTTGCCGACTCATCTTTTAACAACTTTAACCCTCGTTCTTCCTTAACAATTTCTTCTTCTATGTGGATAAGAAGACGCTTTGAATCAGCTAATATGTTTTGATTAAAAGGGGTACTAACTTTATCATTAAATGATTCAACGTTTTTCCTCTCAAGATCATATTGGGCTTTTATATTATTAAGACAATTAACATTTGTTGTTATTCTTTCCATTTCTTCAGGAAATATTTTACAGAGTTGTGGATTATTGGTAAAAAGAGAATATTTTTCGCCGTAAATAGATAGGAGATTGCCAATTTTAACATTCTTTTTATCAATGATTTCCAAGATATCTGCACGCTGCTCAGAAGCTTTCAATTTGTTAGCTTCTTCGGATATCTTTTCACTTAATTTAAGCGAGCGACGAGAGTTAGAAAAAGCAAATAGACTGACTAGAAGAGCCAACATGGACACTAATAGTGTTTTGTTCGTAGAAATAAAATTGGTAGTAAAATCTAAAAGTTCCATTACATTACATGTTCATCTTGCTTCTATATTATTCCACCGTTCGTCTGCGGCACAAGGAGCAATTAGTGCGATATGTCAAACAAGCAGTCAGCCGTCCCTGAACCAGTTGGTGCGTTCTATGGTATCAATGAATCTTGGTCGTTAGCACAAGAACTCAATGCGATTCCTCATTGAGTTCTGTGAATGCTGGTTAAGGAGCCTCAGGAGCTTATTGAGGGTTACGCCGAGAGGAAGCTGTTTGGATACAATGATCCCATAATGGTTTCTGTTGTTTTCGACATATCGGTTATGGAGTAACACAAAATCTCTTACATTGAAACTGAACAGACATCTTCGTTGCCGCACGGCATATGCCAGTTGCTCATCGTCTGCCAAACCGGTTCTTTCCAAGCCCTGGGCGTGTACAGCGTCAAAACCTCTTTGGCTCAGTGAATGAGCAAGGGTTGCGTGAACATCTTCATCCAGGAAAAGCTTGATTTTCACCTGGCAGGCGCTACTTGTTTCGGATGTGAAAGGGCCTGTTTTTTCCAGTGTTCGATATCAGCGGCTTCCTTCATGTCTTGCTCAATTTCCTTCTGATGATCGAAGTAATAAGCCAGAGCTGAATGAACTTGTGATGCTGTCAGATGTTGAAGGGTATTCAGGATCTCATCCACACTCATGCCCATCTGGTAGTACCCGGCAATGGTTCGGACGGTTATGCGTGTGCCCTTAATAATGGGCTCCCCTCCCCCAATTCTCGGACTTGTTGTTATATACGGATATGTCTGCTTTCTTGCCGCTAAACCCATTGCATTCACCTCACATATTGAAATTATACGTTCATGGCCAATTCTCCGCCACAAATGTCATGCAGGTCTTTTTCTGTCAGTTTCAGTGCCATGTGTCAAATATCTTTCTTCGTCAAGTTCGGGAAAGACATAACTATTCTATCACATAGCCCCGCTATGCTTCAGTAGTCTCTGTATTTCGGTCCCGAAAATGTCGCCCGCCTTTGAGGATTTGGAAGATGAGTGCAGCCTGCTGAACATCGAGTACTATGGAGCAAATTAGAACTGTTCCGGAAGACGCTTCTCTATTGGTGGGTTTCCGGCCACCTGTTCCGGAGTCGTGGCTCCTAAATATGGCCTCAATTTTTTTCAGCCGGTAACAAGCTGGTGACTAACTTGAAACCTGATACGCATAGGGTGTCGCTGCACCCTACCTTTGGGACTATCCCAGGAGCTGGCAGCGAGGATTTGCTCAAGAAACCAGTAGTCGGCAATTAAGTTTACAAGAGCTGTCAACGCAAATCCAGGCTATTGCATATCAGTTGTGGCGTTCAACATAATTCTTCGTCGTTCATAGTGCAGGTATCTTCTTTATGGCAATTCAACGATCTCTTCGTGGCGAAATAATGGCGAGGAGATGATTGGAAACTATTTGTGCGCGATGTTTGAGATCCTATTGATGATATCCTGAGTCGTGACTTCTTGAGCTTCCTGTTCGACCTTTGTCCCCTTTCTTGCCATCATATCTATCAAGTCGGCCAGTGTCCCAAAGACTCTGCTCTGCAAGTGTGATATCTTTTGAATATCCTGCTCTTCAAGAAGCTTGGTCGGCGAGCTCGACAAAAAATCAGGCTCCATCATTACATGGCGACACTTGCCTTCCGGAAACAATTTGGTGACCGTAAGAGCGATCTCGACACCATCAGGATCCAGATCGCACCAAACGCGTCCGTCGGGTCCCAAGGAAACAATCTTCTTTAAAAACTCTTGCACATGTCCCGGCGGATAACCCGAAAGAAAGATCACTCCTATTTCCTTTGCCTTTATCCTGGTTAACTCTTTTGAGACTTTTTCAAATGGGGTAAGATTTTCGATCATCAGGAGATATTTGAGTTCAGATGAAATAAAGTTGATCTTGCTCGCAGTAGAGGAAGTAATACTCACATAATCTTCGGCCGCCGAGAAATCGATACTTTTTCCATCGATTTCTCCGATCACTGGCATCCGACACAAAAGAAAAGGTGAGTGCTCTATGATTCCATAATCAGCTATATTTCCCAGGAGGGATTTGAAATATGATTTTAGAGTTTCAAGTCCCTTTGAATTTCCGGTAGCCCTTACCGCCAGATCACGGAAACTGAGCAGTTCTCCACGGCAGGTAATATCGAATATCTCCCTTAGCGTCTCCATGAGGAGGAGATAATTCGAGACAGACTTCATAATCATTGGATCGCCTTTTTGTCCCACTACCTCCGGCTTCCCTGTGAGTTGCCACCTATCCTTAGATCTGTCTATGATCGCAACGATGTCCAGCGCCCTCTCATTGATTTCCTCTCGGGGATACTCCCAGTCAGCAAAGAAGGAATTAATGCGCTCCCTTTCTTTTTCTCTTTCGTTGAGCCCGAACACCTCTTGTAGGCTAACGACATCTTCAACTCTGATATAAAGCTTTATCTGTCCACGGTCATTTTGAGGATACGGTTCGAATATCTCCGCTATCCCTGACTGAAGAAGCGCGGCCATCCATTTTTCAACATCGCTCCAACTAAGCCCGGATGTCTTTAAAACAGATTCCGCGGTAAAGGAAATGTCTCTTATTTCATTTCCAAGTCTGCGATGTAGGATATTTTTCAGAAGTTGCTGCCATTTCGCCGGATAGGTGAAAAATTGCTCTAACTTCTTTTCCGACGCTCTTTTCCAGATGCCGCGGGGGTGCGTCCTGATCTTTTTCTGTTCACCACAGTCGCAGGAGTTGAACCACTCATCGTGGGCGCGGAGTACACCCTTTATCTCAGAGGGATGCCACTCTCCAATCGCATGAGTTCTCCTGAAGTTATGCTCGTGCATCTCGTCTGATATGTGTTGGGACCGGAGCATACTTTTCGTGAGGTGGCTTCTTTTTTGTGTTGATGCAGAGCCCAGCGAGCCGGTAGACGTTTAGATTGTGGGTATTGGGGGACGTTATGATAAACTGCGTTTCGGTCGCCCTCAGGAAATCAGAGACCCTGTCAATATTAAAAATATCGAGATGGGCAAACGGTTCGTCAATAAATATAAATCCACCTTTTGACCGGGTGTCCATCATTAAAGCTATGAGAAGGATGAGAGATTTGATTACCTGTTGCCCGCCGGAGGACTCCCCGTCGTCCGTGCCGGCAAATCCCTTGCCGTCGAAGTTCCAGCGCACATTAATGCCTGCCTCCCGCAGTTCTTCTTCTGTGAAAATGTGGGGCTTTGAGACATCTATGTCGACGCCGGCAAGGCTTGCCAGACTTCTCAGGTTTTTTTCGTAGAGATCGACGGAAAATCTAAGCATGCCCTGGTAGGCCTCTCGGGCTTTCTGGACGGCCTGCTTTGTGTTTTCAAACTCACCCTGTTTTTTCTGAAGGTTCTCCTGCTCTACAGCAAAGTCCTTCTCCATTTTTTCTTTCAAATTAAGGATGGCAGGATCTGTTTCCCATGTGCCTTTTTCAATTTTTTCTTTAACCTTGTCAAGATCGCGCTCTACGCTCTTGATGTCACCGAATTTCTGCTTATAAGAAGCGATACTATCAGCAGTCTTCCATGTCGGTGGGATTTTCGCACGGTGTTCCCTGAACTTCCTTATATTATCCAGATACTCTTTGCGGACACCACTGAAGCTTTGTTGTTTTTCGGTCAGTGAGCCCATTAAGTTCGAGAGGCTATTTTTCTTGCCTGCCATTTCCTCCATTGAATCTTCCTTATCGAGTCTCAGCACTCCGATGTTCTCTTTAAGCAGATTGTATTCGGTCGTATCCGCGGTTATCCTCTTTAAGACTTCTTCCAGTTCCTCTTTCCAGAGCGCCTCAGCGTCCTTCTTTGACAAATAATCGGCGAGTTTCTTTTGAATATCTATTTTATACTTCAGGTCCTTAAGCTCACGCACTGCGATTTCACTCTGTTTCCCTAAGGCTATATCTTTCGACCTGTTCTCTGAAATCCTGTCCTGTATGGCTTTCATCTGTCGTTTACGAGCTGCTGCTCCAAAGACGAAATCATCGTCTGCTATTCCTATATGTCGTCCTCCTCTTTTTTCTCGCATATATCCGTCAAGGGTCACAAAGGTGGTCCCATGAGGCAGGCTTCTACCATCTTCAACCTTGTCTACAAGATATATTTCAGAGAGATGCTTTTTTATCCAGGCGGGGATAAAATTTTGAAGACGAACAACGGAAAGCGCACTATTCTTAATTGTTGAGACTTGGGTTTCCCCGGCGTCCGGCACTACGAAGTGGCGATAACGCATTTTTTCGCCTATTTCCCATGCTTTCCAGGAATCTTCCCTGTTTTTCAGTAAAACAACGTACCTGTACCCGCGGAGAATAGACTCTATAGCTTTCATCCATTTTTCCTCGGTTACTTCCACTCCCTCGAATAAAAAGCAGTGAGATATGCCTCTTGCTGTTAACTCCTTGCTAAAGTCATCGACAGATTTTTCCGGCCGGAAAACGCCCATTTTTAAGGAGGCAAGCTGAACGCCATCGGCTTCGATTTCCTCAGTAACCCGTTTCTTTTCGTCTTCCAGTCTTCCCTTTCTTTTCATAGTTTCTTCGAATAGGCTGTTAAGATCGTCAAGGTTCTCGGGTTCTATGTGACCTATAGAGTTTGCAAGGTCTTCTAACTTTTTCAATTCACTTGAAAGCTCACCTTTTCTGCCCTCGTTATTAATCCGACGCTGCGTTACGTCTTCGAGGTTCTTTTCCATATCACTGATTTGAGTCTGGAAGTGATTCTCTTTTTTCTCCAACTCTTCTATCTCGATTTGCAGGGGCTTTATCTGCTCTGATATCGCGGTCATCTCTGTTTTCATACCCCGAACATTTCTTCGCAGTCCCTCTATCCTGTCTGAGTAGAAAACAAGTTCTCCAATGGCCTTGGCTTCTGTTTGGAGGTAGGTTTGCTCCTTCATGAGTGAACTGAATTCAAGATAACTGTTTGCTTTGTTATTCATTTCGGAAATAGCATTTTTCATCGTAGCAAATTTAAGCTCGAACTCCCTCAGTTCCCCTTCCGCCTCTTTTTGAAGCCTACGATGCTCTTCATAATTATCAAGCGTTGCCTTATCTCCAAATACATCGTATACGAGGGAGAGAAGCTCCCTTGGGGAATACTCGCAAAGTTTGTCAGTGGCGCCTTGCTCGAGAGAGAGCACCTTCGATACAGCTTTCGACAGACCTGCTCTCTCTAGTTCAGAGACGTACTCTCTTAAGCCTAGCGAATTGGACGCTGAACCGTTGAGTTCCTCGAACGTCACTTCGCCGGCTCTTATGTAAAAATCTCTCGGCCATTCTCCTCCTTTGCGCTGTATCCGGCATGCTATAGTCACCTTGTCATCGCTTATCTGAGGACCAAAGGGACGGCGACTGCCCCTCTTCGTATTGTCTACGGTCCCTATAATCCAGGTGTGAGGCGCCTTGGATCTACCCGCATATTTCTTGTAGTCCCTCTTTGAGGAAGTGCCTTTCCCGAGAAGTGTCCTCAGGCCATCTAATATTGTAGTTTTCCCCGAGGCGTTAGCGCCTATTACCAGAACTATTTTGTCATCGAGTGGTAACTTAATTCTTTCCCAATAATCCCACCATATAAACTCAATGGATCTTATGGTAAACATTTAAGCTGCGTTCCCTCCACTATCGTCCAAAGTTCCCTCGATTCTCTCTCCAATTCCCAATAGTGCGGCAAGCGCCCCATCAATAATTCGCCTCGACAGAATACTATAATCCACAACTGTGTCGAGAAGCGGGCCTTCCGTTATCTTCCCGCTCCTTTTTACGATGAAATCGAGTCTGGCAAGTTCATTGAGATATGTCCCAAATTTCGTTTTGCCGCCAAGTTTTTCTCCAAAATCCGCAAAGAGAGCCTTTTCGCTAAGCACGATCATCGAATCGTCTTTGGGTATTTCCCTAGACTCCTGCCAAATGTGTGCCTGGCCTTCGTCCTCCGGAGATATTCTTTCTATCTGCATTTGTCTTTTGGGAAGGATTATCTTTGCCCACACAATCACAAGCAGGGCAAGAGCTCCTTTTGACATGCTATGACTCGATGCCGACCATCTGTTCTCATCGATCTTAAAGGCTGCCTCTTCGGCACTCTTCAGTGCCTTTACGGAGACATAATTGGAATAGACGTTTGTTGCCAGCTCAAGCCCAACAGCATTCAGGCGCTCCGATACACTATTCATGAGGTCGTCATCGAGAAACATATCCCTCAACTCTTTCTTAAGCAGAAAACGCCTTGTGATAAGAAGTGTTGCTATTTGTTGGGCTCTCTCATTTGTCACTGTTTTCTCTCTTAGCAATACGCCCTTTTGATATAGTTTTGACATCACAACGGGCCACGAGTTCCTCGCCGTGCTCCACGTAAACTTCTGCGGGCAGCCCTATGAAGGAATTAATGATTTCGTCCCCATTATCTCCCCTTTGATCGCAGGCATTCCCAATAAGGGAGAGCATTGATAGTCTGTAAGCGGATTCCTCATAAGAGTTCAGAGGTATTACATTAGCAAGCGATACTGGCTCCAAGACTCCCGAGATGTCGTTAAAAAGGACTCTTAGATGCTCTATGTCGTATTCCGGACGCGATTCTTGAGGAGAATTGACCAACATCGGCGTTGCCCACTGATCGGCTCTCAAAAGGTCTTTATCAATAAGCTCTTCCTCAGCGACATCAATCAATAAGTTTGATTCTATGAGAACAGGAGAGATAGGATTATAAAAAACGTTGCTGATTAGTTTTTCGAGCGTATCAGGCGTTAGTCCCATAAGATACTTGTTGAGATTGGATGTTGAAACTCCGGAGTTTCCAAGATGTACCCGTTGCTTGTCAATGTCGTTTAGTGCCTTTTGAAAAATGCCGGTTGCTTTTGCAAGCTTCGACTGCGCGTATCCTACCCGCTGAGCAAGACTATGCAGTTGGGGATCCACGGAGACCTCAGACGTGATTCTGTTGATAAAGTCGGTACCTTTTTCTATGTATTTCCATATGTACTCAAATCTTTCCCTCGCTTTAAGTATTCTTGGTTCCGATGCTGATTCGACGGCTGTTATCACCTCAAATTCAATTTGATTAAGCCTGTGCAGAAGATGCTTAAGTTCATCCTCCCCCAGGGTCCCCGCAAACTCTCCTGCAAGGGCCAGTCCGGTGAGCACCTCGATGCTGTCCTCAGATGAGTCTTTCAGAAAAGATGTAACAAGTCCCTTCACTTTCTGGCCAAGAGGAGTTACGGAATAGACGCTCAACTCACGGTCGTAACTGATGAGGCCGGAGTCTCTCAGCTTCTTCATTACCGTCTCAAAAGCGGTTTCTGAAAGATAGCTAAACATGTGCTTCAGTGCGGTGAGGGTCCAGACTGGCTGATCCGACCGCGAAATCATCTCATCGAGAGTAAGGAGCCGAATCATAACCGAATCAAGAGAGCCGCGGAAGAGGCCGAGAAAAGAGTCAAGTCGTGATGATTGTTGTCTAAGGTTCCAAAGACATACTATTTCATCGGGCTCTGCACCAGGAACAAAATATTCTGCAATGGTACGAAATTCTTCATCGGCATTATCCCCATTAGCCTTTCCAAAATCATCGTTCTGATTTTGCAAACTGCTGGAATATTCTTCGGTATCGTGCTTCGACTTCATGTCCACCCCTCTGTTTCCCCTATGGTTCCATACTTGGCTTCATTATGACTTAGCATAAAGCCTGAAGGATTCTTCTGTCCTCATATATCGCTGTTTATCATGGGAATTTAACATATTTTTAGTATATCATAGCCCCTCGGAGAGCTGGAAAATGGGCATGTAACTAAAACCTCTTATTCCATGTAGAAATGAGGAACGCGGAGACATCCGAGCAGGTCGCGGGATCGGGGATCGGTCCTCATTTACAAAGATGGCGAATCTTCATTGGGATCATTTGAAGGTCTCGCCTTCAAAGGCATGATAGCATAGACCGGCTACATCTGGGCAAGCCAAAGAATCATGGCGAAATGAGCAACGCTAGTAAATTTTGCGGCGAGCCCACTGTAACCAAAATGTAGCCAAAAATGTCTCAAAGGGCATTAAATACCGTTCACCTCGACACGGTAGAGGTTCCCGGTTCGAAAACCGGGCTGGCCAACCATTTTATGATTAAGAATTCATCTGCCGGCCTTATTGAACAGCCATAGCAGAAAAAGACATACAAGCACTATCAGGAAGAGGGGGAGGGCCACGAGAGAGACCTTGATGAGTTCAACCACGGCTGCGGATGCGGCATCAGATACGGAGAAACTTCCCGGATAAAAGGACTTCAGATAATGAATCTCTCCCACTGAATGAAAGGAGACCGCCGAAACAACAATCAAACAGACCGTGACAACTGCCAGAAGAAAGATACGCAGGGGTTTCATTTGAGATCCTGCCTATCCCCTAAGATATTTGTTTAACCACGTCACGCAGCGAAGCCAGGCGTCCTTGGCCGCGTCGGATCTGTAGCTTGGCCGATAGTCCGCAAAAAAGGCGTGGGGCGCGCCCGGGTAGAGCACAAATTCAGCCGTCTTTCCTGCTGCCTTGAGGGCGGCTTCCATTTCCTTGACGTCGGCTGCCGGAATGCCCAGGTCGGCTTCGCCGTAAAGACCGAGGATAGGGGCTTTGATCTGTGAGACGACATCGAGTGGTCCGACTTTCCGGATATTCGGTCTTTTTTCCGGTTTAATCTGTCCGTACCATGCGACTGCGGCCTTGAGATCCTGATTGTGGGCGGCATAAAGGAGGGTATACAGTCCGCCGCGGCAGAACCCGGTGACCCCTATCCTGTCGGCTTGCGCAGCCGGATGCCTTTTAGCGTAGCTTATAATAGCGTCCAGATCGGCCATGACCCGTTCATCGGGAACCGAATCGGCAACTTTCCTCACCGCCCCAATGTCCGGCAGGTTCAGGACCCCTCCTTCTCGCGCGTAGGGCTCAAAGGTCAGACTCAAGTACCCCTCATTGGCAAACCGGCGAGTAACATCCCTTATATGTTCGTGCATACCGAAGATTTCAGGAATGACCACAAGAATCGGATATTTTCTTGCACCCGGAGGGTGCGCCTCGTATATCGGAACAGGGAAATCTCCGGAAAGCACCTTGCCCTCAGTCACAATAAGCCCCGCTGCGGGGGTTGTTATCACCTCTCCGGCAATAGAGCTTGAAGCTAGAGCGAACCCCGCCAGGCCAAGACCAGCGGCGCTCATTCGGGTCAGAAACTGCCTCCTGGACATTCCATCGTACGCATTTGCAAGCCAGTCTTCGATCATGTTCATTTCGTGCCTCCCTGATGAGTCCATTATATCAACAGAATTGCGAAGGCTGAACAACACTGCGATTATCAGAACCACAGCTTAGTCATTTTTTACAGAGGATTTTTAATAGGTGGCTTTCTAAGCGGTATTTTTCTCTGGTGGTTAAAAAAGAGGTACCCTTCGGGTAATCAATGATGCAAATATCAGACTGACCCCTGAGAAATTTGCCTTGATAAAAGCTCTTGTTGACCACATGGTAGCGGAATAAGCATTGCCGGTTGGTAAAGACTCTGCTATGATTTGAGCAAATATTCCTTTAGAATATGAGGGCAGTAGATTCTGAATCCGCAAACATTAAGGAGTGCATCGATGACAGAAAAGGATAAGAAAGTTGCAAAGAAGGGATCCCCTAATCCAGCATTTATGAAGGCTATGAAACCCAGCGAGGCGCTGGCTAAGATAGTGGGCAATGAACCGCTTCCTAGGACAGAGATTACCAAGAAGCTATGGGAATATATAAAGAAAAATAATCTCCAGGATGCAAAGAACAAGAGAAATATTAATGCAGATGCGAATCTCTTAGCTGTATTCGACGGGAAGAACCAGGTCTCGATGTTCGAGATGACCAAATTAGTCAATAAACACCTCAGCTAATAGTCAGATGATGGATCCAATGAAGAGGCAAATAATGATGAAAGAATGCAGAACCAGGTGCATCGTATCGGTTATCCTGGTTTTCCTGGCCCTGGCTGCCGCTGCTCCTGTGGTGAATGCTGCTGAGACGCGGGAGATCGAGCTTAACGATGGCAGTGTGATTACCGGAGAAATTGTTTCTTTGTTGGGGGGTATCTATACAGTCAGGTCGTCCACGCTTGGGACGTTGCGGATTGAAGCATCTAATATCCGTGTTATCCGTTTGCAGGGTTCTGCTGTCTCAAATGACATCGGGGGCCAGGTAAAGTCGCTTCAGGATAAAATGCTTGGTGACAACGATATCATGAATGCGATCCGCGCCTTGCAGAACGATCCCGATTTACAGAAGATTCTTCAGGACCCCGAAATCATGAAAGCGGTGCAAACTGGCGATATCGCCGCCCTCATGAGGAATCCCGAGTTTATGAAGCTGATGAACAAGAAGGCCGTTCAGGATATCAATAAGAAGCTCGCCCGGTAGCCCGTATCTCGAAATTCTCCATTGCTAAACGGAAAAAAATCCTGATTGACAAATAGCGGGATTTGTACGGCGCATATGATGGGCTACGATGATCGCTAAGACGGGATACAGACCCTGGAGATAATCCCCTTAGGACTCTCACTACACGGCGAACTTCTCAGAAGTCCGCAACAATTCCGTTTTCTCTTTTATGTGCTTAAACACATAACATAATACGCTCGATCGTGCCTTTGTCCAACAACTTTCAAAACACTATACGATCTCTCGTTGCATGCCGAGGCCGAAAAAGGTGACCTGCCCCCAATGGCGAATAAGGTATCCCAACTATTCCAGTGTTGGGGGGTCCCCCTACCTTGGTAGGATTGACTATTTATTCCGAAGACTGCAAAGTATCATACAGTTGTTATGCCCAAAGTGAAAAAAATTGCTGGTATTTGAGAGGAAAATTTTGGTCCGCTGTTCTGCTTAACGAGTTTCATGGATATAAAAGAGCCTATTATACAAACGCCGGAAGAGCGTCGTAAGATGTGCCGATCACGACCGGATTACAGTGACCGTCGGACCAACACGAGATTTCTGGGCGAATTTCCTGTGACTATATATGTTGGAAAAGACGGCAATGAGAAGGTATACCACGCTATAGCCCGGGACGTATCCGACGGCGGCATTCTCCTTGAGAATGTGGACATCCCCGAAAACGAAGGCCGCATCAGGCTTGACTTCAAAATCCCCGAAGCCACTATGCCGGAAGAATATCTGCATGGCAAGATCAGTGTTGAAGGTGATGTCCGGCGCTACGATAAGGACGGCAGGAAGGTGGGCATTGCGTTCACCAAGGGGTTGAGTCAGCAGCTTGAAAGTACATGGAATTTCCTCCGCCTGCCGGCTGTTTTGGGATTGTTTCTTACGATTGCGCTGATTTTTTACCTGAAAAGAGAGAATGTCTATTTTTTCTTTTTTGACATACCTGTTTTTCTCTATAGCATAACGGTAAGCTCTTATCTCATAAGCAGGTTCCTGTTTGCGTCCATCTACAGGGCGCCGAAAGCTACTGACTACCGGCCGACTGTGAGCATTATTGTTCCGGCCTTTAACGAAGGCGGTGCAATCAGGCAGACTATTATAAACGCCCTTGAGATTTCTTATCCGCGCGAGAAGTTCCAGGTGATAGCCGTAAATGACGGCAGCTCGGACAATACTCTCGATGTTATGAAGGATATCCGCAATTCTTATCCCGACCTCATAATCGTCGATATGGAGCAAAACAGGGGAAAGCGACCTGCACTGGAGGCCGGCACACGCATCTCAAACGGCGAGATACTGGTTTTTGTGGACTCCGACAGCCTTCTTGAACCGGATGCGGTCAAAAAAATAGTTGATGCTTTTGTAGACCCTAAAATAGCCGGTGTGTGCGGCCACTGCGATGTGGCCAACCAGTGGACAAACATTCTTACCAAGATGCAGTCTGTCCGCTATTACGTAGGGTTCAGGGTGATGAAAGCGGCTGAGAGCATATTTGACACCGTCACCTGTCTTTCAGGACCTCTTGCCGCCTATCGCCGCGATGTATTAATGGCTGTGATGGATGATTGGGTAAACCAGACCATCTTGGGGAGGCCGGCCACTTATGGAGATGACCGGAGTCTGACCAATTTCATTCTGAAGCTCAAATACAAGGTCATTTATGACTCCCGTTCGCGATGCAGGACAATAGTGCCTCAAAGTTACAGACAATTTTTTAAGCAGCAGATGCGATGGAAGCGTTCCTGGTTCCGGGAGAGTTTGAGGCTTTCTACTTTTGTCTGGCGCCTGCAGCCGTTGATGTCGATCTCCTTTTATCTTGGGTTTATATTGCCTGTGCTTGGGCCTCTTGTTGTGTTGCGCTCGATAATATGGGTACCGCTTGTCCATCACGGCTCCCCTTTGGTTTACATACTTGGCGTTTTCCTGATGAGTTCATTAATGTCTGTTGTATATCTGTTTGTAAAACGCTCCCGTCTATGGGTTTACGGCATATTTTTCTGCTTCTTCTATATGTTTGTCATAATCTGGCAGATGCCCTGGGCGATGGTCACCTTCACAAAGACCAAATGGGGCACCAGGGCATGAAGAAGCTCTCTGTTGTGGTACAGTTCCTGTTTTTCGGTGGGGTTGTGGCCGCGATAATTTTTTTTTCTATAAGACCAATCCCCAAGCCAGATTATGACCCTGCGCAGTGGCATTCCTGGGATGGATTTTTTATCTTGTCCTACATTACCGCGGCAAAGGATTCGGGTGTCGATCAGATATCGCAAAAACATTTGGAAGTGCACCTTCGGGCACTAAAGGAGGCGGGATACCATACCGTGTCGCCTGAAGACATCTCCAAATACCTAGAGGGAAGATCTCCGCTGCCCGAAAAGGCACTGCTTCTTATCTTTGAAGGAGGCAGTAAAGACAGCTATCTGTACGCCACTCCGTTATTGAGGAAATTCGGGATGATGGCTACCATGTGCGTGCCGACAGGCATGATGCAAAGATGGGAGTCTTTTTATCTTAAGGATGACGATATAAGGAGGCTTGCCGGAGACGCAAACTGGAGGGTCTGCAATATGGGTGAAAACGCCATAAAAACCATAACGGCAGCTGCCTCAGGAGGCAAAGGCCATTACCTTGTGAACCGGATTTTGCTTGAGGGCAAGCAGGAAGGCGAAGAGGCATTCCGCAGGAGAGTTGAGGATGATTACAGGCGATCGGCCGGCCTTTTGGAGAAATTAAACGGCGGTAAAATAACTGCATACCTTTATCCCTTTGCAGATGCAGGAACAGGCCCGAATGCGAACCCGGCTGCGGCTGAACTTAACCGTAAGCTGGTTTCCTTTTACCATCGAATAGCGATAGCGTTAGCCGAAAACCCTTTCAACGATCCGAAGAGTGATCCTTACTGCCTGAACAGACTGAGAGTGCCTAATAGTTGGGACGAAGCACGCCTCCTGGAGGAGTTGGCCGCTTTCACTCCGAGGCAGGCACCTGTAACGGGCTTGGGAGGTGAAACCACCTGGACCAGGCGGGGCCGGGTGCGCTTCCAAAATGATGCCGTGACATTATCCGGAAACGCGGGTATTTGGCTTAGGGGCAGCGATGAGTGGTCTGACATTGATTTGTCCGCGATGATAGATCTCGGGAACTCAGCGGCGGTCATATATGCACGTTATTCGGGGAACAATTGCTTCCTTCGCATTAATCTCGACCGGGTCTCTGTCAATGTTCTGGAGAAGGCCGGGGCATCCTCGCAGACACTCTTTTCAGGAAGAATAGACACGGCGTCACCCATCCTGAAATTAAGGCTGAAGACCAGAGGAAACCGCGCGTGGTTATGGCTAGAGGAAAAATTGATTGCAGGTCCTCTTCCTCTTTCACGGCTGATTAAGCGGGGATCCATCGGCATTTCCTGCGGGCAAGGCACGATCAGGCTCCTCAATTTCAAGGCCGGGCAGTTGCCATATGTTTACGTTTTGGCGTCAAACTATGAGGGCCTGCCGGCGTCAGTGAAAAGTGAAGTGGGCGCGGTTATGCCCTTGTTGTTTTCGCAGACATCCGCAGTAATAAATGAAGAACTGCAGCTTGAGCTCCTTAAGATAGCGGCCGATGGGGTGCAGATGCACCCGTTCATCACAATAAGAACCCCCCTCACGCCTCAGGCCGCCGATAGGCTTGCAGAACGGGTGACAGGGGCCGTCAGAAACTCACTGATAAGTCCACTGGTAAGACAATTTGCCATCTACGGAAATGACGTAGAGCTGGCATCATCACTTCGCAGCAGAGGCTATTCCGTCGTAAGAATTCTGTCCCCGGCCGAGGCGAAAGAGGCGGCACGCAGGAAGAGCGGTTTGGACGGCGACCGGATTCTTATAGATGGCCCTGAAAAGGAATCGGCGGAGGCAGCCAGGGCCCTTTTATTTATTGTTCCGCCTGAACGCCTAATAATGGAATACGGCCTGAAAGGGGAACTGCCTGCGGGCGTCAATCTGGCCATTAATGGTGCTAAAAGGTTGCAAAATGGGCGGTAAACGCATTTTCTGCCTTTTACTGTTTATAGTTATTCTGGGTTCTGCAGGTCAGCCTGATGCGCAGCAGCCAGATACAGAACCGCCGATTTCGGTCCTTTCCCTGATACACAGGTCCAAAGAGAAGGTATCGGAAAACAGGCTTGATGAGGCGCTGGAGCAGATTCGGGCGGCCATTGCCTTGGACCCTGCCTACGCCGGAGTCTGGAAACAGCAGGGACGGGTGCTAATGCTGAAAAAGGATTATTCGGGAGCAGTCGCATCCCTGAAGATGAGCCTCGAACTCAAGGCCGAAGATGAAGAGACGCATGGATGGATACTCCGCTCATTAATTGCAGAGGATAAATTAGGTGAGATAGCGGCGTATCTGGACGCACTTCCCGAAAAGACGCTTTTCAGTATAGACGCAGATATTATCTCCGAAGTTCTCATAAAGATCATCGAGACGGCCGATGTCGTCAATGGCGAACGGATAGCAAGCAGGTGGGAGAGCAAGTCTCCAAACCCCGGCTCCCGGGTCGCCGCTTCCGCAATCATACAATTGATCAGGGGAAATACTGAGAATGCGAGGAAGAAACTTGAAAGCTACGTTCGCACGGCGATGGGATCCGAAAGACCCCTATCTGTAGCGTGGAACCTTCTTGGCAGAAGACTGCTCGATTCCGGAGACACTGAAAAGGCGATAGAGGCCCAGAACAGGTCACTGGATTATGAGACCGATTTCCTGCCTGCCCTGAGAGAACTGGGCTGGGCCTATAGGAGGTCCGGCAAACCGTCATTGGCCGTAAAGGCATGGCAGCGGGGAATTAAGAAGAATCCCGGACTGATTAGTTGGTATCGTTGGATCGCTGAGGCACAATTTGAGGCGGGACAGCTGAAAGAAGCTGAGGCGACTGCCGAACGACTGCTCATGACGGATCCCGGAAGCAGCCAGGGCCGAACCTTGAAACTGGCAAGTCTGCTGCTCCAGAAAAAAGATGATGAGGCGCTATTCTCTGAAGGCCGACTTGGGAAAGCTTCGGGGGGAGCGCGTATCATTTCTATTGCCCATGTTCTTGCGGATAAATATTCAGGCCGCTTTAAGGATGCTATACGACGCCTTGAGGATCTCCGTTCCGGTCCTGAAGATGCTGAGATCCGCACATTATTGGCCGACACCTATGCAAGGTGGGCGGCCACACTGAAAGGGCGTGAGGCAGTGGAACCGCTGCAGAAATTAGTTGCCCTTACACCTGAAGATGCCGGCGCGTGGCGGGACCTTGGCTGGAGATTATGGGCAGACGGACAGCGCGATAGGGCAATCTTGTCATGGGAGCGGGCGCTTTCAATGCAGATACCAAGACGCCAGTATCTTATAGTACAGATCGTTTCAAGACTGGCAGAGGATGAGAACAGCTCAAAGGCTGTAGGATTTTATGAACGATGGAACAAGAACCCGTCATTTCTTAATCTCGGGATCGAGCTTGTTGAGTCCAACCACTATATAGCCGCAAGAGAGATGCTGGCTGAAGCCTGGAGAAGAAATGAAGATTCTGTCTTCACAGGTTTTTATTATGCATATGCAAAGTCGCGGACAGGTGTGTGCAGTTCTATCCCTGAGCATCTGGACGGGTTCTTAAAAACACGGCTTTCCAAATCGATTCCTTCAGAAATCGAGCGTTTACTTGAAATACTGGAAAGATGCTATACAGTATCGGAAACACTGGCTCTGCTTGTTTCAGAAAAAAGGATTTTGGATCTTCCCGGGGAATATGCTTCAAGGGTAAACGGTATTCTGGAAAAAGCCGCCACTGAATTGGCGTATCTTAAACAGCCTGAAAAGGCAATGGATATATATAAGATTATTCTTGCCCGTGACCCTGACAGGCCCGGAATCTGGTATCAGGCTGCCATTTTGGCTGAATCTCTTTCAGGCAGGCAGGAAATGGTTCTGCTCCTGAGGGAAATCAGGGCAAGGGCCGCTTCCAAAGCTGTACAGGAAGGAATTGATGGAATGCTGGCTGAACTTGGAGGAGACCTGGATTCGGCAATAAGCTATTACCACCGAAGCCTTTCAGCTGATTCTGAGCAGGCCTGGCTCAGGCGCAGGCTGTTCAATGCCCTTATGTCTAACGGCAGCTTCGATGCCGCAAGAAAAGAGAGGGATTGGTTCTCTGAACGGCTTTTTTCCAGCGGGAATATCATAAAAGAGATGCTCGCCGAGATGACGTCCGCAATGGGGGAGACCGAACAGGCATTGGACCTTTGGCAGCAGTTGAATTCAACATATTCCGAAACTCCCTATTATGCGATTGAGACTGCAAAGGCCATGTTTCAGTTGTGCCGGGCGGACGAGGCGGTTTCAATACTGGAGAAGCTTTTAGCGCTGAATCCAAACCATAATGCCTATGCACTTCTGGCTGAAATAGAACTGGAGATGCAAAGGTATGAAAAGGCCCTTGCGTGGGCAGAGGCGGGTACCGCAATCAAGCCTACTACAGAAATGCTCAGGATCAAGGCCGAGGCAGCTGAGGCCCTCGGCAAATACGATGTCGCCTTAGAAACAGCCGATCGGGTCCTGAAGACCGAGCCTCACAATATAACAATGAACCGCATTGCAGGGCAGATAAGATATGAAAGGGGGCAACAGGACGAGGCAAGAATTTTCTATGAAAAACTCTTGAGCTGGAACCCGGCTCATCTTTCAAGCCTGGTACATTTGGATTGGATTGCGGCAAGACAGAACAACACAGGGCTTGCACTGAAATATGCCGCAGCGATACTCAAACAGAGGCCCTGGGATGGCGCTGCCTATAACCGTCATGCGATAGCTCTTGCCGAAGATGAAAAATATCGCTCCTCTTTAAATTTGCTGAGAGCAAGGACTACCCTTGATGTCACCAGTGCAGTGCCAGTGCTTATTTATAATGAAATAACCTCGTGCCAGTATCCCGGCAGGAACAGGGTGGAACAGTTCATCTCCCATATTGAGCGTCTCCATGCTGAAGGATACAGTTTCATAACCCCCGAGGGTCTTTACTCAAACAAAGGGCCTGCCGTCCTGGTCGTAGTTAAAAACCCCGAGCCACAGACTTTGCAAGAACTCGATTCCGTGCTAAAGAAGGTAGGCGGTCGGGCTGTTCTGGCCATTCAGCCCCCTGCCCTCAAAAGCCGCGTGCCGGGAAATGCCAGCCCCGAAGAATTGAGTGCGCTCGCCACATCCGGCCGATGGCTTATGGCATCATCAGGTCCCTCGGCAGAAAAACCTGCAAACCCATCAAATCCCCTGACAGAGGGCGCATATATTGGGGCCCCCAGGACAAAGACTTTAACTTCAGACCCGGCGACGCTTATAAGAAACTCCGTCATCGGGCTTGAGAATACTTCTCCTCGTATTTTCTTATATCCAAAGGGGGATTACGGCCAGATATCAACCGGAAATCCTCCGGAATTCGTGGAAAAAATGATAGAAGAAACAGGCAGGGCATTCCAATTCGGAATTATATCCGACGAGTCAGGCTTTGTAATGCCCGATTATAATCCGCTCCTGTTGCTCGGGAAAATAGTTGAGCCGGACTGGAGCAACGACAGACTAATTCAGCATCTGCTCAGAAAGAATCCGGTAGTAAATGCAAATCTAGAGCTTGCCAAGGTGCTTGCCTGGCAGAAGCAGCACGAACAGGCGCACTTACAGTTTGGGAAGGCCGAATCGATGGGCGCTGACCCGGCAGAGGTCAATTATCATTGGGCCGGCAACGCCTACTTTGAAGGCGACCTGGCGCTGGCAATTCAGAAGATAAGGGAGGCAAATCAGCTCGACCCTTCTTCGGAAAAGACAATTCTCAGTAAGGCACGGTATGAAGGGCGCAAGGACCCTCAGTTCGCCGCCTTTGTCGATCGATGGAAAGACAGCGATGAAAGAAGCTATTCCGACAGTGGAATAGGTGCGCACGTATATGTAAGCGACCGCGTTCAAATGGAGCTCTTTGCGGAAAAACTGAAATGGAGCCGTGAAGGGCTTGGGGAAGAGAAAGGCAATAAATACGGTGCTGGGGTGTTATGGCATATGGCTCCTCAATACTGGCTGACCGCCAGGGGGTGGTACATGGACCTTAATAATCCGGGGGACCATGCCGCCGGTACTATAAATCTCCATATTCCAAATGTGCGGCTTGGCGGATTCATAGAGGCCGAGGCGGGTCGGATCGATATCGACACTGTCGAGGCCGTACGCTCGGGGATACTGTCCAATTATATTTCACTCAATACCTACTCTCGTATAAAGGACGAATGGGACCTTTATGTGAACCTGAACTACGCAAACAATACAGACGCAAATAACGTTTACGGTCTTGAGGGCAGGTTTGTGAAGAGGTTCCACGAGTGGCCTCTTTTGGCCGCAGGGTATCTCTTCAGGTTCGGCGACAGCAGCAAACAATCCCCGGCTTACTGGTCCCCGGAACAACTCCAGGAGCATGAGCTGTATGGCTCGGCAACCGGTGAATATAAAATTTTGCATTACGCGTTGACCGGTCAGGCCGGGGCAGCGGAGGCGAAGGGTACGAACTGGCGCTTCGTCTGGAGTTTCAGGTCCAGCCTCGACATTAACTTGTCGTCGAAGCTTCAGTTAAATGGAAAATACGTGCGGCAGGAGACCCCGACTTATCGGATGGATGAATGGCTGTTTGGCCTCAGTTACCGTTTTTGAATTAATCATTTCGCAGGCCGGGGCTTTCTCGCAAGTGCATCCGCGACAGTATAGAAAGGGATCCCCTCTTTTGCCGCATATTCTATAATGCTTTTGAAATATGACAACTGCATCCCATAACACTGGCCGATTATGAAATCCGTCCCGGGACTAGAATAACGCTGCAAGTCACTTCCAGTCACTTTCACCTCCCTGCCCGCTATACTCTCAACCCTGAACTGGGTTCCGAATATACGCCGCCTGGTATCAGGCACCAGACATAAATCTTTTCCCAATATCGGCTTTAATTCGGTTACTGCTATGATGGACCCATTCGACACAGATCCAACTTTGCCTGTGATGAACTCCTCATCCGGCAATACTTTGTGCCCATAAATAAATAAAAACCTGTTTTGTTTCTTGGCGAGGTCAAGCCAACCCAGGACCTGGTCGAGGGGCACAAACTGGGCAATATCTATTTCAGAAGCAGGATAGGTGTTGTCGGGATTCCTGCCCTCAGCTATGGGGAAGGCGGAGGGCCGCCTGAAATTTTCAAGTTTTGATAAAACATAGGAAGCAGATTCATTCGTAAACACATTAAATGGGAAGACCATAGAGCGAATAGTCAGCCCGTTTTTGCTGAGCTCTTCAAGACCCCGGTCCAGTTCGTCTTTTATCCATTTTGGAAGACCGTTTTGCTGGATATACTGCCGGGCATTAAAGTGATGAAACGTGTGAGTGCCTATCTCCCACCTGTATTTGTTCTGAAGCGTCCTGAGGTCTTCGAAGCTCAGGTCCCCATTTGCGATCCGCTGGTTGTTTACAAAGCCCGTCGCTACTGCGCCAACCTTTGCAATCTCGGGTGCTATTATCTGTATCCAGCTTGCGTATCCATCATCGAAGGCGAGCACGAGACCGCCGCTGCCCTCCTGCGAATCTGCAGGGGATGAAAATATGAGAGCAATTGACAACAGCAGAATTATTTTCATTAAAGTTCTATTCACCTTGCATTGACCTCTTTTCTGTATTCCCGTAGTATTTTGAAAAGACTTTCGTCGTTACCTCCCAGCCTCCAGATCATTATACCTGAATAGCCTGCCCTCAATGCAGCATCCAGTTTGGCCTTCATGCTGTCCGCATCATCAAACCATATTTCTGTTCCGGTTGAAAGCTTAACATGCGGTACCTTGGTAAACAGGCTTCTTTCAACCCTGGCCGAAGAGTATAATTTCTGTGCCTCGCCCCAGTCTATCTGTTTGGTCTTTCCGCCTTCGGTCCAGGAAAAACCTGCGACTGCAATAGCCAACTCCAGTCTGCCGTTTGAAAAAGGGGCGACCCTCTTGCCGATCTTCTCCAGAAACTCAGGAGTGGCCCTCGGCCCCGGACCGCTATGTGTCCCGTATTGGTTGTAACCCATTACAGTAATAGGCAGCGTGCCAGGAAGGGGCAACGGTCCCCTCAGCGGCTCAAGTGTTATATTAAATCCGAGTCCCCGTTTTTTCAGCTCATTTGAAAATTCTTTAACGAGCAGTCGGAAGTTTTCCTGGTCCTCTGCTTCAAGCCGTTCGTAATCGAGATCCAGCCCTGAGAAGCCGTCCCTCTGCACCATGTCGGCTATTTCAACAACATGGCTTCTGATAAGTGCAGAATCAGAGCAGAGCTTTCTCGTCAACTCCAGGTCCTTGAGCAATACTTTATCATCGGCAATCCGTGTATCGTTTACTATCGTCACCCATGGGGAGAATGACTGCTGTTTTGCAAGCGCTATGAACCGAGGGATAAGGTCCTTGGTCTTTGGTGCATGCCGGGGACTGCCGTTAGGTCCCATCTCGTATGCGAACAGTGATACTTTGCTAAAAAGGCCGCTGTTTTTTTCAAGCTCATCCATGCCTCTATTGCCGTCCCAGTAGACAACCCAGGCCCCGAGGCTGAGCCTCTTAGTCGAAACGTCTGTTGACGTGCTGCAGGAAGTAATAAGGAATAGGCTGAAAATAAGGGGGAAATAGATCGAAACTTTTTTAAGGAGCACAACAAATCCACCACGAAATAAAGAAGATTTGCGGTATAAACTCATCTCCCGAATCTCATTCCCTATCCTCACTTTTTTTCGGCAAGCGACGGGACCTCGACATCCAATCGCGAGAGGATGGAGAAAAGCGCCGTCAGCACGCCCGAATCAAAGTCTGTTTGTGAATGCTCTATCATCTGCTTCTGTACGTCTGATGACGATACACTTTTTCCGGAAGAGGCCCCGTATGGCTGCGAATCGTATGCGGCCCGCCACTGTGATGATCCGCGCCCCGAGGGGAATTTCATCTCCCGCCATGTGGAAATCGGCGAAACTTCCCAATGTGGCGATATCGGGCCGCCTGGGGTATCGGCTTTTCATACCGTGTGGCCGATTGGACGTACAGGTCTTATTCATCCCAGGACAGGAGGAGCTCGTCTATTGTCGTGTACTGTGAAACGACCTGTGCCTTCGCTGCTTCATCGTTGGGCTGTGCGAAGACCATACCGGACATGCAGAGCATGAATGAGGCAATTATGTATTGACAGAAGACGACTTGCATTCTATGCGCCGAAATTATGGAAAAAATCTTTTTCTCCACAGGTAAGCTAAAATAGCATTTCAGGTATGTACTGTCAAGAAATAAATTCAGAAATAAAAAGAAGGTGTCTATTGTGAAAATTTCCACCGTCCTCCCTTGATTAACAAGAGAAACAAACATCCGACCGCTTTCTCCTCGAACGCCTAGCGCAAAAACGAGCGACCTTATTCGTTGAAAAAACTATTGCACAATTCTGGGCGAACTCCTCGTCAGTTGCGGGTACGAATGCCTATTTGATAATTATTGAGAGCGACCTCCCTTGAATGTGATAATTGGTTCGCATTCAAAAAATCGCCACACAAAGGAGGTCGCTATGACATTTTACAGTGGAATCGATCTGCATTCCAAGAAATCGCAGGTTTGCATTATTGACAA
>OBEQ010890179.1_pt1 | contig 27678 bp, 33 predicted proteins | sample 1670901 | NCBI WGS metagenome assembly OBEQ01 (sample SAMEA104232315, study PRJEB22302) | groundwater metagenome | biome: forest; feature: aquifer; material: groundwater | place: USA | collected 2011-08-07 | depth 5.4 m
ACCCAGAATCCCCACTGGATTGTCTATTTTCACCACTTCACCAACAAAGATGCGTCCCCGTGCTTGAAGTTTCTGGCACAGTCTTAAAACTTCTTCTTGGATACCTTCTGGAAATAGCAAAATAAATTCTGCCCGCAGATCTTCGATCTTCCTGTCAAGGGCCTCAATCTGTTGAGTTTGCAGCACCACCCCATAAAGGCTCTCCAATCCCGAAAGATCAACATGTTGAAACGGCCCGTTGCGGAATAAAATATTATCAGGAAATAAATTGATGGAATGCGCATAAAAGAGCGTTTCAACCGGCCCGCCTTCGCTGCTCTGTCGATGGACGACCAAGGCCCCTATGGTCTGCAAGACGCCCGGTATGGATGTTGATTGTGGTAGCGTTACATCGATTGTAGCGCTGACAGCACGACCAAACACAACTCGTCCTACGGCGGAATTTCTAGGATCTATCCATAAGAGTCCGATTTCTGGCTTTGCTGCTGATGGTTTTGCTTCAACCCATAAAAGACTGGTATTCGCAATACCCAATAGAGACCCTGCCTGATCCCGAACAGCCATATTAGCAGGACTGTCTTTCGCTACATCACCGGAAGAAGAATATTGGCCAACAAGATTCTTCATGGCCGAGAAGGTCGCCACAGCTAATGTCGGCGCCTGCAGTAAGAGTTTTGGTACCATCGATTGTTCCTCCCTGTCGCATAAGCCTCGTTCCTAATAACCCCTTTATCGCCCCCCCCCGACTTTTGTTGCTAAATTTTTATTTTTATCTCTTTAAATATGACATATTTAGTGTCATACTCATGTCATGAAAAAGACGAATGCCTTGAAGATGCGGGAAAGTTTGGGGAAGGTGTTGAAGAGTTTGCAGAAGGACGGACAGCCGGTCTTGGTGGAGAAAGACCGCAAACCTGCGGCGGTGCTGATCAGTCTGGAAGATTATTATAAAAGATTTGTCGATGTGGAGGCCGACCAGGTCCGAAAAGAGATGGTCGAAAGGATCAAAAAGGCCCGCATCAAACTCCCGGACGGAAAGTCCTCTCTCGATATCATCCGCGAACTCAGGGCTTCATGATTCAGATTCTCGACGTCTCGGTGGCGTTCAAATGGTTTGTGGAAGAGGAAGCCCGGGAGACCGCCCTCGCCCTGTTGGATCGTGTAAGGGATGCGCCCAAAGACTTCGCCGTTCCCGAGCTTTTCTTCAACGAAATGCTCGCCGTCTTTTGCCGCGTGGCGGACGACCCCAAGGAGATTCAAGGATATATGGGAATACTGCAGGACCTCGGTCTCGCCCGTTTGGGAAACGGACGCGAAGTTCTCTCCGAAGCGATTCATTTCTCCAAACAATATCACTTGACCGGCTATGATGCCGTTTATGTGGCAAGCGCAAAACTCGTGGGAGGTGTCTGGATCACGGCCGATGAAGCGGCCCATCGAAAGATTAAGCCACTTCGCCTCTCTCAACTTTTATCGGAAATATAGCGGAATCCGTTTATTTTTCGTCTTCTGAAAACGTCTTTAAAAATTCCCCTGTTGGTTTTTTCTGATGGCACGAAAAAGGGCAGCCGGTGACAATTCTCCCGCTTGTGGAACCCCCAATCCCAATTGTCGACACACTTCCAGACAATCTTCAATGGGGGCGGGTGTTGCGTAAATCAATTCGGGGTTAGAATCCCGATATGAAGGGTATGTTATTTATTAATAAGTAATTGATTTTAAACAATATTTTTATATTATATATAATATATTGCTCAAATTATAAAATTAAAGTTAAGTATTTACATATAGTTACAAATATTCTACCCTCTATAAATGGACGAGGCCCTCCGTATCTCCTTTCCGAGGCAGGCGACGATTGCCTATATCGATTCGTTTCTTAAGGCGGTTCGAGCCGTTCTGGATGCGACGAATCAGCGAGTTTGTTTCGATTTATCGAGAATCGTCGAGGTCAGTTCCGTGTTGATCTGTTTTTTAAGCGGGCTTTTGGATCTCTCTCGCGCCAAAAACAATAAGGTGGATATCGTCCTTCCGCGAAACAAGCGTGCGGCTAAGGCGATCCGATCGGTCAAGGAATTGAGCCGGAGAAAAGACGCCCTGATTCGGATCACCGAGCGTATCTGCCAGGTCCGCAAGATTACCGGAAATAATAATGCGGCGATCGAAGAGATCCTCAGCCTTCTGCGGGAGAACATTAAAATGGGTCCGAGCGCCTATGATTCCCTTCTGGTCGTACTGACTGAATTGTTGACCAATGCCATCGATCACAGCGGCGAGAAATCTTGCTATGTTTGCGCCGGCGCTTGGGGACGTTCAAAATACCTTCATGTGACCCTTCTTGATTTCGGCATGGGCATTCCCCAAAAAATCAGGACTCGATATCCCGAGTATGAGGACGACGTGGAGGCGGTCAAATCGCTGCTTCGGCTGGGACTCACCACGAGGGTCGGCTTGGAAGGGGGTCGCGGATATCGATTTATTCAGGAAATCCTTCGGCGGAATGAAGGAAGGCTCCATATCTTTTCGGGCAAGACAAAGACGGTTTTAAAGTATGATAAAGGCGAATACAATTATCGTACCGCTCGGCGGGCGTTTACCGGGACTTGTGTCGATATCCAGTTTAATCTTGAAGAACAGGGGTTTGATGCGCTGGTGGAAGAGATGGAAGAATCACCCTTTATTTTATGATCCTCGACGTGTCACAACTTTGCGGCGACGATATCATCTCGCGTGATGCCGGCAAAAAAATTCGTGAGCTGATTTTATCAGCGTGGGATGAGGCCTCCATCGAACTCCACTTTAACGGACGAACGGTCGGATCGGTGTCCTTTTTCGACGAAGCGATCGGTCTTTTGGTGAAAAAAGGGGGGAAATCGATCGGTGCCATGAAAAACAAACTGAAGTTTCCCGACCTGAAGCCGGAAGATCGTGCACTTTTAAACTATGTGGTATTGACCCGGGTTAAGGAAGCCCGGAGTCAAAAGGGGTCAAGAACATGATGTCTCCCTTCAAAATCGTCTTCATGGGTTCCCCCGAAACCGCCCTCCCCTCCCTCAAGGTGCTTTTGGCGTCGGATGATCAGGTCGTGGGGGTCGTCTCTCAGCCCGATCGGCCGGCGGGACGAGGGCGCACTCTGACCTCCCCTGCCGTCGCGACTCTGGCGCGTGAAAAAAAGATCCCGCTCTTTCAACCGGAGAAAATTAAAAATAATCCTGAGCTTCTGAACACCCTCAAACAACTTTCTCCCGACCTGATTGTGATTGTTGCCTACGGCCGAATTCTGCCGAAGGAGATCCTTTCCCTTCCGCCGATGAAGTGCCTCAATGTCCATTTTTCGCTCCTTCCCCAATATCGAGGGGCGGCGCCGATTCAATGGGCTTTGATGAATGACGAGGCGACGACCGGTGTGACGACCTTTTATCTTGTGGAAAAGCTCGATGCGGGACCGATCCTGATGCAAAAGAAGGTGGTCGTCGAGCCGGAAGACAACGTCGAGATCCTCGGCAATCGCCTGGCGGTCGTCGGTTCACAACTCCTTCGAGAGACGATCGCCCTGCTCAAAGGGGGCGGAATTAACGCGGTCCCTCAGAACGAACGGCAGGTCACCTTGGCCCCTCCTTTAAAGAAGGAAGACGGGTTGATCGATTGGAGCCGAAAAGCGAAGGTGATCCGGAGTCAGGTTCGAGGGACGACTCCGTGGCCCGGTGCTTATACCCTTTTGAAGGGGAAAATTTTTAAGATAGCCAGCGCCGCGGTGATCCCGTTAAAGAAAGAGTCCGCCGTGCCGGGAGAAATCATCCAAACCGGAGAGGAAGGGATCGAAGTCGCTTGCGGCCGGGACGGGCTCCTTTTAAAGGAGGTTCAATTGGAAGGCGGAAAAAAAATGGATGCGGCGGTCTTTTTGAAGGGTCACCCGTTGGCGATCGGAGAAAGGTTGGGAAAAGAATGAAGCCAAAAATCGCTCCATCGGTCCTTTCGGCCGATTTTTCCCGACTGGGTGAAGAGATCCGAGCGGTGGAAGAGGCCGGCGCCGATTTGATCCATCTCGACATCATGGACGGTCACTTCGTGCCGAATATCACGGCGGGACCGATTCTTGTTGAAGCGGCCCGGAAGGTCACGCAGCTTCCTCTCGACGCTCATCTGATGATCGAACATCCGGAAAAATATATCCCCGATTTCGCCGCCGCAGGGGCCGATTCGATCTCGATCCATGCGGAGGTTTACAAAAATGCCGCCGCCCTTCGAAAGGGGCTCCGCCTGATCCGCAAGCATGGGGCCAAGCCGTCGGTGGCGATCAATCCCCGAACTCCCGTCTCAAAAATCGTCCCGATCTTGGATGAGGTTGAAATGATCCTCATCATGACGGTCAACCCGGGGTTCGGCGGCCAGGCCTTTATCCCTTCCTGTCTCAAAAAGGTCGTTCAACTCCGGCGTCTGTTAGACCAAAAGAAACTCGCCATCGACATCGAGGTCGACGGCGGAGTCAAGATCGACAATGTCGGGGAACTCTCCAAGGCCGGAGCGAATGTCTTCGTCGCCGGGTCCGCCATTTTCAAGAGTCCGGATTACAAAACAACGATCGATCAGCTGCGTCAAACTGCGTCATTTTCCTAGACAAGAAAAAAGGCCGGTGCTAGCTCATGGGCCATGATTCAATCCCCGATTCCCGTTATGCAGGCCGGACTCGGGGGCCTCGGCCCCTGGGAGCTCGGCATCGTCCTCGTGATTGTCCTGGTTGTCTTTGGCGCAGGGAAACTTCCTCAGATCGGAAGCTCTCTCGGACAGGCGATTAAAAATTTTAAGAAGGCGGTCGCCGGAAAAGAATCACCCGAGGAAGACAAAAAGCCGTGAATTCGAGCACCCTTCTCCAGTGGTCTTCTTTTCTCGGCGGCCTCTCCGAACTTTCTACCGTCAAAAAACATCTCTTGGGTGCGGGGCGAGAGGTCTTGATGGCCGTTCAGGGATTGCTGGGAGTTGTCGAACAGTCGGTTTCCGGCCAGAGGACCGAAACCGATCAAGAACGAACGATAGAAACGATTGTCCGATATGCCAAGCAAACAATCCAGGAAATTTCTAAAAAACTCCCTCCGGGGGATGCCGGAGGGTATCCAGCCCTCCATCGCAAGGTGATGAAATCGATTCTTGACGTTTTGGAACAAGAGATCAAAAAGAACGGCCGTCTCAAGACTCAAAAGGCACAGATCAAGGTCGAGGCCTTGCAGGCGATACGCCATGTTTTAATCAAAGAGGTCTTGGAAGGTGTGGAGGGAGAGGCATCATGACCATTTCAAAGAAACCGTGCATCATCAAGCGATATCAAAACCGAAAACTCTACGATACGAAGTCGAGTCGCTACGTGACCCTCGAAGATATCGCCGTGCTGATCCGGCAGGGGGAGGATGTCCAGATCATCGACAACCAGAGCCGCGACGATCTGACCGGCGTGACGCTGACTCAGATTATCTTCGAACAGGAAAAAAAGAAAAAAAGCCTGCTGCCGTTGGCGACCCTTCGTCACATCATCGAGAGCGGCGGTGAAAAGATCGTCGGCTTCGTGCAAAACTCGATCGAAACGGGCGTCAGTTCGATTTCCCACGCCCGCGATGAGGCGGAGAAGTATTTTGAAAAAATCGTCAAGAAGGGGGACCTCTCCCTGGAAGAGGGAAAACAGATCATCAAAGATTTTATCGATGAAAAGCTCAAGACCGCCCTCGATGCCGTCGCCGTGCTCCCGTCGCTCCACTCCGAGATCCGGGTCTTGAGAAAGAAGATCGACCTTCTCGAGACCAAACTGAAAAAGTACGAGGGATGAACCTCCTCGATCACCGTCTCCTCATCGTTTCAGGCAAGGGAGGGGTTGGAAAGACGACGATCAGTCTTGCCCTCGGTCTGATTGCGGCCAAGCAGGGAAAGAAGGTCCTGATCGCCGAAGTCAATTCCGAGGAACAGGTCGCGCATCTCCTCCGACATCCTCCGATCGGCTATCAAGAAACGGAACTCCTTCCCACTCTTTGGCCCTCTCTTTGGGGGATCAATATCGATCCGAAAAAGGCCTTCGAAGAGTACGTCCTCTTGCAGATCAAGTTTCGGGGTCTCTATCGGGCCGTTTTTGAGAATCGTTTCGTCCGCCGGCTCATCGACGCGACGCCGGGGCTGGCCGACCTGATGTTGATCGGAAAAATCTATGATCTCATCGATCATTATGACCTGGTGATTGTCGACAGTCCCGCTACGGGGCATGGGATGGCGCTCTTGGAAATTCCCTCGATCGTTTCCCGCGCGGTCCGCGTCGGGCCGTTGCAGACGGAGGCGGAAAAGATCGATCTTCTTTTGCACGACCCCGCAAAGACAAAAATCGTTCTTGTCACCCTGCCGGAGGAGATGCCGGTGGCCGAGACGGTCGAGATGAAGCGGAATCTCGAAAATCGTTTGAAGCTTTCTCTCGGTCCTGTCTTGTTGAATCAGATTCAAACTCATCCCTTTCAAAAAGAAGAATTGCGGGAGATCAAGAAATTCCGCCGTGACCGCGAATCCGAAGACCCGATCAGCCTGATTCTGGAGTTTCAAATCGGTCGCGCCGAGCTTTCCCGTGAATATGCCTCGCGGCTTTCGGAAGAGATCAACGATCTGCCGATTCTCTCCGTTCCCTTTATTTATTCTTCTCAGTTCGGTTTGACGGAAATCCAAATGATCGCGGGAGAGATCGAAAAACAATGATGATGTCCCTTATTCAAAATAAAAAAATCCTGATCTGTTCCGGCAGCGGCGGCGTCGGAAAGACGACGGTATCGGCGGCGATCGCACTCGAAGCGGCCAAGCGGGGGAAGAAGGTCGTCGTTCTGACGATCGATCCCGCCAAGAGGCTCGCGACGGCGATGGGATTGAAGTCGCTCGACTCTATCCCGCGCCAAGTCCCCGGGGTCTCCGGCAAGCTCTTTGCCATGATGCTCGATACGAAGAGGACCTTTGACCGATTGATCGAGCGATACACCTCGGATCCTTCCAGGCGAAAATCGATCTTCGAGAATCGGCTCTATCAGCATATGTCGAGCATGATCGCCGGCTCCCAGGAATATATGGCGATGGAAAAACTCTACGAGCTTTATCAGGAGGGGGGATACGACCTTCTGGTCCTCGATACGCCTCCGACAAGACATGCCCTCGATTTCCTCGAGGCCCCCGGCAAGATGGCAAACCTGACCGGCAACAGCCTCCTCCACTGGTTTCTCAAACCGGGCCTCTTCGCCGGGCGCATCGGCGCCGGGATGTTTCAAAAAGGGGCTGAGAAGATCCTCTCCGTCTTTGATCGACTGGCGGGATTCAGCTTTCTCTATGAGCTCTCGGAGATGATCTCACTGTTGTCCGATCTTTTGGGGGGTTTTCATGACCGTTCCCGGGCGGTCTCCCAACTTCTGAAAAAGGATTTCGTCGGTTTTCTCTTGGTGACCACCCCTTCGTCGGTGGCAATTCAGGATGCCCTTTATTTCCATCAAAAGATCAAGGAATCAAAACTCCCTTTTCTCGGATTCATTGTGAATCGTGTTCATGAATTTTATAAAAAAGATGTCTCTTCCGGTCGTCTCGTCTCTTCTCTCCCCCCACCCCTCCGCGCCAAGGTTCTCTCTGAATTGGAAAATTATGAAAGGCTCAGCCTTCAGGATCAGGGGGTGGTCGATCTCTTGAAAAAGATGGGAGGCAAGAAGATTTTTTCCATCCCTTTCTTCATGACCGACGTGCATGATTTGGGAGGTCTTGAGAGGATGAACAACTCTTTGTTCAAGAGTTAATCCCCTTTGCCGATAAATGCTTGGATGGTTTCCTGATCCTTTTTAGGCAGATCGACGAATTGGACCCCCATTCCGACGACCGGAAGCCCTTCGGAACTTTCCCTTTCAAGACGGACCACCTGGCCGATCGCCCGGACCCAGTGACCTCCTTCGCCCAACCGAAAGGAGAGGAAGATCTTTGTCCCTATTTTCAAAGGGATATCCGATTCGAGAAAAAGGCCGCCGAGACTCACATCGGTCGAATAAAAGTAGATGAATCCTTCCGCTGATTCATCTTCAAAGATCACCGTCGACCGGAGGGTCTTGCGAGGATAAAGTCGTTTCTCCTTAGACACGTCCCCCCCCTTTTTTCTTCCGGCGGTAACGCTTTTTTCCCTTAAATTCGGTGATCAAGCCGTTCGCGACCGAGATGAGATCATACGGATAAAAGGGCTTCTCAATGACGACGACGCCGTTCTGGTCGGCCGCTTGTTCCTTGATATCCAGTCGTTCTTTGGAGGCAATGAGGACCGTCGGGCAGGGAAATTCAAGGGGAACGTCCCGCTCCAAGGCATTGCTGTTGACGATCAGAAGATCGGGTCTCATCCGGCGACTCTTTTTAAAAAGGGTTTGGTATTCGTCGCTGAAACGGACCCGAAACCGGGTCTGGGCCGAAAAGAGAAGCTGGTACATATTCTTCGCCAGCATGGAGCGGTCGACGACTAAGATGTCCCTCATAATCCGTGGAGGCATAAAGATCGCTTACCTTATTTGAAAGATCCGTTTCAAGACAATCCTTTTAATGAAACAGTTCCTCAATCGGCGCCGAGGAAGGTTTCCAAAGATGTTTTTTATCCTCCTTGACCCGCATCCAGAATGGTTTCCCTGAATATCTCCATCCGTCGAGGAAGAGTCCGTCGGAGAAATCGCCCCCTTTGGGGACAAGGACGACCGTGTTGTGTTCCCGAAGGGTCCCCTGCCGGGAGACGCCCCAGAGGAGGTCGTAGTTTTTTAGAGGAAGGGCGCGGAGGCGCACGATCATCTCCCGGGTCCATTGCCAGCAAAGTCCCTCCCGTTTAAGCCCGATATTGATGAGGATGTTGTGAAAGAGGGCCGGTCGGACCATTTGAAATTTTTCACGGATCTCTCTGAAAGCGGGGATCGCCGTTTCAGCAATGAGTCGTGCCTCCAGAGCATCGTCTTCTTTGTTTTTCAGGTCGGATAATCCGAGAAGGTCCGCCTCCAATTGTCCCCTCGCCCGCTGATCCTCTAACGCCTCTCTTGTTTTTTTGCGCTCCTCATAGAGGAGGCGAAGAGAGGGGGGAAGCGATTCCTTTCGCGAGGTGCTGTTCAAAATTCTACGATCGTGCAACGAAAGAGTGTGCGCCGCCTCCGATGGAAAAACCGGAGTTAAAAAAAGGAAAAGGAAAAGAAAAAAGCTAAGTGCTTGACTTCGCAAGGGATATCGCATAATGAGCCGTCTGTCTTACAGACGGGTTATGGTTCTTTTATAAAAATAATCAATCGATAAAGAATAACTCAAGGAGGCATTATGCGTACAAAGGTAACAGTAGCGTTGGTGGTGCTCGGACTCATGGTGGGCGTCGGCTGTCAGCAGCAAAGAAAGCCAAAGACCGCCAAGGCGGGAAAATTGCAGAGCATTTATTTCGATTTTGATCGGTCGGATATCAAATCCGAATCCAAACCGGTCCTCGATGGGAATGCCTCTTGGTTGAAGAAAAATGCGAAAGAAGACATCGTGATCGCGGGTCACTGCGACGAGCGAGGGACGGAAGAGTACAACATCGCCCTCGGACATCGCCGCGCCAATGCGGCGAAGAGCTACCTCTCTTCACTCGGAGTTTCGGGCGATCGGATGAAGACCCGCAGCTACGGAGAAGAAAAACCGGCGGAGAGCTGCCACAACGAGAGTTGCTGGTGGAAAAATCGCCGGGCGGAATTTGTTAAATAGAAGTTGCCGGGCTTGACACAAAAGGCCGGAAGTTCTTAAAAGACTTCCGGCCTTTTTCTTTTTTATGCGATATCGTACTCCCCTCTTTGCCGTCCTTTTCTTCAGTCTTTTTCTTTCCGTCGGTTGGGCGCAGGGGGAAACCGATCTCAAAGCGGTCCAGGAATCACAGGGCCGTGTCCTTGCCGATCAGGTCAATCAGCTGAATCTGCTCCGTCAGGAGGTCCAGGAGCTTAAAGGTTTCATCGAAGAGACGAAGCACGCTTCCGAGGAAGAGATCGGAAAAAATGCCAAACTCGTCCGGGATTTTGACCTTCGGATCACCGGGATGGAAGAACGGCTCTCGCTCGATGAAATGCAGTTGAAGGAATTTCTCTCCGAGGTGGAAAAATCCGAAAAGATCGGAAAACAAGAGTATGCCCTTTATAAAAAGGCGTTGATGCTGGTGAATACTCAGCACTACAAAGAGGCCGCTCCCCTCTTCGATCAACTGCTGAAGAAATATCCCAAGTCGCCCCTAGCCGACAATTCTCAATACTGGAAAGGGGAAATTCTTTTCGCGCTCAAGTCGTTTCCCGAGGCGGTCCTTGAGTTTCAGAAAGTGGTGAAGAGTTTTCCAAAAAGCACCAAGGTGCCCGGGGCCGTTCTCAAACAAGGGGAATGTTTTTTTGAGTTGAAACAGTACGAAGACGCCAAGGCCTTTTTTCAGAAGGTGATCAAAGAGTTTGCCGCCTCGGAAGAGGCGATCCAGGCGCGGGAGTGGTTGCAAAAGGTGGAGGCGATTCTGGTCAAACCCCCGGCGGCGACGGAACCTCCCCCCAAGCCTTCAAAATAAAATGCTGACGGCGACCCTCCTCTCCAAGAAATACGGAAACCTCCTGGCGATCGATCAGGTCAGTTTCACCATCCGGCCCGGCGAAGTAGTCGGACTCTTGGGGGCGAACGGGGCCGGCAAGACGACGACGCTTCGGATCCTGACCGGCGCGATGCCCCCGACCTCCGGCGAGGTCATCGTCGACGGTTTTAATCTCCTCGATCAACCGAACGAGGCCAAGCGGAGGATGGGGTATCTTCCCGAAAATCCCCCTCTCACCCCGGAACTGACCGTTGAAGAAAGCCTCTCCTTTGTCGCCGGTCTGCAGGGGATCAACCCGAAGCGTCCGAAGATCGAAGAAGCGATAGAGAAAACCGGTCTCACCGAGGTGAGAAAAAGGATCATCGGCAACCTTTCCAAAGGGTTTCGGCAACGGGTCGGGATCGCCCAGGCGATTCTCCATCATCCGACCTTTCTGATTTTGGATGAACCGACGGTCGGCCTCGATCCCAAGCAGATCCTTGAAATTCGAACGCTGATCCGCGACCTCAAAGGGGACCGGGCGATTCTTCTTTCGTCGCATATTCTTCAAGAGGTGACGCTCGTTTGCGATCGAATCCTCATCATCCATCACGGCAAAATTATCGCCGACGGAAAGATCAGCGACCTGACCGAACGGTTCGGAAAAAAGGATTTGGAAGAGCTTTTTCTGTTTCTGACGGAGGATGCATGCTCGCCTTGATCCAAAAAGAAATCCGCGTCCTCTTCGCCCTGCCGATCTTCGCCGTCGCGGCCGGACTCTTTCTCTTTCTGACCGGTTTTGTCTTTACCGCCTCGGTGACGCAGGGCCACCCGCTTCCCGAGGCCTCGATCCGAGGGATGATCTATTTTATGGCCTTGGTCCTCCTCTTTATCGCCCCCCTCCTGACGATGCGAAGCTTCGCGGAGGAAAAAAAGCTCGGAACGATGGAGCTTCTCAAGACTTCCCCGATTTCCGATCTCAAGATCGTCCTGGCAAAATACTTGGGCCTCCTTTTCCTTTTGGGCCTCATCCTTCTGCTGACCGTTGAGTTTCCGATTTTTATCCTCCTCACCGGCGATCCCGATCTCTGGCCGATGGTCCTCGCCTACTTGGGACTTTTTCTCCTCGGGGGAAGTTTCATCGCGATCGGTCTTTTTATGTCGGTCTTGACGCAGAGTCAGATCATTGCGGCACTCCTGACGTTTGTCGCCACGATTCTCCTTTGGTTTTTGGGTGAAATGGGAGGAGAGATCGGCAGAAAGATTTCGATCATCGAACCGATTCAAAGTTTCAGTCTCGGCGTCCTCGACGCGGCCGATCTCGCCTATTATCTGCTGATGATCTTTGTTTTTCTCTTCCTGACCTGGCGGGTGTTGGAGGCGGAAAGATGGAGATAAAAAGATGGATGAAGCAAGGGGCCGGATCTCTCCTGTTGACGATGACTGTCATCCTTTGCACGATTCTTCTCTACGCGATTCTTGAGAGACGGCACTGGAGATGGGATTTCACCGCCCATCAAGAGTTCAGTCTTTCGGAACAGACCCGGAAGGTCCTTGCGGGGCTCGACCGGAAGGTCCGGGTGGTCGCTTTTTTCCGGCGTCAAGGGGACAGTCTCGACGATGTCTTTATCCGGCGGAAGGTCGACGACGTCTTGAGAGAATATGCGGCCCGTTCCTCAAAGATCGAGTATCAGATGGTCGATCCCGATGTGCAGGTCGAACTGGCCGTTCAAGACGCGATCACAACCGACGGGACGATCGTTTTTCAATCGGAAAAAAGCCGCAAGGAGATCTATCAATCTCAGCTCTTTGATTACTCCCAGATGGAAGAAAAGGCGTTGCCGTTGTTCGCCGGAGAAGGGCTCTTTACCAATGCCCTCTTGAAGGTGACGAAAGAGAAGCAGGAGAAGGTCTGTCTGCTGGAAGGACATGGGGAACGCCCGGCGAACGATCGGTCGCCGGCGGGGTTCAGTCAACTTCAAGAGTATTTGACGAAAAATAATGAGCAGGTCCAGGTTTTCAACCTTCTGACGGAAGAGGCGCTGCCATGCGATCTTCTCGTCATCGGCGGGCCGTCCCGGTCGCTCGCCGATCCGGAAGATACGAAGATTCGCGATTGGTTCGAAAAAAACGGACACTTGCTGTTGATGTTGGAGCCGAACGGTCGTTCGGAGAGTCCTCTCCCAAAGACACTCAAGCTCTTGGCGGTCGATCCGCAAAACGACGTGGTCTTTGATCCCGAGCGACATTTTGTCCTCGGTCCCCACTTCCCTTCCCCGCTTTTAAAGCCGCATAAAATCACCGATCCTCTGGTCGGCGTCTCTCCGGTTTTTTCGACGGCGCGGAGCCTCTCCTTTAAAGAGGAGGCGGAAAAGTTTACCACTCAGGAACTTCTGACGACATCCCCGAAGGCCTGGGGGGAGACCGATCTTTCGGGGGTCGAGGCTCAATTCAATGAAAAAAAGGATTTTAAGGGACCGCTCACCCTGGCAGTTACCGTGGAGCGTGACCATCATCCCGCCGCCGTCATTGTGGGCGATGCCGACTTCGCCTCCAACGGTCTGATTCAGGCCCCGGGGAATCTGGACCTCTTTCTCAATATGGTCGGCTGGCTTTTGGGGGATGAAGGACAGATTTCCATCCGCCCCAAGACCCCTGAGTTTCGGAATCTCTCGATGACACCCGGCAAGGCCCGGTTCATCGCTATTTTCAGCCAATTTGTCTATCCGCTCGCGGTCTTCTTGGCGGGAGGCCTCTATTGGTTCCGTCGCCGAAGGGCTTAAGTCTTACGGTAGTTATTTCGCTTGCAGCTCCGCCTCGATCACCATCCGAAAGACATCCGGATCTCCCCAGTCGCGTAACGGGCGGCCGTTGACAAAGACGGTGGGAGTTCCTTGGATCTTGAGTCGGGCCCCTTCTTCCACATCCTGTTGAAGGGCTTGGGCGATCTTGTCCGAGACCAGACATGATTCAAAGCGAGAGGCATCGAGGCCGGTCTCCTCGGCGAGGGTTAACAGGGTCGCCCGGGAAAGTCTTTTCTGATTTTCAAAAATCTTGTCGTGATACTCCCAAAATCGACCCTCTGCCTCGGCGCAGAGCGCCGCCTTGGCCGCCAGACAGGAGACCGGGTGGACGGGATGTTGCATTGCCGGATTGCAGGCCGAATCGAGCGGATAGTTGAAATAGACGAAGCGGATCGAATTCCGAAATTCTTTGAGGTAGGGCTTGAGGGTAAAAGCGGCCCGGCGGCAATGGGGACATTGGAAATCGGAAAATTCCACGATCGTCACCTTCGCGTCTTTGAAACCCCAAAAAGGATGGCCGGTCACGTCGATCGATTCCTGAGGGAGACTGTGAAAAAATTTTAAATAGGCCTCTCGCGGGATCTCGGCGCGGATGCGATGCATCTCCGGGTTCAAACCGCGGAAGAAGAGAAGCCCCAAGGCGGCGACGATGAGGGTTGTGCCGAGGTGAAAGAGCAGACGCGGCTTGAACTCGCCGCGGCCCCAGAGCGATTTTACATACCGCACGAAAAAGCCGGGCACCCGGGAGTAACGGATCTCCAACGCCTTGGGAAAGAGCAGGAGCATGAGAAAATTGGCGGCATAGGTGGTGCCGCAGAGAAGACAGAGAACCCCCAACTTAAAGAAGGAGAGATAGGCCATCGCCACGCTGTCGACGAAGGCAAAGAGCGTCGCGGCGAAAAGAAAGGCGAGTGTCGGACGCCGGTCTTCCATTTTTGACAGAAAACAACTGTAAAGAAGCCCAATGAGGAGGAGGGCGTAAAAAATGATCCCCAATTCCGACGTCGGGACCGGCCCCAGAAAAGAGTAGCGGCTCGCCACCACCGTGTCGCAATCGATGAACTCCGAGATGTGGCAAAAACTCTTTTCCTGAAAACCTTCGGCGGCTATTTTAAAATGAAGGCGGGTGAGAGAGAGCGAGGCGGCGAGGCCGATGAAGGCGATCAGAAAAAGCGCGATAAAAGTTTTCTTCATGGATCTTTGATATACCTTCGCCTATATTCTTGTCCATGGAAACATCGGAGACGCCGCCGGTCCCTGACGACAAGTTTCGCAAAGCGAAGATCATCAAGTTCTTGCCTCAAGCGGGATATGGCTTTGTCCGAGACCGGGCAGGCAAGGAGATCTATTTTCACCTCGACGAGCTTCGATTCGTCGGTGAAAAGAACGATCGCCAATATGTCGTCGAAGGGGCCGAGGTCGGAGTCGACGTCGGCCGCACTTCACGCGGGGTTCGGGTGACCCGCCTGAAAATTTATTAAAAAGAAACGATTTTTTTCGCAACTTCCTGGGAAGCAAGACGATTAGGGTCCAAATGGCGATTTTTTCCCAGACGACCTACCCACTGAATGGCCGCTCCGCAAGTTATGCGGTGCTGCGTTGGGCGCAACAGGTCTGTCGGACGGTGGAGCCAGGTCCTTTGGGCGGCGTTTTTCAGATGCCTCCGGGTCATCAATCTGACAAAGTGGCCCAATTGCTCCACAACTCCAGTTATGTTCCTCCTCCCAGTCACGGAAATCCATTGCCGGCGGCCCGGGCGGTGTTAGGCCTATGGAGTGATGATCCTCACGCCTGTGTGGGAGGGTCGGCATCCCATTATTGTGATACATCCCCTGCACTTACCCTCATGACGCGATTCTTTTCCACTCCTTATGATGGGACTTCGGACGCCTATCGGAGGAGCGTCGAACTGCGTGCGGCGGTCTTTGTGGAAGGGGCCTTCCTTTTCTGGTCGTTCGGGGGCGACCTTACATTTCTGCAGGATGCTCAAGGTCGACGGATCGTTCCCCCTTCCGATTTTTATGTACCGGATCATCAGGCTGCCACAAGGGCCCTGTCGCGTGCCGAGGCGAGAGGCTATCATCGAATTCGTTATCTCCCTCCGCTGTTGAGGGAGTGGATTCTGAAAGGGACCGTCTCCTCTGAACTGAGTCGGATTGTCGACGAGAAGTTGGCCGCCAAGAAGTGGTCGGAAGCGGAGACGGTCGCCCGTCTGCTCTGTCAATTGCGCGACTACGACCAAACCTCTCTGCTACAACTCGTCCGGGTCCTTGCGGAACAAGAGGCTCAACGGGCGCGTTGGAGCGAAGCAAGCGACCTCCTGCGGCGACTGATCCGGATTCCTCAAGGACGACCTCTCACAAAACGTGGAAGGATCTTTCAAGGCCAGGCGTTTCAGGTCCTCCGCAAACTCGAAGAACGCAGGGAAATCCCTCCAGCCGCCGGTTAGACAATCAGTTTGTACCCTCTCTGAAAGAGTCCGACCGCGGTCATCAAAGTCAGGGAAACCAATCCGAGCGTGACGCCGATCGCGATCTGCGGGGCGATCTCCCCTTTTCCCAACACCGCCCAGCGAAGGCCGTCGATCAGGTAAAACATCGGGTTGGCGTGCGAGATTTTTTTCCAGACCCCCGGCAGCATCGAAACCGAATAAAAACCCCCGCCGAGATAAACGAACGGTGTGATCACGAAATTTGAAAAAGTCGCGAGATGTTCCCAGTCCTCCGCCCAGAGGGCGGAAATCACTCCGAGCGCGGAAAAGATGGCAGAGATTGCGAGGAGAAAGAAGATCGTCAGGGCACCGTGTTGAATCTTGAGTCCGGCCAGCGGGATGGCGACCAGCAACGTAATCCCTCCGACCACCATCCCTCGGGTGATCCCGCCGATGACAAAGGCGGTGACGATCTTGGTGTATGAGAGCGGCGCCACCAGGATGTTTTCGATCGATCTGTCGGTCCGCGCCATGAAGAGCGAGGTTGAGCTGTTCGAATAAGAGTTGGTGATCACCCCCATCCCGGCGATCCCGGGAAGGATATAGAGGATGTAGCGGAAGCCTGAAATCGACTCGATCTGGCTTCCCAAGGAATAACCGAAGATGACGACAAAAAGGATCGTCATGATGATCGGTGGAGCGATCGTCTGGGCCGCGAGGCGGGCGAAGCGATAATATTCGCGCTCGATGAGGGTCAGAAAGGCGGTCATTCTTTGACCCTCTCGTCGACATGGATCGATTTGCCGGTGAGTTTCAGGAAGACCTCTTCGAGGCTGCCGCGATGGACTTCGACATCGTCGACATCGAAACCGTTCAACGCCGGTCTCCGCTCGCCGCGAACGGTAAAATACCGGTCGCAGTGGCGTCGAATTAATTCCTGCGGAGATCCCTCTTCCAATATTTTGCCGAAGTCAATGATCCCGACCCGTTCACACAGCTCTTCGGCCTCATCGATGGTGTGGGTCGTCAGGATAATCGTCGTCCCGTCCCGATTCAGCCCCTTTAAATAAGTCCAGAGCTCGTGACGTTGTTCCACATCGACCCCTGCGGTCGGTTCGTCGAGGATCAAGATCTTCGGATCGGCCATTAATGATCGGGCGACCAAGACCCTCTTTTGCATCCCGCCGGAGAGTTTCCAATATTCGTCGTTCGCCTTTTGGGAGAGACTGAATCGTTCCATCAGGTCGTCCGCCCTTCGACGGCGTTCTTTTCGCGAAAGGCCGTAATAGCCCCCTTGAAATTCGAGCGACCTTCTTACGGTGAAATAACGATCGATGTTCGGCTCTTGCGGCGAAAGGCCGATGAAGGCCTTTGTCTTGAGGTAATCTTTCCGGACATCGAGGCCGAAGACCTTGACCGACCCGGAAGTAATCCGCGCCAGACCGACGATGGTCTTGATGAGGGTCGTCTTGCCGGCCCCGTTGGGACCGAGTAGCCCGAAGAATTCTCCCTCAGCGACGGAGAGAGAGATCCCTTTCAACGCCTCGACCTTGCGATAAGATTTGACGACCTTGTCCAGCGAAATGGCGGGCATCTAAAATCTAGTAGAGTTTAAACTGAGTGGAGTCAAGCAACGCCGGCTTGATTTCATCCAAAGAATGAACCGGCTTTTGACACGTATGTCCCTGACAGAGATAGATCGTCGCCCGCCCGTCGATCGGGATCTTTCCCTTCAAAAGGGGAATCGTTTGATCTTCATCGGCAAGCCCCAGGACCTTATTGGGTAAAAAAAGTCGGTGAAGATCGCGGAGGATCGCCTGTACCGCGGGATCGCTTTTCACGCCGGCGACGACAATCTCCTTCGCCTGATCGGTCGCGAAATCGATCGCCATCAGGAAGGCCGGACCGGCTTGCGGGTGGGTGTTGATGAATTGCGAAAAGGCCCGCATCGTCTGATCGGCCCTTTTTGAATAAAAAGGATCGAGTGTGAATTCGTGCAGCCGGAGGAGATTCATCGCCGCGATCGAGTTGCCCGACGGGACCGCCCCGTCGTAGATCTCCTTGGTCCGGGCGATGAGCGAAGGATCGCTGCTGTCGGTGAAAAAATAGCCGTCGGAGGCCGTATCCCAGAAGAGTTCATCGGCCCTTTTTTGGAGCGCCTCGGCCGCGGCAAACCATTGGGGGTCGAAGTCGGCCTCGTAGAGATCGAGCAGGCCTTGCGCCAGGAAGGTGTAGTCGTCGAGCGAGCCGTTGAACTTGACCTCTCCTTCCCGGTAACGCCTTTTCAGCGTCTTTCCGTCCCACATCTTCTTAAGGAGGAAGGAGGCCGCCTTTCGGGCCGCCGCGAGGTATTTTTCGTCTCCCAACACCTGCGCCCCGAAGGCCATCGCGCCGATCATGAGACCATTCCAGGAGGCGAGGATCTTGTCGTCCTTATAAGGAGGGATCCGCTTCGAACGATGATCGAGAAGTTTTTGGCGCGCCGATCGGAAGAGTTCGTCCTCCCGGACCGACCAGGCGGTTTGAGCGTCCATGTGAAGGATATTGTTCCCCTCCCAATTTCCATGAGGCGCTGTTTGCAAGACCTCTTTGATTTTTTTGAACTCATCGGCCATCAGAATTTTTTTCAATTCCTCTTCCGTCCAGACATAGAATTTTCCCTCCACCCCTTCGCTGTCGGCGTCTTGGGCGGAAAAGAATCCTCCTTCCACCGAGGTCATTTCGCGCAACACATAATCAAGGATCTCATGGGCAACCGAGGCCCACATTTCATTCCGGTCGATCTGATACGCTTCCAAATAGCTTTTGACCAACAGCGCGTTGTCGTAGAGCATTTTTTCAAAATGGGGGACGAGCCATCGGGCGTCGGTGGCATATCGATGAAATCCGCCGCCGAGGTGATCGTAGATCCCGCCGCGGGCCATTTTGTCGAGCGACTGGGTCGCCATCCGGAGCACCTTTTCCTCGCCGGTTCTTCGGTGGATTCGAAAGAGGAGCGAAACGGTTTCGCTGCGCGGAAATTTTGGGGCGCCTCCGAATCCCCCTTCGACCGGATCAAAAATATCGCGAAAGGCGAGGACGGCGCGGCGAAGCATCTCGATCGAAAGCTCAGGTCCGGCGCCGGCGCGGGTCGTTTGCTGAAGAGCCTCTTTGATCTGTTGCCCCGAGGCGGTCAGTTTTTCCCGGTCTTCTTTCCAGATCTGTGCGATTTTGACCAAAACGTCCTTAAAACCCGGATGTCCGTAACGGCCTTCCGGCGGAAAATAGGTCCCGGTAAAAAAGGGGGCTAGGTCGTGGGTCAAAAAGGCCGAAAGCGGCCACCCTCCCCCGCCGGTCATCGCCTGGACAGCGGCCATGTAAATTTGATCAATGTCGGGACGTTCTTCGCGGTCGACCTTGATGCTGACGAAATTTTCATTCATCACCTTCGCGATTTCTCCATTTTCAAACGACTCATGCTCCATCACATGGCACCAATGACAGGTCGAATAACCGATCGAGAGAAAGATCGGCTTGTCTTCTTTCTTGGCCTTTTCAAACGCCTCGGCGCCCCAAGGAAACCAATCGACCGGATTGTGGGCGTGTTGGAGAAGATAGGGGCTTTTTTCGTGGATCAATCGATTGTTTTTTTTCACGTCTCAGAAAACTATCTCCTTGAAAAGAGGAAGTAAAGGAGACTAGGACAACCGAAGTGTCTTCAAAATTAAATCCAAAATTACCGAGCCTCTCGCGCGTGGAAGCGACGCATCTCGTCCTGCCCGAACATACCAATGCCTTGGGGACCATTTTTGGGGGGCAGGTCATGTTATGGATCGATACGGCCGCCGCGATTTGCGCCTTTCGTCACTCCCGAAAGATGTGCGTGACGGCATCGATGGATACCCTGCACTTTATCTCCCCGGTCAAATTGGGACAAATCGTGATTCTTCAGGCGAATGTGAATTGCACGGGAAAAACGTCGATGGAAATCGGAGTCAAGGTCAGCAGCGAAGACCCTCTCACCGGCACCAAGACCCACACGGCAAGCGCCTACCTCACCTTTATCGCCCTCAACAAAAACGGAATCCCCGTCCAAGTCCCGCCGGTGTCGGTCAAGACGAAAGAAGAAAAGGAATGGTTTTCCAAGGCCCAGTACAGAAGAGAACAGCGACTCGCCGCCCTTGACAGGCCGCGACAAATCAGATGAATCTGGCCCCCATCGAACTCGAACGCTTTCTCACTTCTTCGACGAAGGTCCCGACGGAGGACCTGGATTGGGCGGAGGCCCGGCGGGCCGGGTTGACTCCGGACGAGCGGACGATTCTCACCTATTTTTCGGATATCGAAGGGCAGACGATTATTTATACGCGCGAGCTTTTGAATACGAAGGCCTCCGAGGATCCCGAGATCATGGCCTTCCTGACGATGTGGAACTACGAGGAGTTTTTTCACGGTCGGGTCTTGAGCCGAATTCTGGAAGAGACCGGCACCGCCCTCGGTTCCGATCGGGTTGTCCAAGTCCGTCGCAAGTCACTCTGGAGCGAAAATTTTTTGGCCTTCCTCAGTACCTTATTCTCCAAGTTGGCCCCCGATTGTTTCATCACCCTTTATATGACCTGGGGCGCGATCAACGAGCTGACGACCTTGCGGGGCTACGAGGCGATCCACTCGATGACCGGCAATCCGATCCTCCAAACCCTTTGCGATCGTATCGCCAAACAGGAACGGCGCCATTTCGCCTGGTATTTCAATCGCGCGCGCGAAAGGCTCGAAAAATCTTCCCGGACCCAAAAGGCGGTTCGCCTTCTCCTTGAAAAGGCCTGGTCGCCGGTCGGCGCCGGGGTCAAATCGGATGAAGAAGTCCGCCGCCTGCTCGATCTTGTCTTTCCCGGCCCGCGCGTCTCTGAGATGGCGGAAGACGTGGACCGTCAAATCAGTACCTTGCCGGGACTGCAGGGGATCGGACTGATGCAGCGGTATCTTGCCGCACCGGCATGAACGCCCTCCTTCCATGGCTCGTCGTTTTGATTTATCTTGTTCCGATCATTGGAACCCTGGTCTCGATGGTCCGCCGGGTGGGGCACTTCTGGTCGTTTAGTTTGAGCCTTCGCTGGTTTTTTCCGGAAGATCGCTTCTATCGAAAGATCAAGGCGTGGGGGGGTCGCTACAACGCCTGGAAGGCGCGACATCCCCTCACCTCTTACGCGAATCTGAGTTTCCTCAATCTCCTCGCCGGCAAGATCGAGTATGCGATCGGCCATCTGCGCGACTACACGATCGGCGTCGTCATGATGGGGATGTTTGTCTACACCCTTTCACGGATGCTCTTCTCTCAAGACTCCTCCATTATATCGAATCGGTTCTCTTCCCTTTTCTATGACGGATTCTTTGCGCTCCTCTCCCTCTGGACCTATCGCCGTCATGTGACGACCGGTCTCAAGATGACCGAATTTATGAGGGGCAATCCGTTCGCCCATCCGGAGGAATTTTTTGAACATTACTATCGTCGGTTGAGCCCGGCGGCGGTCCCGATACCGGCCAAGGCGGGCCGAACGGTCGATCCGACCGATGTCTCTTATCTGACCGGAAGACCGCCGCGGCAGAGTTCTTGGCTCCTCCTTCACAGCGTTTATGACACCGCCATTTTTGCACGGAGCGTCTATCGGGCCGTGGAGACACTCGGGCAGGAATACGGCCGGGAGATCTTCGATGTGATGGCCTCTCTCTGGGGGTCGCGCATGCTTCAGCTCTTTCGCACCCGACTGAAGGTCGAGGGGGTTGAAAAATTTAATGGGCTGACCGGCAAGGTGATTTTGGTCTTCAACCACAAGAGCATCCTCGACTTCGTCCTGAATTTCTTCGCCTTGAGTTCCACGCGCCTCGCCTCGGGGCGGACGATCCGTCCCCGTTTCATGGCGAGCAAGGATCATTTCGTCGACAACAAATTCGTCTACAACGGCATCGGGGTCGGTAAGGTGATCGAAGGGGTCGACATGGTCTTTGTCGATCGAAAAGGGAAAGGAAGGCTCGCGATCCTCGATGCCTGCCGGAAGCTCGCCGAAAAGGAGATCGACATCGCCATGTATCCCCAAGGGACCCGCGCGATGGGAAATTACGGGGTCCATGGAGAACGCCTCGATGCCGGCTACTACACGACCGGGACACTCAACTCCCTGAAGAAAACCCTCGGCCATCTGAAAAAGGGGTGCGCCTATCTCGCCGTCGACACCGCGATGGTGCTTAAACCACGAAACATTCCCGTCCATCTCGTCTTCATCGGGATCGACGGCACATCGACCCTCCTCCCCAAGGGGTCGTTGAAGATCCAGACGGAGGTGTCGGTTAAAATGACGGTCGGTGACGTCGTCACAATCAATCCGGCGGAGGTCGAGGGGCTCGAAAGGCCGATGGACGAAAACCCCCAGAATGATTCTCAAAAAAGATATCTCGATTTGATCACCCGACTGCAGGAACAGATCAACCGGGGACTCCTTGGGTCGCTCGGTCTGCACGAAAAATTGAGGAGCCGTTTCCTCCGGGAGGTCAAAGAGGGATCCCTCATCCCGACCGACAAGCTCCTGATCTTGAATCATCAGCTCACCCAGGCGGAGCGGGAGGAAAATCCCCTTCCCTTCGTGATTCTTGATCGGATCTATGCCCTCCCCCCGCACGATCAGCCCCCTTTTCTTCGAGAAGCGGCCCAGAGACTGATCGAAGGGGGAGACTGGATTACGCTTCGGAATCAGGTGACGGAACGTCTTTTTCGGTTTCGGGGGAAGGAGCTGAAGACGATGGTTCTTCAGGAGCAGGCGAAAGAGAAGAAGGCATCGTAGAAGATTCCCTTAAAAGAATGTTCTCCAAATCGATTTTTTGAGTCAGGACCTGCGCCTTGACCCCCTTTTCAAATAATTTTCGGATCGCCCTCCATCCCCTTCGTCCAAAATCGACCGTCAGGTCATTCACATACATCTCGATAAACTGGGAGGTTCTTTCCGGATCGAGACCGCGAGCGAAAGGAAGGGCGGTCTGGAGCGTCTCTTCCCGATGCTCGAGCGCATACTGGATGCTGGATCGAATGAGTGAAGCGATCTGCCGTTGAATCTCCGGGTCGAGATCCCGCCGGACGACGAGACCCCCAAGGGGGAGCGGGAGCCCGGTCTCTTGGTGCCACCATTCTCCCAGGTCGACAATTTTGTGCAGTCCCTTGTCGGCGACCGTGAGCTGGCCTTCGTGGATAAGGAGACCGGCATCCAACTTCCCTTGCACGATACGGTCGACGATCTGGTCAAAGGGGACCTCGCTGTAGCAGATGCCCGATTTTTCTTCTCCGGTCAGGGAATGTTCGTAAAGTTTGAAGACGAGGAACGCCGTGGTCTTCTTTCCCGGGATCCCCATTTTTGTCTTGAGAAGCTGTTTCGGCTTGAGCGGTTTTTTGGCGACGATCACCGGCCCGTAACGATCCCCAAAACAGGCGCCGGTGGTCAGAAGGAGGTATTTCTCCGCGATAGAGGGAAGGACATGAAAGGAGACGGCGGAAACTTCATAAGTTCCTTCGATCGCCTTTTGATTCAGACTCTCAATGTCCTCCTGGACATCGACGATTTCAAGCGATCCGCGATCGACCTTCCCCTGAAAAAGCGGGGCAAACATAAAGGCATCATCGGCATCGGGGCTGTGGGCGATATGGATTTTCGGCATGGGATCTCCTTACTTTCCGTACTGATACAGTTCATCCACATGGCGGTCAAACTCTTTGTGGGACGGATTTTTGGTGAATCCTCGGTATTCGGCGTGACACCGGTAACAAACCGTCATCCAAGCGACCCGACGATAGAGGATGAAGTCGATCAGGGCGACGACGAGAAGGGAGATGCCGTAGGTCCAGGGGACCGTGATCATTCCGGCGAGGATGATCGGAATGGCGATTTTTCTCGGGAAGTCTTTTTGTAAGTAGAGGTCTTTGGAGCCGCAATCACGGCAAAGGGCGACGATATCACGGGGATTGGGAGCAGGATATTTGTTAGTCATTCGTTATAAAGGAATCGCCGAGATCAGGAAGAGATACCGAGCGGCCAGTTCCCCGATAAAGACGAAGGCGATGGCGACGTACATGATGCCGGTCGCCGATTGATTCGAGCCGATTCGGGCGGTTCTCCAGATCATGACGGCGACGATAGAGGGGATCAAGAGTCCCACCAAGACCCTTTCCCAGAAGAAAATCCCGTGTCCCTGAAAAGAAGTGAGGGTGGTGAGGAAATCAACCCCCGGTCGGATGATCTCCTTATAAAGGAGGAGCGTCATACCGACCGCGGCGATCCGAAAGAGGAGGATGCCGATCAAAATCCAGGCCATGATCGATAAGAGGCGTTTCGGCATCTCGGTGCTGACCAGATAGTAGTGTCCAAAGATCATCCCGGAGAGAAAGCCCCCCAAAAGCAGGGAGGCCGAGACAAAATGGAGCGGGAGCAGAATCGACTGGATCCAGAAAGGGGGAAGAGCGGGCCGAAAATGCAAGGAATCGACCACGAGCGCTGCGAATCCCACCGCCGTGATCCCCAGGAGTTCGATTTGCGAGACCCGAATATCACGCAGTTGGATCCGCCCCCACAAAAAGAGGGAAAGGAGTCCAAAAAACCCGAGCAGAACGGCCGGCGCCGACAAAAAGGTCATCCCCGATCCGCCACCGAAAACTTCGGGCAGTTTGAAGGTGGCGTAATAACGAGTATAGAGGCTGATCGCGACAAAAAGGGCGCTCAAAAAACTGACCGTCTTAAAAAAACGCTTGTCCACGAGACCGACCGGCAAGACCGAGACGGTGGCCGTCATTCCGACCGCCAACTGCGCCAGAAACGTGATGAGAACGAAAGAGATCGACATAAGGACCGGCTTTCTTTATAATCACCGGAATTTAATCACAATGGAAAAAGAGAGTTTGGCGATCCTCATCATTGATCCCGATCCCTCCGACCATCGCTCGATCCGCGACTCGCTCTCCCGTTCACAAGTTCCTGCCGTTCTCCAGTTTGTCACGACGACCGAGGAAGGGCTTCAAAAGCTTGAGAAAGGGGCTTTTGATCTGATCCTCACCGATCATGCCCTCCCCGCGGCGAACGCCTTTCAACTTCTCCATGAGTTGCAACAACGGTCTTTGACCTTTCCCGTGATCCTGCTGACCCGTCACGGCGAGACGACGATGGCACGAGAGGCCTTTCTTCGCGGAGTCGACGATTTTATCCTCAAGGAAGAACTTGAGGCGATCGCCTTTTTCGACATCATCGGCAATGTCATCGAAAGACACCGGAAGAAAGAGGAAAAAAAGGCCCAGGAAAATCTCCTTCGGGAGCGGGCCGAACGGGACGGGTTGACCGGTCTTTTGAATCACCGCACCTTCGTCGACGCCCTGGAGAAAGAATTTGCCCGGGCCAAGAGATATCATCGAAACCTCTCCCTGATGATGATCGATGTCGACGGGTTCAAGGCGATTAACGATACCTGCGGTCATTTGGAAGGAGACCAACTTCTCAGACAGATCACGAGACTGCTTCTTCAGTCAGTCCGTTTTGTCGATGTCGTCGCACGCTACGGAGGGGATGAATTTGTGGTCCTTCTTCCTGAGACCGATTTGGAACAAGCGATGCCGATTGCCGGTCGGGTTTTAGAGGAGGTCCGAAAAAGTCCCTATCTCCATGGGAAGAAAATTTTTCCCCTTTCCGTCAGCATCGGGGTCGCCTGCCTTCATCGACACCAAGACTCGGCCGGGACCCTTCTTCGCGAGGCCGATCAGGCCCTTTATGAGGCAAAAAGGACCGGCCGCAACCGTGTCGTCGCAGCCTCCCTTTTCCTGGAAACTCCGGCCTCTCGACCGACAGCGACCCGGTAACTCAGACCGACTCAAAAGCCCCTTTATTCTCAGAAGGATAATCTTTCTCATTTCGAGAGATAAATACCCCACTTTTACCCCCTGTATACCTGAGAAGTGAACGCCTAAATATATTATATAATATGTTGATATTATTAAGTTAATTAGTTTTATAAACATTATAATTATCATTATGGTATACACATTGCATTATAAGACCCCGTATGAACGGGTTGAAGAGTCTCTTACTGCTCCCCTTGGTTGTTTCAATCTTTTCACTCACTTCATGCACCCAAGCGGGAGAGACCGAATCTTCCGTCACAAGCCCCGTACAAACCTCAGGGACTTCCGGCAGTTTTGAAGACCAGCACCTTGACGACGTTGAACCTTTAAGTTTTACCGGATCGGCGGCGACACTCCACTTTGATCCCTCTTCGCAGGGCAATTACCTCGTCGTTGTCAGCTCGGTCACCCAAACCTCCGAGAACGCCACCTTTCAATTTTCCAAAGGGAGCCCCTCCGCCTTAGCCCTCGAAGACGACTCTTCTGATTCCGCCTCGACCGATGAGGAAGAGGAGGATCCTGCTACGAGTTTTCACCAATATTTAGGAGAGATCGGAGAAAGGCTCCGTGAATCCGGCGTCCCCGTCCCCGCCCCCTCTCAGGCGGCCTTAACGACAAGCCCTGAGGTCGGTTCGAGCGGTTCCTTTCAAGTCCTCTCGGCGATGAATTCGATTACGACCTGCAAAGAAGTGAATGCGGTCCTTCGGGTGGCAACCGGCAATCTGCTCATCTACGTCGATAAATCGGCTCAAGAGAATATTTCGGATTCCAATCTTCAAACGCTGGTCCAAAACTTTGAAAAAATCGCCCTCCCCCGCGAACGGGCTCTCTTCGGAGCCGAATCGGACATCAACGCCGACGGAAAAATCAGCATTCTGATGTCGCCCGTCGTCAATCAGATGACCGCCACCGGAGGGCTCGTGACCGGATTTTTCTTTCCCGGAGATCTTTATCAGAGAAGCTCGGTGAATCCCTGCTCCAATGCGCAAGAGATCTTTTACACACTCGTCCCCGACTCTTCGGGAAAATTTGGGACATCCGTTTCAGCCAATTTTGCCGTCGATAATATCCTTCCCGGGGTGTTGGCCCATGAGTATCAACATATGGTCAGCTTCAACAATCATGTCTTCAAAAACCGGGGAAAGACGGAGGAACCGTGGCTCAATGAATGTCTTTCCCATTTGTCCGAGGACCTGACCGGCTTCGGCAAAGAAAACCCGTCTCGGGTAAAACTCTTTCTCTCTCAGACTTCCAAGGCGCCTCTGATTCCGGCCGCTTCCCCCAATCTCGCGGAGCGAGGGGCCTGCTATCTCTTCCTGAGATATCTGTACGAACAATCCGCCGATCAGAACCTCTTTATTCAAAGGCTTCTCAATACCCCTCTGACCGGGGTTGCCAATCTCGAGGCCGCCTTTCAAGGAAAGGATCCGAGTTTCGATCAATATCCTGAATTTGTCGGCCGATGGTCCGTCGCCCTTTCCCTTTCAGGAACGAATGTTACCTCCGACCCTCGATACCTCTATCGAGAGCGATCGATCGACGCGGATACAGGGAATTTCGACGGGATCTGCCTTCGATGTGATACCCAGGATGGACGAGGAACCATTTTGGACGGCCCTACGGTCACAACGGTCTCGAGTTATCCTTCGATGACTTCGGTCAGAGGGACAGCCACACAGGTCTACCGCCTGGAAAAACCGACCGGATCGGTCAGCCTCTCGGCCGGAACAGGTTCCGAATGGACCGGGGCCTTGGTCCGCTTGGGAAGGAATTGATACCAGTCATCAAACAAAAGAAACCAACCTCTCTTTACGAGCTCTCAAAACTAACTCATCTTGAGCGATCGGTTTTCCGTTGAGTTTGTCATCTAAAATGGCCAATCTTTCTTCTTTCCAAGCCCCTCATTTTGGCTTAATTTCTCGGCAACATTTTCATGACGTTCACCGATAAAAAGACATGATTCAGGTCA
>OBEQ011713431.1_pt1 | contig 27672 bp, 32 predicted proteins | sample 1670901 | NCBI WGS metagenome assembly OBEQ01 (sample SAMEA104232315, study PRJEB22302) | groundwater metagenome | biome: forest; feature: aquifer; material: groundwater | place: USA | collected 2011-08-07 | depth 5.4 m
CAGAGTGATTTAAATGAACCAGGAATTTCTAAAAGATTTGCTTACAAACTCGCTTTTCTGGACTGGCGGCGTGGCAGTAGTGCTCACAGCAATTGCAGGCGACTTTTCCCTACTGGTTTTCCTTGCCTCGCTTATTGCATCCAACATAGTGCTGCTCGTCGTGTTGCGGCAAGTTTCGCCAAAGCACGCAATGCAATTGGAGCACGCGCGAAGCCCTAAAGCAAGGCAAGGCGCTTTTGGAGGCAACATCATTTTCAACTTGACGCCCTTGCGCTATCCCAAGGTGCTTGACGAGGAAATGCGCGAGTTTGCGCCCGAATTCATTCGCCTGGAAGTGCGCCAGGGCAGCGCGACCCTTTTTGCAGGCGACTTGGCGCGCAGTGCAATGAAGCAGCTGCGCGACGCGATAAGCGGGGTGCTTGCAATAAAAGACGCCGTCGCGCCGCCGGCACCATCTCCAACACAGGCTGCAAAAACTTCTGGCAAAAAGCGCAAGTGAACTCGCAATGGCAAGGCAAGAGCGAATTACGCTTGGAGAGCTCTTCGACGCACACATCAAGCCACGGCACAACGTGGTGTGCATTGGAGCCTATACCGGCCCGCATAACGACCCTTCGCTTTTGAAGGCGACGCTGATAACCACCCGAGGCAAAGGGAGCGCTACACTAGTTGACTCGCAAGTAGATGGGTTTTTCCAGCGGCTTAGCGAAAGGCAGCAAAAAAGAAAGCTCAGTCCAATGCAAAGAAAAATCCTAAAGCGCCTTACGGCGTTGCCTCACCAAGGAAGTGGCGACCCACTACAATACCTTAGGGCGATCCGCACATTTCGAAGTAAAGGTATCAGGCTAAAAATGCCAAAGCTCAAGATAGCAAACGCCACCAAAACCGGTTTTGATGGAAAGCAATTTGACGTTTTAGTTGACGCAGGTAGCCTGCCCTGGATACACATTGCCGAAAACGATTTGCGGACAAGCACCAGAAAAAGTTTGTGGAATCCGAGCCTGCTAACACTGCAAAGGATAATTGACGAGTACGCGAGAATATCACGAAAGGCAATAATCCTCTTCGAGCCGGGGCAAGACAGATACCCCGCCCTCTCAGACGTTCGCCATTTCCTTGACGAAACCGGCATAAACTATTCCCAGCACAAGGTGAAAAACCGCTACGACTTGCAGCTGCCAAACGTGAGAAAGAAAATTTACCGGCACAGCTATTCCTACAACACGGCGCTCGTTGTCGAGTTTGGTCCAAGACAGCGAAAAATAGTTGGACTCACCTGAACAAAAGTTTTTTAAACTAGTTTTGCTGTAATGGTAATCGATTAGAATGCAATCACGCCTGGCACAGCAGTGGAAGCTTATCTTGCTTCATGCACTAGGCTACTCTATCTTTGCAGTCAACGCACCGTGCAAGATGGCCACTAAGAGGGCCTGAAGCGCGGGAATGAAGCGTTGGTTTTTGAGAAACTTTTTCAAAAACGCCGACCCAAGCCGAAAATAAAAAGTCTAGCGCACAGCATTTTGAATTAAAAAAGAGTGCATAGCGTGCCCCATATTGGAAAATAAGGTAGGAGAAACCCCAGATTGGCAAAATAAGGTAGGAGATACCGCAATATTTAAATAGGAGTTCGTTCATATCCTTTTGCATCCAGAAAATCACCCTAAGGAGGCGAACTATGGAAGCAAATAGAGCAAAGTAGGCAAGGGAAAGAAGATGAGTGGAGGGGAGTCGAGGCAACCCCAAGGAGGCAATCCGAAAAAGCGTTTCGTGCCGAGACTCCCTTTCCACGAATTTCAAAATTCGCGAAATAGTTTTGTGAAATTTTGAGTATTTAAATCTTCCCCTACCCGTATTCCCACCCAAATTATGCTTAAATACTAACTACTACATAGTAGTTATATGGAAAACTGGGGTTTTTGGCTTCTCGTAGTTCTAGTAGGCCTAATGGTAATGGCAGGCAAGCCAGTTGAAAGCCAGCCGCTCGTCACCGGCGCGGCAACGCTGCTCACCTTCCCACTCGACCTAGTGAACTTTGCCGCAACAACCAGCTTTGGCATGATTGCAATGCCACTCATCTTTCTAGGCGTAGTTTACTACCTTCAAAGGCTCCACTACCACCTAGGCACCGACGTAATCTATTTCATTGTCTTTGCCGCCCTGCTTTTGGCATTCACTGCAGTTTCGCAGTAAACTTCTTTAAAAAAAAATTTCAACCCCTAGCTACCGCATTCACAGTAACGGGGTAAAAAGAAAAATAAAAGAAGAAAAAAAGGGGAGGCAGTTAAAACGGCGCGTTGCACTGCGTTTCAGCCCATGATTTCAATGTCCGACCAGTCTTTGGCAACACTCTTCTTTTGGGCTGCGGACTTGCCAAGCACGTGCGGGCTGCTCACTCCAGTCACTATTGCAGTGATTTCGAGCTTGCCGTCGTAGTCGGGGTTGAGGCGCGCTCCCCACTTTACTGAAGCGTGGGGGTCCATTTCGTCAGTGATAAGCTCTCCTGCGCGGATTGCGTCGCCGAGCGTGAGGTCGTGGCCGCCGGAAATGTGTATGAGCGCTCCCTTTGCTCCGTCAAAGTTGACGTCAAGCAGCCTGTTGGTTTTAACGCCGTGAACTGCCTCTTCAACCTTGTTTGGCCCCTTGCCGGTGCCTACTGCAATCATTCCAACGTCTCCCTTTGACATGATTGCCTTAACGTCGGCAAAGTCAATGTTGACTAGCGACGGCTGGGTGATTGTAAAAACAAGCCCGTCGATTGCCTTGGCGAGGATTTCGTCTGCAACCAAGAACGCCTGGTTCATTGGCAAGTTTGGAACCAACTGCACAAGCCTATTGTTGTCTAGGATGATTACTGCATCGGATGACTCGCGTAACTTGTTGATGCCTTCCTCTGCCTTGGTAGTCCTTGCGCGCTCTAGAGAAAATGGGTAAGTGACCATTGCAATCACTATTGCGCCTTGCTCGCGCGCAATTTGCGCTACAACTGGCGCTGCGCCAGTTCCAGTGCCTCCGCCCATTCCAGCGCAGATGAAAACCAAGTGGCTGCCTGCAATTGCTTTTTCAATTGCCGGCCTGTCGACTTCGGCGCACTTCATGCCCACTTCAGGGTATCCGCCTGCACCCAAGCCTTTTGTGATGCTCTTTCCAATCAAAATCTTTGTCACGCCGTCTTCGACGGTGTTGAGGTGCTGCCTGTCGGAGTTAAGCGCGTACAGTGAAGCTCCCTGCACTCCAAGCCTCTTCAAACGGTTGATGGTGTTGTTTCCACCGCCGCCCACTCCAATTACGGAAATCTTTATTTGCTCATCGTCTGCCGCCGCAGCCTGTTTTTTCCACGTCCCGCTGCCCATTGCACTTGCAACAATACTCTCCATAAACGACACCTCTCCAAATTCCAACACAAATTTTAAAACATTCTCAAACTGTAGCAGGCCTTCAAATGCCGCAAAGCCAATCCAGCTGCTTGTTGAGCATAAAACGCGCGCTTGCGCGCAATTAAATTACGCAACGGGCCACGCGCCCATTGCACTTACCTATCGGATTACTTTTTGGCGTGCTTGACTATCTTCATCCTGGCAGGCGTGAGAATCACCTTGTCTTCGCTGATTCGCGCAATGTCGCCGTCTATTGAGGCAGTGATGGAAGTGAGCTTGCCGAGGCTTTCCTTCAGCTTTGCCGGGTTGCGCATTACAGGCGCGATGTTGAGCAAAACAACGTTGCGGCTCTTTAGCTCGGTTTCAACCATTGCAACGTCTGCATCGGTTTCAAGCGAGAGGGGCTTTACGTAAAAATCCGCTGGCTCGTGGAGCAAGTCAATGCTCTCGTCTTCAAGCGAATCCATTGCGTGGTCCAAGTCCATTGTAACACGGGGCTCTTCCTTGGCAATAAAACGGTCAAACAATCCCATTCAAAACAACCTCCAAAACGCAAAACACTTTCCATTCATCTTCTGACTAAACCAATTCAAGCTACTTCAATGCCGCAAGTTACTTCTGGTAGCCGTAGCGTGGCGCAAACGAGTACTTGGGCTTTGAAGGCGCCGGCGTTGACTGCTCAACTGGCTCCTCTCGGGGCTTGCTTGAAACAATGATGATGTCCTGCACTGAAACCACGTTCTTGTAGGCAACAGTGTTCTGCTTTATCCAAGTTGGGTCCATTCCCGCGAGGTTTTCAATCGGCTCCATTGTAACGCGCGCAACTTCTCCCTTCTGCAAGTCGAGCACAAAGTCGTATGCCTTGCCGAGCCTGCGCCCGTTGTCCATGTAAACATCCAAACCTGGTAAATCGCTTAATTTCCGCATCCAAACCAACCTCGTATTTATTGAAAATTGAGTGCAACAGCCTCGCTTCTATTTAGTTAGCAAAGGCTTTTAAAACCTGTTCCCACGCCGAGGCAAAAAACGCCTCCCCAGAGGCAAAAGAGGAAAAATGAAAACAAAGTAAGTTACTCGTAAACGTGGGTGCTGCCCTTGCACTCGCCAAACCATCCGGCTAGTTGTTTGAAGTTGGAATACGTTCCAAACCGCGATCGCATGCTAAACAATGGGTTTCCAAACATATCACTGCGCATTTTTACTTGATGATGGTATTCGACAATTTCACCATACTCTGCGCTCAGAGCCGCAAAAATTTCGTTGCCCCTCGCACCTAGTGCATCAAGGCCATTTGAGGCAGCCTCCCTTAAAACATATTCGCGTTTTGGAGGGTTGTAATAGACTCTCCCAAGAAACTGCTTTACCAGCTTGCGCTCGCCGGGATTCAAATTGATTTTTTGCTTCAACGCAGCCAATACGTGCTCCGAAATGAAGCGGTGGCCTATTTCATAGTGATGCCCCACCATCGGTGAATCTTGAGGCTGGCTGTAGGCATCCATTATTTTCTGTAAAACTGCAGAATCAAGCAAATGCCCCTTGATGCCCAGTTCTTGCCGCATTTGCTTGCAGTGTGCGCTCACTGTCTTGACTGCAGATTCAACTTTTACAGGTGGTTTTCTTTCATCCAAAAAATCACTGTTGTTTTAAAGCCCAGAGGGAATAAAAAGGCACCCGAGCAATCAGAATGCATGCCAATAAACCCCGATCCAAATTTTGTCTTCCAGGCAAGCAGGCTCGAGCACCACCTGCAGGCGCATTTTCCGGGTGCTGAAGTCCAGATAATCAAGCCAACGCCGCCGGCAAAGTTTGCGCTAGCCTTACACGTACTGCATAATGGCAATATTTTGGCAGAAATACCCTTGAAGCACTTGGGCAAGGACGAAGATCCCCTAGTGAGAACTGGAAGTAAGATTACGGTGGATTCAAAGCATGCCGAAGTTGCGCGGAAGATAGTCGCAGCGCTGTTAAAAGCGCACGAGGAAATGAAAGGCTGACCTGCGAATAGAGCAAAAAACGGCAAATCGTTGATAACAAAACAAAAAAGGCGGCTGACGGCAAATGAACTCCTATCACCAAGACATCAGAATATTGAGGACCGTAAAAAGCTACAGTTTGTCACACGCCCACTTGCTTGAAGAGTTGCGCGCGAAACTAGAGCACGCGGGAGTGAAGCTCCAAACCACTAGCGAGGCTATCGACCCCGCCCACGCCACCTTGTGGATCCACCACCCAAAGGCAATTACGGATTCCAAGATAGTCGCGGAAATTCCCGTTCTGGCAAGAAGCGAGGGCGCGGAACAATACTACAGGACTAAAAGAAGCGCAAAATTTCCAATCCACATCTACCCTTCGGCGCTGCCCGGAACGGAAATAGGCTTGGCACTCATAGCCGCATTAGAGGCGGCGGCAAAAAAAGGAAAAAAGTAACGAACCCTTTTTGCAAGAATTTAACCAAGCCGGCAGAACTACTCCTCAATCTCCTTCTTGATTTCCGAGAGCAGCGCGATTTAAAAACCTAAAAAGACATAGCCAACCATGTCCCGCGAACTGCACAATGTTGCCAACAAGTTTTTGGATTCATTAGACGCAAGGCACGCAATAAACCTCAAAGAAGTCACCGGCAAAGACACCGACGAACAACATCTTGACCAAGCAAAGCCATACGTTAGAAAGCCCCTCAAAGGCAAGATGCTCAAGATGATGCGCAGGATTTTCATTACTGAGAAACACATACTTAACCAAAGCCAGCTGGAAGTACCCGCCGCCGATTGCGCGTTTGCCCTGCTGCCACCCGAACAATGGAAAAAATTCAGCTACACTGTAGCAAAAGAACTTGCATCCGCAAATGCAGTGGGAAATTTTTCTGAAAGTGTTGCGTTAAGTCGAAACGAATTAGAGGGCCAAGGCGATTTGTTAGACCAGCTTTCTCGAGAAGTTACTGAACACTTGAACAGCTTGGCCATCCACCCCACTATTTCACAAGCCCTAAACAACCCTAAAGGTGCCTGGAAGCAGGTCCTAGAAGTAAAAAGAAATTACCCACTACACCTAATGGTAATCCAACCAGTATACCAAAAAATACACAGGCTTGCAGCAAACTTGAGCATGGTTGCTCACAATCGGGCAGTTGCCAGGCACGAAGCCAGCGTTGTCAAGGCAGTTAGAGCCGCACTAAGCGAACACCTTACAAAAGCCGCCCCAAACATCGTTGCCAGCGTGCGCCTAGTTCATGGAGAAATTCCTTTCAAGCACATTAATCTGCTGAGCTCAACACAGGGGAGTTCAAAAATAGTCATCAGGCTAGTTCAAAGAAAAGCGAAAAAATAGAAGTTACTCCTCAATCTCTTTCTTTATTTCAGAAAGCAGCGCATCCTTCTTCTTGCCACTTTTTAGCGCGTGGCCGAGCACTTCAAAAATGTCGCTCACCGGCACTACTTCAATCTTGCCCTTCCACTCCTCGGCAGCCAAGTCGTCAAAGTTAGCCTTTGGCACGAGTACTTTGCGCATGCCGGCATCTATTGCAGCGCCAATCTTGTGCGTGACACCGCCTACGGGAAGAACTTCCCCTCGCACGCTCAAGCTACCCGTAAAGGCAACCGACTGGTCAACAGGCACTTCCTCGAGGGCGGAAATCACTGCAGTTGCAACTGAGATGCTTGCGCTGTCGCCTTCCACTCCCTCGTAAGTCTGCAAGAACTGCACGTGGATGTCAAACGAGGAAGTGTCTTTTCCAGTGTGCCTCTTGATTACTGCACTGACGTTTTCAACAGCCTCTTTTGCAATCGAGCCGAGCTTGCCTGTTGCAATGATCTTGCCTTCCTGCTTTGAGGCAGCGGGCGCCACTTCTGCAACAATGGGCATTATCAGCCCAGCTTCACCCATCACTGCAAGTCCGTTGACTTTGCCTACTTCAAAGCCCTTTATTGCAAACACTTTGTAGTCTTTCCTCAAGTCAATCATTTGCTGGGCAACCTGCTGCTCTAGAGTGCGCGCAAGCTTTTTAGCATCGATGAGGTCTTGCAATTCAACGAGCGCGTGCTTTCTTTCTAGCGCCAAGTCGCCTGCAGCGCGCACCAACCCACCCAGCTCACGCAACTTGAGGGTGAGCCGCCTCTTTCTTCCAGCGCGCTTTCGCGCTTCTGCGATTATTTCCACTGCAGCTGCGCCTGAAAAGTGCGGTATTTTCCCGTCTTTTACAACTTCCTGCGCAACAAACTGCACTATTTTCAAGCGGTTTTCCGGCGTGTCTGGGAGGCTCTCCTCCATGTACACTTCGTACCCGTACCCCCGAATCCTGCTGCGCAGGGCAGGGTGCATCTTATTCAAGTCATTGAAGTTCCCGCTTGCAACCAACACAAAATCGCAGGGGACTGGCTCGGTGTGCACCAGCGCGCCCGAGCTCATCTCGCTCTGCCCGCTAATCGAGTACTTCTTTTCCTGCATTGCAGTGAGCAGCTCCTGCTGGGTTTTGAAAGAAAGTGTTGCAATCTCATCTATGAAAAGAACGCCTTTGTTTGCGCGGTGCACTGCGCCGGGCTCTACCCGCAAGTGCGCGGGCGTGCCCAGGCCGCCGCTGTTGTGCGTAAGAACGAAATCCACAAAATAATTCCCAGTCTCGGTTGAAAGGTTGTACACGAAGCCTTCGAAGTCCGCCATGCGAGCAATTGAAGTTATTTCGTCGAATGCATATTCTCCGAAGGCAAGTTTGGAAAGACTCTCAACCTCGGATTCTCCTCCAAGCTTTTCACCGAATTTTTGCACCACCTGCTGCAATTTTCCGCGAGTCAAACGCGTGGTTGTCGCTAGAGAAGGATTGAGCGAATAATAATCTCGGTTAACCTCGCCTTTTGACAAACCTGACTTGAGCCTTAATTCTTCCAGCTTCTCAAAACCAATAGGCACGACGTCGTCAAAACATTCTTTTGAGAAAGAGGTTTTTCCTAGATAAGGCGCCAAGTTTGCCTTATGAAAGGGATTTACCGTTAGCTGCGCGTATTCAAGAGCCCAGTTGTAATTGTTCCATAAAAGCTCGTGCTGAAAACGCCCTTTTGCAAAGCCATTGTCTATAGTGGTTCCGTATTTGGGATTAACGCCAAGCTTAAAGAAAAGTGAACGGATCTGTTCCAAGTAGCGCTGGTTCGAGGAAACAAGCTGGAACTGTCCCTGCTTGTTCACATATCCGTCTAGGGAAATCACTCTAGACAAAAACGCCGCAATAACGTCGCGAGGTTGCTCAAAAAGCACGCGTGGAACAAATTTTCGGTTGCCCTCTTTGACACCCATTGCAAAAAGACGCCTGCAAAACTCCGTGTTGTTGACGCTTATTATCGTGGCTCCGCGATAGGTTCTGACACGCGGTTGAAGCCCAGCTCCCCAGGCATCAGCCACAATTTGCGAAATCTTGAATTCTCGTTTTAGTTTGAAATCAATGCGCCTGTCCATCAGGGTTCCATCTGCAAGCAGGTCTGCAAGAAACACTGCGAACTCCTTTGAAAGCTCCGTGCTCTGCGACATCGGCAGTTTTTCTGGAATAACCAGCCTGTATTCGTGATTGACTTTTCCGGCCTCAATATAATCTATCCGACCGTCCGGGGTTAGCACTGCCAACGGATGGTTTTGCGTTACCCAGAAATAACAGCCGCTGCGCGTCTCAAACCCGACTAGGTCCCCTCTGAAACGCCTCTTGAAAACTTTGTTTACACGTACTGGCTTGACTTTGTAATCGCTATCTTGTCCTCCCAAAACGTATTCGTCAAAGCCTACAAGTAACTTTTCACCCTCCTCGCTTTCGTCAAAATATTTTTCAACCAACTTGCCTATCGGAACCACGTTTCCGACGCCATCAATAATGTTACTACTTGCAGGTAGACACTGAAGTGGATCGTGACGGCAATCCCCAAGAAGCGCCGCAGCCCTGCTTCCTGACGCGTCTACAAACGGCGCCTTTTTCTTGTCGGCATTGTCAATTAGCAGCTTGAATGACTCTACAGAGCCTGAAAGCAGGCCGCGCTTGCCCAATTGCGCGGAAAAGATGAGCATTGCGCTCACCACAAACAAGCCTATCAGCATTGCGGCGGTTATCACGTCGCCAAAATTCTGCCTGCCGTAAGTGATGAGCAGAAACGACGACAGGAAGATGAAGAAAATCAGCAGGAGGTTGGTGTTGCCTCCGGGGAGTTGCGCCTTCATCCTCTCGGAGTTGAGTATTTTCCTTCCCTCGCCGGACTTTACTACCCGCACTTTAGGGATGTTCTCGTCAAGCGGGTTTCCGTACACCAGCACGTCCTCCAAGTCGCTTGCGGGAAGCAGTTCCGCCATTGCCTGCGCAAGCAGGCTCTTGCCAGTCCCAGGGTGGCCGACTAAAAGCACGTGCCTTTTTTGCAGCGAAGCCTTTCGCACTACTTCGGTTGCATTGTCCTGCCCTATCACCTGCTCTATCATGAGCTTGGGCACTTCAAGCTCTGCAGTGCTTACAATCTTTTCCAACGCAACTGCCTTGTGCTTTTTGGGAGCAGAATCACCGGAAGCTTTCGGCTGTTTTTCTCCCGAAGGCCTTGCCTGCAGCGTAGCAGCGCGCACACCACCCTTGCCCTTCGGTTGTTTGAAAGCCATGTTTCCCACTTGAAAATAATTTATGCCAATAGTTCACTGGCACCACTTTCTCCCACCAAAGCCAGTTAATGATTAATACGCTCGCGCATAATAAAAATACTGTCTTACCTAACAGCTTAAGCTGCGTAACGCACTTGCAAGCAAAAAATGGTTGAAATTATGAAAATAGTGGTTTTAGGCACAACAGCCGCACTCCCGACAAAAAACAGCCCTACAACGAGCTTTGCGCTCAAGTACGGAGGCGTGTACATGTTTGACGCCTGTGAAGGCGTGCAGCAGCAGATGATGAAGTTTGGCGTAAGCCCCTCTAAAGTGCAGGTGGTATTTCTCTCGCACTTGCACGCCGACCACTTCCTGGGATTGCTTGGCTTTGTGCAGTCGCAGAATTTGATGGCACGCCGCGAACAGCTGCTCATAGTGGGGCCAAAGGGCACAAAAGACTTTTTTGAGGCAATTTTTTCAAACAAGCAGCTTTCCGCGCAGTTCCCGATAAAGTACAAGGAAGCGACGCGCGAAACGAAAGTGTTTGAAAACGACTTGTTTGCCGTAACCGCATTCCCAGTAAAGCACGCAGGCGCGGCGCTGGGTTATGCAGTGGAATGCCATTCTTACAGGCGATACCAAGAGGACAAGGCGCGCGCTGCAGGAATACGCGGAATTCTTTTCACCATCCTAGCTGAAAAAAAAGAGGTAGTTGTTGACGGCAAGAAAGTGAAATACGACGACGTCACTTACCTGCAGGAAGGAAAGAAATTCGTTTACAGCGGCGACACCATGCCCTGCCCTTCGGTAGTGCAACACGCGCAAGGCGCTGACCTGCTAATACACGAAAGCACTTTCGGCGAGGACCAAAAAGACATTGCTGCAGAAAAAAGGCACTCCACTGCAGGGCAGGCAGCACACCAGGCAAAAAAAGCCAAGGCAAAAAAGCTTCTGCTCATACACATCAGCAACCGCTACGAGGATAGGAAAGTGCTGCTTGAAGAGGCGGCAAAAGTGTTCCCCGAAACCCTCCTGGCAGCTGAAGGCCTCGAAATCGAGGTATGAAATTGTTTTGAAAAGTTATGGAAAAAAACGCATTAAAGCAAGTTGGCAACTTAGAGGTTGATTTTTATGGAAAACAGAAAAGAGAAAACAAGCGCAGTTGAAACGCTTAAGCAAAACGCCGGAGCAATCGCAATGCTGGCAATTGCAGTGGTGGCATTCTACCTGGCCTACTCGCAGTTTGCCGCAAGCACTCCAGAAAAGGCAACCACGGTAAACGGGATAACAATAATTGCAAAAGGGGGAGTGAAAGCCGCTCTGGCAGGCCTGCTCTCGCCGCAAGTAATTGCAACTCAAGTGATACTCGATTCCTCAAACGACACGCGCCCGTGCAAGGTGCCAATGCAGACGGAGTCGATTTATGGCTTGGCAAAAAGCGGAAAGAACGTAACCCTGCAGCTTTTAGTCCGCGACGCAAACTACTGCCTGCAACGCGCGGGCTCAAACTCCAGCAGGCAAGTGGAGTGCGCCAAGCCCCAGCTCATCGTTGAGGACGGCGACTGCAACTGCGTGAAAGCAGACTCGAAAAAGCAGGCAGTTGTGATAAGCGGCAAGGAAGACTGGCTGTGCGCCAACGGCCCCAACGTGCGCGAAATACTGATATGGGCACTTGCAAAAGGATAAGTGACAAAGCTTGAAACCCTTCGAAATAACGATTTTGCGCAGGCTATCGCAGAATTCCAACGGCCTGAGCTTAGAGCAAATAACCGAAGACCCTACTATCAAAATCGACAGATCCTCTGCCGCAAGCGTGCTTGAAAAACTCTCCGGCGAAAAGCTTGCCACGCTTGAGAAAAAAGAGCAAACAACGCTAGTGCTCACCGAGGAAGGCAAAAAATACTCTCTAGAGGGAACGCCGGAAGCGCGCCTTGTTGCAGCAGTTGGCATCGAGTCTGAAATGCCTGCGGCAGTTGCCAAAGCCAAACTTTCTCTCCAGGAACAGCCCATAGCGCTGCAGTGGGCAATGCGCAAAAAACTGCTTTCAACGCAAAAGCAGGGCGACAAGACAATGCTGAAAAGCACCTTGGGCAAAGCCGAGGATTTGGAAAAACAAGCGCTAGAAGCGATTTCTGCAGGAAAAACGGCCGAACCTGCAATGCTGCAAACTCTTAGGCAAAGAAAGCTAGTTGAAGACAAAGTGACAAAGCAGTTTTTCGCAAAAATAACTTCAGCAGGCAAGGCCGCAATCACGGAAACTGCGCACGACGAAATTTCGCAGCTCACTCCACAGATGCTCAAAAGCGGGGATTGGAAGGGCAATAAATTCTCCGAGTACGGCCTCTCAACAGTAGTTGCGCCAATGCAGGTTGCCAGAAAGCACCCGTACAAGGAATTCCTCCAGCGCATAAAAGAGAAGCTCGTAGGCCTGGGCTTTCGTGAAGTGCGTGGCTCGCTTGCGGAAATAGAGTTCTGGAACCTCGACGCACTCTACATGCCGCAAGACCATCCCGCAAGGCAGATTCACGACGTGTTTTTTGTAAAACAGCCCGGCAAGAAGCTCCCCGGAAAAGCTGGAGGCGCGCACGGCGGCCATTACGCTGGAGAGATTGCGCCGCCGGAAGTTTTCCAAGATGTTTTCAACGCCCACAAGCACGGCGGCAACACCGGCAGCCGAGGCTGGCAGTACCAGATGAGCAAAGACATTTCCTCGCGCGTAATACTACGCTCGCACGACACCGGCATTAGCGCGCGCGAACTGTTCAAGAAGCTCTCGCCGCCCGACCGCGTGTTCTTCATTGCCCACGTGTTCCGCCCCGACGAAATAGACTGGAAGCACTTCATCGAATTCAATCAATTGGGCGGATACGTTGCAGACCAGAACACGAGCTTCCGCGACTTGCTCGGCACGCTTAAAACTTTTGCGGAAGAAGTCTTCCAAGCCGAGAAAGTCAAGTTTGTTCCCTCGTACTTCCCGTTCACCGAGCCAAGCGTAGAGGTCTACGCGAAAATACCCGGGAGGGGCTGGGCCGAAGTGGGCGGCGCGGGCTTGTTCCGCCCCGAGCTTCTCGAAGCACTAGGCATCGACTACCCCGTAATCGCATGGGGCCTAGGCATAGATCGCCTTGCAATGCTTTCAATAGGAATAAACGACATTCGCGAACTGCACTCGCACAACATTCCGTTTTTGCAAGGCAAGTAAAAAAAAGGTGGTTAAATGCACTATACTGAATCACGTCACAATCTCGGAGAACACAAGTGGGTTGTAGTTAGGGACCTGCAGCGAAGGCTTGGGCGCGAACTGTATGGCACTAACATCAGCGTGTCACTAAAGGAATCTCACGGCGCAAGCTCCCAGCACGAACTTCACATCAAGATGGGGCAAGCAAGGCTGGCGCGCCTGCCGCTGCAATCAAAACCCGAGGATGGCCAGCACGCCACTGTAGAGCCAACGATATTTATCTCAAAAAACAAAACCGTTGACAAACACGTCAAAGATGCAATAATTGCCGCAATAAATGAAAGCCACGCAGAAAGGCTGCGCAACGAAATCTAAATTTTGGTGCAAACAAATGGTATCAGTAACAATCAGCAGAAAAAAACTCTTCGAGCTGCTAGGCAGCAAAGCGCCCGCACTTTCCGACGAGCAGCTTGCCTCCGAGCTTGAGCAAATCAAGTGCGGCTTTGAGGCGGTCGACGAGAAAAGCGACGAAATTACTCTAGAGGTTACGCCCGACCGCCCCGACTTGCTAAGCGTATACGGAATTGCACGCGCGCTAAAAGGAAGGCTCGAAATCGAAGTAGGCTTGCCAATGCAAAAGCTTTCCGACAAGCACGAAGTGCAGATATTTGCAGAAAAGGACGCTCTTGCCTACTGGCCGTTTGTAGTGGGGGCAGTGGTGCGGGGAGTCAAATTTTCAGAACCTGAGATTGCACAGCTTTTCCAAACCCAGGAAAAGCTAGACATGACGCTTGGAAGGAAGAGAAAAAGGGCGTCAATTGGATTGTATGACCTCGACGCGCTAAAGCCGCCCTTCTATTTTAGAGCACTTGACTCAAACGAAGCAAAATTCACTCCCCTTAAGGCGGAAAGGCCAATGAGCCTTAGGCAAATCCTGGAACAGCATCCGACTGGAAAGGAGTACGCACACCTCCTTGGTGGTTCGGGGAGGCTTAAATTGCCTGTTTTGCAGGACAGCGAAGATGGAATTCTCGCGCTGATACCAATTGTCAACAGCATTTCTGGGGCAGTCATTCCTGCAACGCGCAACTTGTTCATTGACCTCACTGGCACAGACGAGCACGCCTGCAATGCCGCGCTCAACATTTTCTGCCAGGACTTTGAGGAAATGGGTGCAGAGGTAAGCAAAGTGGAAGTAGTCTACCCGGGCAAGACTACCATCACGCCCCTTTCAATGCCGCATTCAATGAGCATCTCGCTGGAGAACGCCAACAAATCCATTGGAATGCAGCTTTCTGCAAAAGAGGCTGTAAAGTGCCTTGAGAGGCAGAGAATTTCTGCCACAGTGGAAGGGAGCACGCTTCACTGCAAGATACCAGCCTACCGCGGAGACTTTCAGCACTGGGCGGACTTGGCGGAGGAAATCGCCATTGGCTATGGATTCAACAACTTCGAGCCCCGCCCGCCAACCACTTTCACGCGCGGCTCGCTCTCGCCAAGCACGCTCAAGGAAAACTTCGTGCGCGACTTTGCCGTGGGAGCAGGCTTTACCGAGCTAAGCACTTACGCAGTAACAAGCGAAGAGAAAGTGCGCAGGGCAAAAAGCACTGAAGAGCTTGCAGAAATACTCAATCCCGTCAGCGACTTGTACACTGCAGTGCGCGCAACCATCCTGCCAAACTTGCTCGAAGTTTTATCGGAGAACACGCACAATCCATACCCTCAGAAAATATTCGAGCTAGGCGAAGTAATAACGCACAACGCAAAGCTTGCCGAGAGGCTTGAGACAAAGCTGCACTTGTGCGTAATTTCCTGCCACGCGCAGGCAAACTTGACTGAAGTTGCAAGCGTGCTAAACGAATTGGAAAAACGCCTGGGCACGAAAATCTCGTTGCGCAAGTTAGAAGAAAACGCTGGCGGCGAGCAGTTCATTCCCGGCAGGGCAGGAGAAATAGTGTTGGAACAAACAAATGAAAAAGAAGGCAAGGTAATCGGCAGGGTTGGCGAAATCCACCCAGCAGTGCTTGAAAAATTCGGGATACAACTTCCCGCAAGCGCGTTTGAAGTTGAAATCCCAGTTTGAAAGAAAGTGCTAGTTTTTCAGAAACTTCTCCACTTTCCCAAACACGCTGGCGCTTCCAAGCAAGCCAACTCCAACGTGGCCAGCCTTTTGCAGCTCCACTAGTTTGCGTTTTCCTTTCCCGCCAAGCGCATTAAGCAGTTTGATAAGCTCGCGCGAGCGCATTACGCTTACAACGCCGTCGTCAACTCCGTGGATGAGCAACACGTTTTTTTGCGCAAGAACTGAAGCGTACTCGACTGCATTCAAGTCAACTGCGCCGCCCTCCATTTTCTTCCAAGCGGGCGAGTCAATTTTCCACAAGCGCGGAAATGCGTTTTCAATTTGCTTTCTAAGAGCGGAGAACCCCTCTTTTTCCTCGCGCGCTTGGGCGTGCTTGCCAAAGTCGGTTACTGGCGCGAGGGAGACAATTGTCTTTACAAACGGGCTTTTAGCGCCAGCAACGAGCGCCACTGCGCCGCCAAAGCTCGCGCCCGCAAGCACCACTTCGTTGACTTTCCATCGCATTTTCTTTCCACTCCACGCGTCAACGCAGGAGCCTTTCATTGCCAAGTTGATTGCGCCCAATGCAGAGCGCAGCGAGCCGGCGCAGGAAAACTTGCCGGCACTGCCGAAAGTCCCCTCGTACTCTGGGCAAAGCACTAAGAAATTTTTGTTCAAGAAGTTTTTCACCGCAGGGTTGGAATAGTCTAAGGGGTAGTGTCGAGGAAGGCCGTAAAACAGCACTACTGCCTTGCGCGCTTTAGGTAAGTTTGCGGGAAAATATAGGTTTACGCGCGTGCTGCCGGAGAAAGCCACTGCCGAGAAGGGTTTTGCCAAGCAAATGCACCGTTTCGAAGTAGGTAAGGAAAGTATAAAAATCGCCTACGCAAAGCTATTGGAGCATAACAAGGTTGCAGACCATGGGAAAAGGCAATAAAAAAGCGGTTAGAAATGCAGGGGCGGCAACCCACGTGCTCGTCACCACCCACGGGCACGAAAATCTATTCCGCAAGGACGACAGGGCGTACGTTCACGCGGGCGAGTCGCCGGAAGGCACGGTAGTTGTCAAAAAGTACGTTGCCGACCTTGCACCTGGCGACATGGTGCTCCAGCACGGGACTGCAGCAAAGGCCTCTCTTGACGAAATTGACCGCGCGCTCCGCGAAGACGACTTGCTTTACAGGCATTCGATTGACCAGTTGTTTGTAACAGACGCTAACGGCGTGGAACGGCCGCGCCTGCAGCAATTCCTTTTCGACGCGCTTGCAAAAAAATCGCCTAAGGGAATTGATGCCAGTAAGCTTGACCAGACGCACCAGCGCAGGCTTGCGGCAGCCTACTTGAGCGAAAGGCTTTCAAGGATACAAGTGCGCTTTGCCTCGAAACTTGCAGCGCACGACGGCGAGAAGCACAAGGCATCAAGGAGTCCCGACACCATAGGCGATTGACTGCAGGGAAAAACCGTGCTGCCAGGCACTCCCGAGGCGCTGATTGCATTGCGGGGCCTTGATAAGCAAGGGTTTGCAAGGCACTTTGGGGAGGCGCACGAGCAGGAAGGCTCTCCCGGCAAGCTGGCTTGGCCGGTAATCCACGCGCACGACCACTGGCATAACATCCACACGGCGTTAAGGAACTATTTCATGGACCCGCACAAGCCCAACGGCGCAGGCGATGAAATAGAAATTCCCACCGAGCACAAAGGCAGGGGCCACTCCAAGCTGGAAGCGGAAAAGAGAATTGTTTTCGAGAAAGTGCTGCCAAAAATCCTAATTACCGTGAAAGGCAACCCCGATGCTAGTTTCGTGCGGGTAAAGGAAGCAACAGCCGTTGACTCGCAAAAAGCAGGAGGGCTTGCCTCGAAAAGAAACGACAAAGGAATTTACAACGCCCCTGCTGGAATAACTTCCCCCCTGCGCCAAGTCACCGTAGCCAAGTTCAACGACTTAAAGCGCGAACAGCTGTTTGTAAGGCGCGTTATTGAAAAGGCGCTATCCCACTTCTGGATACGGCGGGAAGACGGCTCAAGAGAGCGCGGAATGGGCGCAGGCCTGCTTAACTTGATACGGCAACCGCAGCTGTTTTCCCCTGAAATGAAAAGCCTCAACATCCCCTACGACGACCCACAAAGAAAGGATAATTTTAACCTAGGCGGCGAGCTTGCGCGCACGGTTGTCCAAAGGCTAGTATCAGACATCTCGCAAAGCACTTACGAAAAAGAAGTGGGCCTGCCGGAGCAGACCCTGATAAAGCTCATTGAGCGCGAGGAGCAAATAAGCAGGACAATACCCGTTGAAAGCGACATTAAAGAATTTGGAGGGATTCACAGCGCTGCAGTTGAAATGCTCAACACCGCCCACGCAAAACAGGCTTCACCGGGCACCGACAGGCTCAAGAAGCTCAACGAGGGAATGGCAAGGCTGGCCCAAAGAATTTCGTCACAGTACGGAATAACGCCCCTTCCGCCTTACTTTGCGTCACTGCACGGAGGGAACAGGATGGCCGATTTCGAGGGGAAACAAAGGGGCTTTTTACAACTAGACAAAAAATGGGGCCTCAACCACTACGAAATGGGTCACCCTCCAGCTGAATCGGAAGTGCGCGCAATTTTTGAAAGGCTGCAATTCGACAAGCCAACTACCGAAAAGCTCCTAGACCTATTCGACCGAAGGAATTTCCTCAAGTGACTAATGCAATTGAGCTAAACGGCGCCCTGCGGTTTCAACAGCAGCCTCCCAAACGAATTTAAAACTCCCCAACCAAGTAATTAATGCGGATTTTGGTTTTTCTGGCAGCTTCTAACCCTAAAAATTGAATCCGCTTTTTCGGAGAGTGTTTTAAAATGGCTAAAATGACGATTGCAACAATGGTTGAAGGCGGAAAGGCAAGCGCCGCGCCACCCCTAGGCCCCCAGATTGGCCCTTCAGGGCTCAACATCGGCGAAGTGATTGCGAAAATAAACGAGTTGACAAAAGACTTTGCGGGAATGCAAGTTCCAGTGAAAGTCATTGCCGACCCGGCAACCAAGACATTTGAAGTGGAGGTAGGAACGCCTCCCCTAAGCGGGCTGATCAAAAAAGAGCTCGGCCTAAAAGAGCCGGTCAAGGAAGAGGCGGGCGTGAAAGGAAAGAAAACAATCGGCAACCTGTCAATTGCTCAAATAAAGAAGCTGGTTGGAATGAAGCAAAGCGCTTCGCTTTCAAAGAGCGTCAAGACCGCGGCAAAGGAAATCTGCGGAACTTGCCTGAGCATGGGCGTGACTGTTGAAGGAAAGAATGCGCGCGAAGTGCAAAAGGAAATCGACGCAGGCACCTACAACTCGGTACTCGGCTGAAAAAGCCCCTCTTTTTTTCTTTTTCATGGCTCTAGTGATTAAGGTCTTTTAGCCAGACATTCAGCTTTTTTACTTAGGCGCATATAGACCGGCTCTGTTGAAAGTCTTTGTTTGAACTGATTGTATAACCATCCCCCACGTTGTTTAGGCGTGGGGTTGATGGTGGGGAAAACACGTTAGAGGTGTTTCCCGTGAAGGAAGCGAAGTTGGTTTGGAAAGTTAAGCGTTTGCTAAAGCAGGCTAAGCTGCCTAGGCGGCTGCATCGTTTCGGACCGCATAGGTGGTAGTATTCTCTTTTCGTGAGCTCGCCTTTTTCTCCGGCCCGAGCCTTGAGGAACTCAACATCATCTTGATCTTCTTCCAGACGGACGCTGTTCAGGGCGGCACGCTGCCTTCATATTTTTGTGTGGTTACGGCGGGCGTTGCAGGCGGCGAGTCGCGCGAGCTCGGCGTGACGGGCAGGCGGGCGCGCTCTTTAGTGGGGATGTTGGGTTGGGTTTTCTTGTTGTTTATGGCCAGCGCGTCGTCCATCAGTTTTTTGCTTTTTTCCCATACTTCCTTGCTTGCCTTGAAGCGTCCGTCGGGGGTCGCGTCTAGTTTTATGCCGATTTCTTGGAGGAGCTTGTCGTGTTGGTCTGACGCTAGGTTTTTTTTCAATTAGGACGCTTAATCCGTAAAGGATGAATGCCTGGCCAAACAATTGGAGGGTTTCTTGCATGGGACTGTTTTCGAGAGCTTCATTTTCTGGTTTGTTTGCTTCCAGGCTTGTCAGGCGGTGTTCAAGGGAGGAAAGCCTTTCTTCATTCGTAAATGGGTTTTGCATGCATGTTTTTGGCTGGGGCAATCTTTTTTTGCCTTTCTAGGGTAGTTTAGCTTTGGCGGGCTGCTAGGATTTCGTATTCGCCGGTTTTGTCTTGGGGTTCGTGGATTTTGAAGCCGTATTGTGCCGCGATTTCCTTGAATTTGGTTTCATTTGATTTTCCAGTCAGGACGGGTTTGCCTTGCTTGTCAAGGTAGAGCGAGTCGTCATCATTGCGGGCGTACCCTACCTGGTATTTTACGTGCTCCAGGCCTGTTTTTTTCGCCTTTTCGAAGAAAAATCGCAGGGCCTTGTCCTGCCAGCCCATGTACTGGGTTACAAGCGCGCGGGAGAGGTTGCTTTTTTCTTGGCTAAATGAGTACTGGATGTAGTGTATTTTCATGTCGTGTGGCGCGCCCTTGTTCTCGTGCAGGGTGGCGTATGCGACGCCTGCGCTTCCCGGAACCAGTTCGGCGGGATTGCAGTAGCTTACCGACTTGATGGCTGAAGCGAACTGCTCTGCATGCGCAACACTTTTGGGGTAGTATGCTAGGAATAAATCTTGCGTGTTTACCGCATGGGATTGGTCATGGACTATTCCTGCGCTGGCGAAAGAGAGGTTTCTTGCGTGGGCAATGATTCCGGGAAGGGTTTTGTGCCCTTTAGGGACATCCATTACCTCAACCAAATCAACGCGGTCATGTTTGGCGCGCCCATGCTCAACTAAAGCCTTTACGGTAGCGGAAACGGAAGTCATGACCATTACGCATTAATTCACAACAACGTGTATAAAACCCTTTCTTGATGTTCTTTCACCGGTTTTTCCGTCGGCAACCCACTTGGTTTGCTTAAAAGGGGGTTTGGTGCGTATGGTTGAACATGGGCGGGTATTACCTCGGCGCGCAGCCGGGTTGATTTGAAGTAGATTAAACGTTTTTTACTAGCCTGGTGATTATTGCATTCGGGCTTTTTGGTACCATGAAACCCGAATTTTCCTGCTTGATTTCTAGTGTTTTCAGTAATGAACGGATGTCCTTTACTGGCAGGATTGAAAGCCGGGCCAGCTCTTCAATGCCCGTGGATTTCGCTGCGAACTGGAGCATTACTCTTTCCAGCAACTGCCGGTAAAGCTTTCTGTTCACAATCTCCGAATGGAGTTTCGCCGTTTCTTCTATACCCAAGATGTCCGACAATGATTTTATTTCCTCAAAGAGGAAGTCATCAATTGTCTGGCCATTCCGCCTTATTTTCTGGATTCTCTGCACAAAGTAATTGAAATCTTTGAGGCCAATGTTTTTCAGGAGAAATGCAATGTCAGTAATGTCTTCGCGCCTGTGTTCCACGAAAAACCTGCCGAGTTTTGAGGAAACCATGTCTTCAACTGATAATGTTGGTACTGGGAAACCAAGGTCCTGGCCAACGGTTGTTTTCTTCCAAATCTCCTCGTCGCAATCCATCACGTAGATGTAATTATCCCACAATTCCAGCACATAGTAGTATCCCTCGACTTCTTTGACGAGCATCTGGATCCTAGCCTCTCCACGCGGGCATTTTGTTAGGCTGAACTCTTGGGAAATAGTTTCTGCAATTTTTTCAAAAGGCCACTGCCCGGCTTTTACAACTATGTCAACGTCTTTGGTCGAGCGGGAATAGCCCAATGCGCCCAAGGCAGTTGCCCCAAAAGCCGCGTATGTTGCGTTGCCCTCGTTTTGCAAAGCGGTGAGCCGTTCGATTATGGGCTTTGTTTCCCTTACCCATATTTCTATTGGGACCCGGCGCGTATCCGACTCCGCCCTGGAACAAACGTCGGTTTTAACTTTTTTCTTCCCAAAATCAACCATAGTGCCATCAACTCACGCCAGGTAGAAAAAATAAGGTTCAAGCTCGGCGTAGCCAGCGCGATAGTGCATATCCCGTATAGACTTGTTTTCAAGTTTTTCCTTTAATTCTGCTTCAGGACTTATGAAAGGCAGGGGTATTACGTGGAGTTTTCGGTAAAGAAACCTGCTCTTTCTTGAAGGATTTGTAGTAAGCCCAAAGTAATTCATGCTGTTTTCAATGTCATTGATGGCTTTTTTCCATCGGCTTTCTTCCTGTTCAGGAATAATTATTTGAATGTCGGAGTATGCCCTCGAAGGATCCAGCTGACCGCCAACTATTTGGTATGTCAGCCTTCTTTTCTTAGCCGTTTCCTCTATTTGCGCCATGAGAATAGTTGTTGCCTTAGAGTAATACTCGTCAAAAAATTTGTTGCAAATTTCTTCAAATGCCGGATAAGCTTGTGCCGGATAAATCCTTGAAATTTTCCTCCCATTTGAAGTCTGTTCTTCGATTCTAATTATGTTCATTCCCTCGAACTTTTTCGCCAAGTTATATGCGGTAGAGTAAGCAGGCGCACCAGCATTTTTCCTTAATTCATAGATGTTGCTTGACAACGGGACGTTCGTGATTAACTTGTATTCCATATAGGTTAGCATGCAAATCTCCCTCGAACTTTTCTAATCCAGTATCAACTACTATATACTAAAATTCAGATATATATGCCTTTTTCTCATTCAAATCCTTAGAAAATACAGTAAAAACTGCCTGAAAAGCCCCGTCAAATTAAATGAATTATCGACGTATCCGCAACCCCATTAGTCCATACCTGCAAGAACCGAACACTTATCCAGCTGGTAAGGTATTGCCAACAGGTCACCTATTTTGTAAGGTGATTACAACATACCGAAATGCCGACGGCGCCGGAAGCGACATTACAGCAGCCAAGCGCCTAGTAGACTCGCTAGGCACCAGGCGGCGCATGTTTTCCAAAAGTTTTACCAACAAGCTCACTCGCACAAGCTAGCGCCAAGCCGCTATTTTAAGTTTGGGAAAACAGGGTTAAACCCAGAGTTTATTTACGCCGGCGCGCAAAATTCAATTACAATAATTTAGAGGGGATTTTTACGAAAAACTTCGCAGTCTTGGCACTCGTTTTTGCAACTCTCTTGCTGGCAGGCTGCCTTGCAGGGCAGGCGCAGGGAAGCAATGCCGAAAAGGCTTCCGCCACGCCAGCAGATGCAATGCATAAAGAAGTTCCTTCGTCGACTGCTTCACCCGAAGCAATGAAAAAAGAAACTCCTTCGGCAACTGCCTCGCCGCAGCCGAGTGTTTCGCAGGAAAAAGGCGCAATGACTGAATACTCCGGGAAAGTCTTGGCTGGCAGCAGCGCCAAGCTATTGGACTTCAACAAAAAAGATTTTGACGCCGCAAAGGCAAGCGGCAAGCTAGTGGTACTGTACTTTTACGCCGACTGGTGCCCCATCTGCAAGCAAGAGTTCCCAAAAATGCAGCAGGCATTCGACCAACTGCAAAGCGACAAGGTAGTTGGCTTTAGGGTAAACTACAAGGACGATTTCACCGACGCAGACGAGGTAGCGCTTGCGCGCGAGCACGGCGTGCCCTACCAGCACACCAAGGTATTCGTCAGGGGGAGCCAGCAGCTGCTAAAGTCGCCTGAAGGCTGGGACAAGCAAAGGTACTTGGATGAAATTGCCAAGGTAATCTAAATGGCTGAAATAACTCTCCTAGTTGCGTTCATTGCGGGAATAGTCTCCTTCTTGGCTCCCTGCGTGCTGCCAATAATCCCGGGATTTCTGGCGTACTTGGCAGGCACTTCCACAAGCAGCGCCGCATCAAACAGGAAGCAAGTCTTCCTCAACGCCCTCTTTTTCGTGCTGGGCTTTTCAATTGTTTTCAGTGCGCTGGGAGTGCTTTTGGGCACTGTTCTTGCAGGCGTTGCCTACGACGCGCAGGAATGGCTCTCGCGCATTGGCGGGGCGCTGGTAATTTTCTTCGGCCTCTACTTGATGGGCTTGCTGAAAATCCCTTGGCTTGAGCAGGAGCACAAGCTCAAGGTGAAAACGCACTTCGGCTCCCGCTACGCAACCTCGTTTATTTTTGGCGCGTCGTTTGCAGTAGGCTGGACTCCCTGCGTAGGCCCGGCACTTGGAAGCATACTGGGCTTGGCTGCAAGCGCGCCGGCAACCGCCTTCCCACTCTTGTTGAGCTACTCGCTTGGGCTGGGCGTGCCATTCCTGCTGGTTGGGTTGTTTGCAGCGCAAGCTTCACAACTTATCAAGAAATACGCACACCTTGCAACATACCTAAACATCGCGTTTGGAATCCTGCTGGTAATACTGGGAATACTCATCTTCACGCAAAACCTCTCGCGCATAGCCAACTTCGACTTGCTAAACCAATTTCTGTTAAACTAAGAAACTCGCAAACTCAATTAAAACGTGATTTGAAATGGATGAACAAACGCGCACCATCATTCTGGCAATAGCGCTGTTAGCAATAGTTGGGGCAATTGGGCTGCTCGAATACCAGAAGGCACCGCGCGCAACTCCAGCCACGGCACAAATCACTCCCGCACTGCAATCCAACTGCACTGTAGGAAACTGCGGGGCAATCACCCAAGTTATTTCAGAAAAAGCGGCAAAATACCCGCGCGCAGTGGAACTCGTCTCACCCGATGGGTACCTCAACCTGCCGCAAGGAAAGGCAAGCATTTCAATAGGCGAGTTGGTTGGAAAGAAAGTGGTGCTAGTTGACTTTTGGACTTACAGCTGCATCAACTGCCAGAGAACCATACCCTACCTCAACGCGTGGTACGAAAAGTACGCAGGCAAGGGATTGGAAATAATTGGCGTGCACACGCCTGAATTCGACTTTGAGAAAGACCACGCAAACGTCGCAAAGGCAATAGAGAAATTCGGCATAAAGTACCCGGTAGTGCAGGACAACCAATACCAGACTTGGAGTGCCTACAAAAACCAGTACTGGCCCCACAAGTACCTAATTGACGTTGACGGGTTCATAGTCTACGACCACATTGGCGAAGGAGGATACGAGGAAACCGAGAAGAAAATACAGGCGCTTTTGGCAGAGAGGATGGACAGGCTTGGCGCCAAGCAGGAAATAAGCAACCAGACTGCGCACCCATCTGCGGAAGCCGCAGACGGAGGGAAACTTGGCAGCCCCGAAACATACTTCGGCTCTGCCCGCAACCGCTTCCTTACAAACGGCCAGCCCGGTGTTGCAGGAGTGCAAAACCTCTCGCAGCCAATACGCACTGAACTAAACGAACTCGACTTGGTTGGAAGCTGGAATTTTGAGCAGGAGTACGCAAGCAACTTGCAGGCAGGCGCTAAAATAGTATACCGCTACGATGCCAAAAACGTCTACTTTGTAGCGCAAGCCAACAACCAAACTCAAATAACAGTTTTGCGCGACGGCAAGCCAGTGCAGCAAGAAAAAGGCGCCGACGTGCAAAGCGGCGCAGGCGGAAGCCACGCGCTAGTGAAAGAGGCGCGCCTCTACCACTTGATAGCAGAAAAGGGCTACGGAGAGCACACGCTCGAAATCATCGTAGAAGGCGCGGGGCTCAAGGCGTACACTTTCACTTTCGGGTAATATAAAAAATCAATTTTTTACCGCGTTTGTTCAGACATTTGCCACAAATTACTGAAAACAATACTAATAAAAGTATGAAAAAGAGAGAAATATTGCAATCGCCACCAGAAATACCACAAAACATGCTTTTTTATACAGGTTTTTGTCTTATTTTAGTGCATAATTACTGTATTAATGACGCACGGTGATGCACTTGAGAACTACGATGGCTTTTAGTGGAGTTACTGAACTGATTTTGGAAAAAGCGGTTGAGCTGGGCTTGGCGCGCTCGAAAACTGACGCGCTTAGGATGGGCGTTTTTGCCCTCAACAAGGAATACCAACTCGTAAGGGACATAGAACTGGAGCTTGTAGAAAAGAAGCTAAAGAAAGAACAAGCTGAAATGGCCGCAAAGGGAACCAAATACCTAAGTGAAGAAAAGGCATTGGCAAAATACAGGTGAGGCAATTTGGACCTTACGCCGTGGAAGCTCGAATTCAAGCCAGGCTGGGATGCGCACTTGAGCAAGTTTGACAAGCCAGTTCGAGAGCAAATCCTCAAAAAACTAGAGCAGATGAAACAGCCCCTCACTGCGCGAGGATTGAAAGAGTCGGCATACCGCATTGAAGAGGCCGGGCAGTATCGAATAGGCTTCATAGAAGACGAGCTAAACCGCGTAAAGAAAATCCACTTTGTTGGAAACCACAAACAATACGAAAAATGGTACAAAAGCCAGTGAGGAAAACCCGGAACGAGGTAAAACCAACTCTTTTAAACCACTTCCTTCCCAATTGTCTTACTAAGTAAGTCTTTTTCTCCCGTTTTACTGACCTTGTCAGGAGGGGAGGAATTTTAGTTACCAGCTATTTGAGGCATTGCTTCCAGTAGCAGGCAGATTGAATTTACCAAAAGGTTTTCCAAATGGCTTTCGACAAGCAAGCGATAACGCAGGCCGCAGAGCAGGCAATAGCCGAAGGCAAAGGCAAGCGAAAGTTCGTCCAAAGCGTTGACGTTGCAATCAACTTCAAGGACGTTGACTTCAAAAAACCGGAATCGCGCCTCAACTTGGAAATCTTTCTGCCTCACCCTCCCAAAAAGCTCAAGGTAGCTGTTTTTGCAGACGGTGAAATGGCACTCAACGCCAAAAAGGCAGGCGCAGACCTCGTCATTGCAGGAAGCGACATTCCCTCTTACGCCTCAAACAAGGAAAAACTCAAGGAACTGCTTGAGTGCGCAATCCTCGCCTCACCGCAGCTTATGGCCACAGTAGGCAAGTCGCTTGGGCAAGTTCTCTCCGGCAAGGGAAGGCTGCCAAAACCAATCCTGCCCAACTCCAACATGGTTGAAACAGTTGAGAGAACAAGGGCAAGCATCCTGGTGAGAAGCCGAGGGAAGTACCTGCCGTGCATGCACTGCCTGGTAGGCAGGGAAGACATGCCTGCAGCAGAAATATCGGAAAACGTGCTCACCGTGCTCGAATCAATTTACAGAAAGCTCACTGAAAACAACATCCAAAGCATTTATTTGAAAACTACGATGGGCAAGTCATTCAAGGTAGTGTAATTTCAAGAAAAAAATAATGCACGAAAACAATTTGCACTTAAAAGGTTTTGAAAATGGTTTTGAGCAAGCAAGGCAAGAAAGACGCTGTAGAGCGCATTAAGAAGGAATTGGCCAAGTACCCAGTAGTGGCAGTTGCAACTCTGCAAAACCTTCCTGCAAGGCACTTCAACTCGATTAAAAAGAAGCTGCGCGGAAAGGCGGTTGTCGAAGTTGCGCGAAACACTCTCCTCACCCGAGCGCTGGAAGGCAAGCCGGAGCTAAAGCAGCTTGAAAAGAACTTTTCAGGCAGCACTGCACTGGTGCTCACTAACTTGAGCGCATTCCAATTGTACAAGACCCTCAAGCAAAGCAAGAGCAAGACTGCTGCAAAGCCGGGACAGATTGCGCCATTCGACCTAGTAATACCGGCAGGGGAAACCAACCTCGCGCCAGGCCCGGTGCTTACTGAACTCAAGCAGGCAGGCATCCAGGCAAAAATACAGGGGCCAAAGATCGTAATCACTTCTGACTCGGTTGTCGCAAAGAAGGGAACTCCAGTAAGCGGCGCTGCGGCAAAAATACTCACTAAAATGGGAATAGAGCCAATGGAAGTCGGGCTTTCCGTGCTTGCAGTGTACGACAAGGGAACCCTCTACCCGGCAAGCATCCTCGACATTGACGACGACAAGTACGTTGCAGACATACAGGCGGCTTACCGCCAGTCAGTAAACCTTGGAGTGTTTGCAGAAATATTCAATTCAACTACCACGCCGCTTATCATTGGCAAGGCGGCCCGCGCAGCAAACGCAATCAACGCGCTAGTGGAGTCAAAGAAGGAAACGCCAGCAGAAGCCGCGCCCGCCACAGAAGTGGCAGCAGCGCCTGTGGAAGCTCAACCCGCACAATAATAAATTCAAAAAACGATTATGTTAAAACAGGAGAGTGGTGCATTATGGAATATATCTACACTGCAATGCTTTTGCACAGCGCAAAGCAGCCTATCACGGAAGAAAGCGTGAAAAAGGTACTCTCTGCAACCGGCGCGCCGGCCGACGAGCTTAAGGTAAAGCAGCTTGTCACGGCACTGGAAGGCGTCAACATCGAGGAAGCCGTCAAGCAGGCAGCAGTTGTTGCCGTTGCGGCCGCCCCGGCAGCAGGAGAAGCCAAGAAGGAAGAAAAGAAGGACGAGAAGACCGAAGCGGCAAAGGAAGAAGAGGCTGCTGCTGGTTTGGCTGCGCTGTTCGGCTAGAAAACAACAATTGATTTTTTCAAAGCGGGGGGGTTTACAACCCCCCACCCCCCATTCAAAAAAAAAAAAAAGAGGAAAACGCGGGGGGGGGTTGTGTTGCCCCC
>OBEQ012468828.1_pt1 | contig 27670 bp, 35 predicted proteins | sample 1670901 | NCBI WGS metagenome assembly OBEQ01 (sample SAMEA104232315, study PRJEB22302) | groundwater metagenome | biome: forest; feature: aquifer; material: groundwater | place: USA | collected 2011-08-07 | depth 5.4 m
CATCGTCGCATAGCGCACCGGCACGATAAGGCCGTTGGAGAGGAAAAGCCGGTCGCGCTCGGCCCAGTCGGGATCTTTTGGATTGTGCTTCAGCACGCAGAAATAGAGTGCTGTAAAAATGTCTGTCATGCCCAAGGGCCCCGCGAGATGGCCGGATTTTGCCGCAGTGAGCATTTCGACGATAGTCACGCGAATCGCCCGCGCGCGGTTTTCGAGTTCGCGTATTTCTTCGTCGGTCAGCAATTTCATGCGTGCAGTATACCTCAATAATTCGATCCGAATCCGTTAATATACATTGATCGCGTAGAGCCCCGCTCCCCACCATGTGCACGTATTGCTATTCGTATCGCCGAACCAGTAGTAAATGACGCCGCCGCCGCACGCGGGCTTTTGGGTGGTATTTTCGAGTGCGGTAAAAAGGAAATAGCGATTGGCATCCGGCGAATAGTAGTGGTACGGCCACGGACCGACCGACGAATACGGCTTTGGATTGTGCGGCATGGATGGCATAACTTCTTCGAGACCGGGGATCCAATTTTGGATGGGGGTTGCACCGGTGTTGTCGGTCGTATCGCGGCACCATACATCGCCGTAGGCATTTTGTCCGACGTTGCATACAACGCCCGCCGCAGGGTATGTATTATGAGCGCTGTAATACAATTCAAGTGCCGTGCGAATCTGCTGGAGATCCGCGATGCGGCGCGCATCGCGGGCCTTACTTCGCGCGCCATTGAGCGATGCGAGAACGACCGATGAAAGCATGCCGATGATAGCAATGACCACGAGAAGTTCGATAAGCGTAAACCCAGCACCACTTGGTTTCCGTGAAGTGGTGCTGGGTAAACCCTCCTTAGCACCACTTGTTTTCTTTCCCGAAGAAGGATGACCGAAACCAAGGCGTTTTTTCAGCTCTCGGATCGCGTTTCCATTGTACTTAAGATTATGTTCTCTTTTGCGTGCCATGGTTTCGGTCATGAATGCTTCATAGTATACGAGTTTCCACGGAATATATCTTTTTGTTGCAGTCGAACGACCTTTATTGTGTTCGATAATCCTTCTTCGCAAATCAGTAGTTGAGCCGATATATATCTCATTATTCAGCTCACTTTGTAATAAGTATACGTAGTTCATCCAAGTGGTGCTGGGTAAAACCCCTAGATCTGTCCATACAGTTATTGTGGCATAGACGGCGGGAGAGTACCTGTGTTTGGCTGATTTTCGCCGGACATATTTCTTATACGCAATGCCGCTTCCTGAAATCCCGCTTCTGCGCGGGCACGCTCCGAGGCCGATGGTCCGCGATGCGACCACCACCACGTCGACAGTGCCACAACTGCTGCAAAGATAGCAATCCCGATCAGCGCATACTCGGCCTGCTGCCGTGAACTCGCAATCCCCCATTTGATAAGGAGAGCGGTCATATCAAATCCTGCTGCGTCCTCGCGCGGTCGGCTGAATTCGTCGCCCTGATCTTCAAAATGCATCTCGCTCATGGGTACATTCTACCGCACTGCACCTTCTGCCAAGTTCTGTAAATGGGCATACGCTTTTGCGGGATCTGCGGCTTTTGTAATGGCGCTTCCGACCCCGAAGCGGGTCGCGCCCGCATAGACCAATTCGGCAATATTTTTTTCGGAAACTCCCCCATCCACCGAAATCACGAGGTCGGGATACTTTGCGTGCAATTCCTGTATTCGCGCTATCGCCCGTACATCATATGGTGCACCTTGTTGCCCGAGTGTTGCGATAGACATCACCTGCACTACATCGCACGCAGGTATCAGCGGCTCGAGCACCGGAAGTGGCGTGTCGAGGAGAATCGCAAGCCCGACTTCCGAGGCACCCCCAAGGCGCCACGCATCAAGCGCTCCACGGATCTCCTTTTCATCTGCAAACCCCTCGACGTGCCCGATAATGCGCTGTATTCCCGCTTCGGCGAGACGAAGTCCGAGTTCTCGCGGCTCCTCTACCATGAGATGCGCTTCGTATTTCAAACGCGGCGTCGAGGGAAGTTGTTGCGAACCATTTGCGAGTGCCTCAAGTTCGACCCACTGCCGTTCGTTATAGGGCCACGAGCGTGTCTGGGTAAACAGCCCGTCACTCACATCAAGCTGTACCCATTCTGAGAATTGTGCAAAAAATGCGGAACGTTCCGAGAGTTCCGCGAAATCCGTCGGGCAGGTATTCGTCGGTATTATTTCTATCGCCATCGCTCAAATACAGATCAGGTACCGGTAGCGGTGCACGCCGCATACACCTGCCAACCACACGGGGCAGCACCGCCGGTCGTGCCATTGATAATGCTGCACCAAGAGTTTCTGGCCTCCGGATCCATGAGCAGAGCGTAACTTTGTCCGTCGGTGCAGTAGCGATAGTTGTAGGGACTCGAGCGTGAGCCGGGGTCGAGCGGGTCTTTCGGCACAACAGAGATGTACGTGGGGGCGAGCACAGTACCGAGGGATGATGTAACTTCAGTATTGCCCGCATGAGCTGGATAGTTATTGGTCGTGCTGTAGTACAGCTCGAGAGCTGTTTGAATTTGTCTTAAGTCAGCAAGACGCCGCGCATCGCGTGCTTTCACCCTCGCACCATTGAGAGATGCAAGGACAACAGACGAGAGCATGCCAATGATGGCGATGACCACGAGAAGTTCGATCAAAGTAAATCCCCTAGCCGTAACACGGGAGCGCATACGTTATGGCAGCGTGGGCGCCGGAGGCAGTATCGCCTCACCGTTGGCATACGGATTCGGCGGAAGAGGCGGCCGTGGAGCACTGCTCCCGCACCACAACATGTAGACCGCAACCAAAAGACACACGATGCCGATAGCGATCAGTACATACTCCGCTTGCTGTCGCGAGGTCGCGATGCCCCACTTGACGAGCATCCCGCTCATATCAAATCCTTGCGGAGAGGAGCGGACAAATTCATTCTGGTCGTCGCTCTGAAACTGCATGTCACTCATGACAGGATTATATACCCTCGGATGTGCCTGTACAGAATGGCTGGGGATTGTATTAGTTGAGTGTGTCTATTTGTGCGATACGTCGCGCGTGCCGCTCTTCGCCGGAAAACGGCGCTTTGAGCCAAACCGAAAGAGCTGATTTTGCCTCCTCCACCGACAGGAAGCGGGCGCCCAGAGAGAGCGCGTTGGCATTGTTGTGTTGGCGCGACGAGACGAGCATGTCGAGCGTATGGCCCGACATGTCCTTTTGCTCTTGCGCTGCTTTTCCGTAGTAGAGCGCACATCGCACGCCCTTGAATCTGTTGGCGACCATCGCCTCGCCCTGACCGGAAGCACCGATAACAATAGCGCGGCTTTCAACTCCGGCCGCCGCATCTGCAGATACCTTCCGCGCCGCGCCGGCGATGATCGCGGGGTAGTCATCATTGTTGTCCAAAGTGTACGCCCCGCAATCCTCTACCTCCATCCCGAGCTGGCGCGCATAAGCAAGAAGTGCACTCTTGAGTTCAAAGCCCGCGTGATCCGATGCGAAGTAGACTTTCATTTTGTTATCTTTAAAGTATTAAAGTTTCTTCGCGACTTCCGCGACGTGTTCGACGAGTGTATGCACATACCCCATTTCATGGCGATACCATGCTAGAAGATTTAGAAAAGAAAGGCGCATTCCCATGCCCTTTAGTATATATCATCGAGGCCGCTTAAGAAAAACCTCGCTCGCTCGCTTTGCGAACTCCCCAGACTAGAGGACCTCGAAAAGCGAGCGAGATTTCATATTCAGTTGTCAAAGCCCTCTCCCTCTTCCCCCACTATATCGCAGACTCCTTACGCCTTGCAACTAGGCATAAGGGCCTACCCCTTACGCCCCGCAAGCTCGGGATACTTCCTAAGAACGAGAGGATGGGCCAGGGCTTTCTTATCCCCAAGTTTCGCTTTCTCTCGCCAGTATATCTCCTGAATGGTCGGCCTGGTCTTATGGTACTTCTTGGCCAAAATTCCGAACGTATACTTCTTCGGGTTCATATCGCGGAGCGCCACGATTTCCTCGTTGCGTTCTGTGTGTGCTTTCATCCTCATATTTTATCGCGAAATCTTTTACGATTCTACTGCCGAGTCATTCGCGCGTACTTTCCCGTCTTGACGACCACCGGGCGCAGCCTTCCTTGAGTGTTGGAGTCGTTGCGACTTTTCGTTCGCGGAAAATCGCGAGCAGCCTTAGGTGGTTGAGCAAAAGGACTGCCGCGGCTTTTCATAACCTTAGACCAGTCCTCCTTCAAATCCTCGCCCCAAAGCATCGTATAGATGTACGAGCTATCGAGGTTTGAATGGCCGAGCACGTTCGAGACAGCTGAGTTGCTACGGAGCGCTCGCACCGTATCGCGACCCATCGAATGCCGAATCGAGTGAGTATTGAGGATCGGAATTTTCGCTGCGTTTGAGAGCATGCGCATGACTTCCGCCGCGCCACGGCTGTTCATACGACTGCCGCGCACATCGTACTGGCCAGACTTTGCGATTGAGATAAATAGAGCCTCGGGATCATTGAACTTAAAGAGCTTCTGTAGGTGATCTTTTTTCTCTATCCATATTTTGAGATGCTTGCTCGTTTCTTCCGTCCAGAAAATCTGCCGGATCGGGCGACGACCGCGAGATTTTTCTGTCTTAATAAGCGCAGTTCGTTTCTTGAAATCCACATCATCGACATTGAGCGAGCATATTTCGCCGACTCGAGCACCCGTGTCCCACAAGAGTAAGAGGAAAGCTCGATTGCGTATGTGGTGAGGACGCGGTGAATTATCCGGTATTTGTTTGAGGAGTTTTTTAAATGTTTCGAGATCGGCGACTCGTGGAATATTAAATTCCTTTCTAGGAACCGGGATGAGTTGTTCGTTAAAAGTTGCGTACCCACGAAGATTGCAGAATTCAAACATCTTGCGGAGCGCTATTGCTATGAGATTGATTCCGTTCGGTTTCCAACCCAAACGCTCGAGCTCTCCGAAGTACCAAAGGATATGCGGGAGATCGAGGTCTTCAAGTTCTGGGTCTTGCATGCACAGGCAAAAGATACGAAGTAGCCGATCGTAGCGTTTAGTAGTAAGTCGAGAACCCCGAAAGGTTCGGACTTTTACAAATTCGTCGATAATTTCGCTGAGGCGCATATATAGCTTAAAGCCCACCCTGATGCGACTCTAGGTGGGCTTTTAGCTTTTTCCACATCGGATGATATGGACGCATCCCCAGCTGGGGAGATATACCCTTGCGGATATACTCGCCCATTTTAACGCGCCAAGGGATTCTAGTCAGCTAAAGCCCATTGGTCGCATCGGCCCCGGATTTCGGGCTACCGATCCCTTTCGGGACAATGGCTTCACTACACCCTACTGTAGTGAGCACTTTCTTGTCAAGCAGTAAAGTCTGTTTCCCAATATATAAGAAATGTGTCGCTGATAATAAGGCCTATCTACAGTCTTTTACGGCCTTTTGTATAAAAAAGAAGGGTCGCATCGTCCAGGTTGGACGGCGCGACCCAAGTCTTCATGAGGAAAATGAAGATAACTAATCGAGTTTCCCCAGCATGACTTTGAGAAAGTCTACGACCTCCGAATCGAGAGGCGGTATGCCCCCGCTCTCGCCAAGCATTGCCGGAATCGGCACCGCGGGATAGCTCCTTACAAGGTCCCGAATTGTGAGATGGCTTCCATCGCTCTTACCGAATCGATCGAAAAAGCCAATGCTCGCACCTAGACAGAACTTGGAAAGTTCTAGAGCAATGTCTTCAGAAAGACTCGTCCACTCTCCCATTTTGCCGAAAGGCAGAATGTAAGGGTAGGCGCAGATATTGCCATCCTCGGTTTTCTCTTCCCGAACCCGACCGCAACCGGGCGTGAACGGAATGAGATCGTGGTCGGTAATCCAATCGACGAGTTCGCCGACCTCATTTATTACGACAAGCTCACCGACGAAACTCTCCCTTATGTAGTTGCAGATCGTAGGCGCACAGAACCCCACGACCAGCATCGAGACATCCGCGCCGCGTGCCTTGAGCTCTTGCAGAACGAATCGGATTGTCCCGCCAGTGAACGCCCCCTCTTCCGCGAGAACGATAGATTTCCCGGCGGCCTTTGCAATGAGATTACCGAATTGCGCCTCCATAGATTCGCATCCCGGGCGCGAACCGTAACCGACCAATTCTCCTTGCCCGTCAAAAAGCCGGTTTACGTTGAGCGTGAAGCTCTCCGTTTGGAAAGCAACTATCTCGGAGCAAGTGCTAACGACCATTCGATCGCCGATCAGATGTGCGACTTTCTCCCACATGGTACGCGCGAGTTCTCCTATGTGGATCGTATGCACCGTAACGTTCACGAGGGCCGTCTGCATCTTTTCGTGCAGTTGGCGGTGAAAGTTCTCAAATATCGGATCGTCCTGCTGTGGGACCGTAAGGATTGCAGACCGAAAAACTTGAAGACGCGTTGCCACGTCATGGGTTACGACATAATAGTCCCCATGAGAAGGCCTCGCCGAACGGGGCGATTGCATTGGAGCCTCCTTTCAAGAGGGTTGTGGATCTCAAAATGTACAAGACCCACTACAATTTTAGCTTTTTATAAGAGAGTGGGCGAGTTTGACAGCCTTGAAGGGAGTCTCTGCTATTTCGACTTTGACGCGATTGCGGGCGTCCATAAATGTGCCCGCAAGCTTGTGGCTCCATCCGCCTGTGTCCTTAAGTATCACAATAGGGATATTCGCTTGATACGCGATCGCCATCTCGGTGAGCGTTCCCGAACCCCCATTGAGCGCGATAATCGCATCGCAACTCAAGACAAGCGCCATTTCCCGCCCACCGCCACGTTCAAGACCGCTGGCGATAATGACGTCTGCATTCTTTTCGTATACGTCCTTTCCCTTGCCGTAGGTAACGCCCACAGTAAAACCACCCGCTTTCTTCGCACCCCGGCACGCCGCAGTAGAAAGAGAATCGAAATCTTTTTCGGCACCGAACATCAAAACCGCTTTGCTTTTAGCAATGAAATATCCTAACCGTTCCGCGAGCCTTTCAAGTTTCTTGCCGTATTTGAGATCGGCAGCCGAACCCATGACGCCGATTTGAATCCTTCGCTTCGAGTTGTGAACGGGGCGCATCTCATTTGGCTTGTGCATTTTTCTTCATTCGTTCGATCATCATTTTGTAGCCGCCGCACCCTTCCTTGAGCCATCGGTTGATTTTGGTGATGGTTACTGGGGACTCCCCCGACTCATCTTGAATCTGTGCGAACGGAATCCCGGCATCAAGCTTCTTCGCGACTTCCCACCGCATCGCAAATTCTCTCAAGTCCCTTTCACTCATGAGGTCGCGGAAAAACGCCTTCAGCTCGTCCTCGTTCTTGAGCGACAAAAAGGCCTTGATTAGATCAGGTGACTTTTGCTCTATTTCGGCCCAGATGTCGTTTTTTTCCTCGTCGGGTATCATCATACTTCACTCGAGTGTAGCAGAGCTTCCTCCTTTATACAAGAGCAATTCTTTACGGTATTATATGGAGACAACTGAATAGTGCGAGTAGCCTAAACTCTCGGCATTGCAGAGGGCATGGCGAAAAGGCGATCAAGCATAAAAAACCCGTCATGGGAATGCTTGATCGCCGTATGGGGAAACCCGTATGCCTTGGCTTCGGCTGGGGGCCCGTGGCGGGTTTTTTGTGTCCCGCGCCGCTCACTCCTTAAGCCGAAACCAGAAATCATTTTTCACCTCCTCTTCCAGTTGCGAAGCGTCCGCATGCGAAAGCACACCCATATACGAACGCAAGGAGCCGAAGAGGGTTTCTTCCTTAATCGCGCCGTTTTTGTATTGCCTCACTCGTTCCTTGAGTTTTCTAAACATTCGCTTCTTGGTCTTGGTTCGCACGGCCATGTGCCCCGGCAGCGCCACATACCCGAGAAAGTCGATGCCCTGGGCGTACTTGCGAATGCTGATCTTGCTCGGATGAAGCTCGAGCGCGAGCCTATCGCGAAGAAAGCGTTGCATGACGGGCAACAGTCCGGCGAGATATTCCTTGTCCGCCGAGACGACGATAAAGTCGTCCGTATATCGGAGGTAGCGGCTCACCTTCAATTCCTGCTTTACGAATGCGTCAAACTCGTTCATATAAAGATTCGCGAAAAGCTGCGAAGTGAGATTGCCGATGGGTATCCCCCTGTCTTCCGAGAAGCTGTCGACGATTCCATTCAACAGCCACATCGCATCGGGGTCTTTAATCTTTCGTTCAAGAATGCCCTTGAGCACCTCGTGGTCGACGCTGTCAAAAAACTTTCGCACATCGCATTTGAGCGCATAGCAAACGCGCGCATTGTTCTTGCTTTCCGCCCGCAGCATCTTCGCCAGCTTCTCGACTCCTTTGTGAGTGCCCTTCCCGATCCGACAGGAGAACGAGGTAGGAATGAAGGTCGGCTCGAAAATCGGGTTGAGCACCGTGAACATCGCGTGATGCAGCACCCGATCTTTTACGGCCGCCTTGTGAATGCGACGCAACTTCGGATCGCGAATCCAAAAGCCGTAGTACCCGCCATGCCGATAGGTCTTGTCGCGCAGCTCGCGATGAAGACGAAAGATGTTCTGCTCGAGATCGCGCTCGAACTCCATCACGTCCGGTTTGTTCCGCTTATCGCTTTTGAAGACCTGCCACGCGGCAAAGAGGTTCTCTGGCGAAATTATTAGTCCGTATATATCCCTGTAAATCTTCATGCCTATGAATGAGTTTGATACGCCGATTTTTAAGAAGACCTACGACATGGACAAGACCTTCTACGCATACCGCGCAGACGTGCCGAAGCAAGACCGATACACCATCTGGCAGAAATGCGAGACGCTGATGATCGAGGTGCTCGACGCAATTCTCCTCGCCGGACAGACGGCCAAAGCGGAGAAACTCCCGATCCTCGAAGGCGCGAGCCTGAAGCTCAATTCCCTGCGCGTTTTCATCCGGCTCATGTGCGATGTCAAAGCCATCGACAATAAGAAGTACCTCGCGCTCGAATCCGGGGTCGACGAGATCGGCCGAATGCTCGGAGGGTGGATAAAGGCGAGCAAGGAACGCTAACGAAAAGCCCGCCCCGAAGGGCGGGACATTTCGTTTGATAGAGAAGCGACTGCCGGGAGGCCGAAACGCCCAAGTTGGAGTTCCGGTTGTCGTCCCAATAGTTGTTGACGTTGAGGCCGTTGGCGTCGAAATTGCCGACGTTCACGCGGTTGCCGTCCGAGTCGAGAAATTTGTCCGTCCCCATCTGTGGCACCAGACCTTGAGGTTTACCGAAGGGCTTGCGCCTTATTCCTATAGCCTCTCGATCTTGAATGTATTTCGGGAGCAGCCCCCGATGCGACTCGGGAACATCTCCGCAAGAGCCGGACAAGAAGTTCAAAATCTCTATCCCCTTCGCGCGCTGCCGGAACCCGTAGGCGCCGGCATTCTGGCGAGTCTCGAGGCGAGACATCCCGCGAGGCCGAACCGTAGCCCGACCTTCATTAGCAAGATAATGAAATGGTAGCAAGAAAAAGAGCCCTTGCGCAAGCGCGCAAGGGCTCAAGGGATTCAAGAGGAACAAGTCCTCAAGGGTTCGAGGTTCAGAACTTCCGGGAGGCCGAAACGCCCAAGCGGGAGCCCCGGACGTCGTCCCAACAGCTGCTGACGTCGAGGCCGCCGGCGCCGAAACCGCCGACGTACACGCGGAGGCCGTCCGAGTCGAGACTGGAAGTCCGCACATACAGGTTCGGCAGCAGGTAGACCCCGCGAACCGCCTTGTAAGTGGTGAGGCACCAGACCGCCTCGGCCGCATTCGGAACCGACATCGGCTCGGAGACCAGGTCGGATTGCTCCGCCCAGTTCTTGTCGAGCGAGTCGGCGACCGGCTCCTTGCGGAACGCGATCCAAACCGCTTCGGCCTTGTCGTTCTTGGCGAACTTCTGCGCCTTGTCCGCGTACCAGCCACCTTCCTTCGAGTAGAAGTAGTCGGCCTTCACGGAACGGACGTCGAGGAGCGACATGCTCTTCGGCGGGCCCGCGACGAGCATCATGCCGTTGTCGCGACACCACTCGAGGACGCCCTGCGCCGGGAGCATATCGCCGAACTTGGCGAGCTGCTCGTCGGTGTAGGTGAGTCCGCGCGCCGTGGCGATCTCCTGGGGCGAGATGAAGTCCTTGCCGAGAATGGTCTTGGCGAGGTCGTAGTTCGGCGCCTTCGCGGTGAACCGCGCAATGCCGGCCACGATGTAGGTCTGGAACTCTCCGCCCTTCTCGAACAGCCGTTGCAGGCCGTCCTTGTCGGGGTTTATTTCCTTGAGGCCACGGTCGCCCGCATCCTCGACGAAACGCTTGTACTGCTTCTGCTGGTCGGACGTGATCCTTGCGGTCATCGTCGTTCTCCTTCAATAGTAGCCCGAAGCGTTCGGGTGGACGACTGTCTCGGATGAGACGAGTGTTCTAATGCCTGCTTAAAAGCAGCAGAATACTCGCCTCATCCCTGAACCTGGAATGGCAAAGAGCTTTGAATATAACACTATCACAATCTAGTCAATATGTCAAGGTCTGGGAGTGCCTTGTTTTACAGGCTCCTTTGCCCCGCCCTCTTGCTCTCTATACCATTTTTCGCGCTGATAAAGCTGCCCAGCCCTGCCCGCGCTTATGCCGAGCAATTCTCCTATTTCCTTATAGGTTTTGCCCTCCTTGCGGAGCTCAAAGATTCTCCGATCACGATTCCTGTCTCTTTCCATACGCCTATAGCTCGTCGGCCAACTCGACCGCCTCTTCCTCATCGAGCCCTTCATCGATAAGCTCTTGAACCTTCTCCGCCGTGTCCTGATCGATGTCGTGCTCCTTCATCAATTCGAGCACTTCTTCTTCGATCTCTTCTTTCGGAGCATTTGGCTCATCCTCCATGTTAATTCCTTATTAAAATAACTAATCCGATTACTGCAATGACAACGAGCGGCCAAAGGAATCCGAGAATTACACCGCCGATTGCTGCCGGTATCCAACCGAACATGAGGCCAAGTAGGAACCCCCACGAAGCAAGAGCGTAGAGCCAAATCCCTGCGAACGACAAAACTCCGACAATCCAAACCCCCACCATGTAATTGCTTCCGTTCATAGTGAATTGGGGAAAGGCTCCGCACTTAAATTAAGGATTCGTTGCGGCCATTCCCTTTTACCATCATACAACCAGAGTTCCGAGCCAGCTCGAGCGGCCATTTTCGACAAATACTGATGTATCGCCGCCTGTCCGGAATCTTGTAAGAGCAAGAAGAAGCGTATGCCGTTCGCCTTATCGTCTGCAAATGCGATTGAATAGCGAAGCAACTGCACGACTCCTTTTTCCCCCTGCGATACAGTATTAAAGCTATTCGCGCTCTTAATCTCACAGAGGAATCGAGCACCATCTTTCTCTGCAAACAAGTCGAAGCTCCTCGTTTTATAGAGTTTGAATCCTTTACTCCTGAGATACAGGACAACGTCCTTGAGAATCTGCTCATGTGCCTGCTCGGCATCGTTCGTCTTGTCTAGCCATTCGAGGGAAGAATCGGGAGCCTTTGCGACGAACGTACGCGGCGAAATCTTATCTGGGTCGATTTCCTCGAGGAACGTGTCCACAACCGGCGGCAACCAAGAAAGCACCCTCTTGAGATCTGCCGGAGATTTCAGAGATGCACTTTCATCAGTCTTCGCCAACGGATCGAGAGCTGCAATTAGGCTTATCATATCGGACTCGTTCAAATGCGGATGTGTGGACTTGAGAATAGTTAGAGCGATGCCTCCGAGAGCCGAGATGGAATTCGGCATAGACCGTGAGCGTGACGCATCGCCGAAAGAGACCGTTCTAAGCGTCGACATGAGCTGGTCTGGAACGGCATGTTCGAGATCGGGGAAAGCCGTATGCGGAACTAAATCGAGAACCGCGCGCGATGGTGACGCGAAGCCTACTCGTTGGTTCTTATCTAGCAGCTCAATAAAGGCGGATTGCTCGGCATCGGTGCATTCCCGTATCTCTTCATCCCCCGCAAACGGCAGCCGCCACGGAGTACGAGATTCTTGTCGCGGCAAAAAGCGAACAGAAGAAAACGGCTCACAGCGCAATAGAAAATCATCCTTATACTTGCCCTCTTGGTAAAGCTCGATGATTGAAGGGCTCAAGAATCCATATAGGAAATTCTCACTGCCATCTCGAACAACCAGCCAGATTCTCGAATCGACAAGCGCATCGGGAGCCACTGTCAACTTTGAAGCGGGGACATGGTACTCGAGAGAAAACGCTCCATTAAGAGAAGCGAGGGCTGCAGTATTAAATGTCCAAATATAATTTCTCATGGTGCAGGAGTAAGTTCTGCGAGAGCTTCATCAAGCGAATTCGGCCATTTGACCTCGTCGCCCAGAAGTACATGTTGACGTACCTCTTTCTCGCGCAAGCGCTGAACTTCCGTCTCTTCTATTGTGCCGCGACATACAAGTAAATGATAGTTCACATTTTCGGCCTGCTGGCCTCTTCGGTGAATGCGATCAAGGGACTGCAAGAAATGCGCCGCCTGGTTCGAGAAGGATATGTAGGCCGCATCCGATGCGGAATGGAGTGTAATCCCAGCGCCTGCAGCGGCTGGGTTCGCAACGCAAACACGAACTTGCGGGTCATTTTGGAATAGATGCACGGCCTCAGCTCGCTCTTTCGCCGTAGAACTACCATCGAGTAATACCGGCGAGTATTTTTCGTAGCGATCGAAGATGCTTTGGAGGCTGGCCCGATAGAACGACCAGATGATGAGCTTCCTTTGTCCTCGCTCTACTACATCCTCAACCAACTTATCGAGTGCCTCCAACTTCGCTGACTTATCGGAAAAAGTCGGGTCGACCGCTTCGGGGCATGCGCAAATCTGCAGAAGCGCCGATCGTTGCTGAAAGTAGGTAGCGAGCGATTTTCTAAAGGTCGCATTATCCATACTCTTGAGCGAAATTTCCAACCGTTCGCGCGCTTCTTCATAGAGCGCCGCCTGTCGCCCTGTCATGATGACTGACACCAGGTTAAACTTCTTTTCCGGCAGCATGGGCAGTACCTCTTCCTTTAGGCGTCGCACGTAGGCGCCTCTCTGGTCTATCCGCTCGTTTATACGTTGAGTGCGATCCTCCTCATCTTTAGGGAGAACGAACCCTGCGAAGGTATAGCCGCTATCGGCAATGTCGAACTGGCTTATGACATCGACTGCGGAATTAGGCGCGGGAGTACCGCACATCACAAAGCCCTTGACGCAGAAGTCTCTTAATTCTCGAACGGCTACAGACCTGAACGCTTCTTTATTTTTGACGTTGAATGATTCATCGACCGCGAGAGTTGCCTTCTTGGCTCCAAGCACGCCCTTAAGCGCCACGAGCAAGGGCGGTATAGACTCGAAATTGCAAATCAGAATATCAAAGGGCGATAGGACTGCCTTTCGCTTTTCATCAGCCGATCCCTGCGCCGTCCTGATCCGATATTTGCCTGGCAAGAACTTCTCTATTTCTTTTTCCCATCCGCCCATCATTGTGACGGGACAAACAATAACGAGACAGTCCGTTTCGCCACGCTGCTTGAGCACATCAAATGCCGCGAGCGCGGTAAGGGTCTTTCCGATGCCTTGCTCGTCGAACAGGCAGAGGCCGAGGAGTCCTTCCGTAGTCATTGCTGAAACGGCTATCGCTTGCGCCGGATCGAGTATTTCCAACCAAGGTGGTGCGAGAGTGCCGATCTTCTTCTCAAGGACGCCTTGCATGGCCTGATCTCGTGCGGCCCTATGTCGCTCATACACTTGCGTCTCATTGGACAACTCGTCGGGAATCGCACCGCAAACCTCTTTAAATATTGAGGATGAAGCGACCGCAGCGATCAAAGGAATGGAGAAAGACTTAGGGCTTAGTGTTGTGATTTGGCTATGCCCCAAAAAACCGCTCAACTTTGTTTTGAGCCGGAGCAATGACACGCCCTCTCCTTCACAGATGAGTTGAGTGTTTTGTACTTTGAAAGTGAATAGCATTAGCGAGTTCGGCCTACGGCTTACTCGGAAGACGCGGCTTTACTCATCTTCTCGATAAGCGTTAGGGCTTCTTTGAGATTCTCCCTGGCTGCAGAAGGTAGAGATTTAATCTCTCCTGCCTTCATTCCCTTCAAAAATTTTATGAACGCATCGATGCGGCCTGCCGCCTCTTCGCCAGAACGCACAACGCGCGAGTTGTAATCAAGCGTGGATTTTGCATCTTTCGCCGCATCCGGATCGTTGCCGGATATGATGGCTTTCACTTCGGGGTCTTTCCAGGCCTTATATGCAATACGAACTTCGGGAAAACTCGAGAATTTTTCCTGCTTCATCCAACGGAAGAAGTTTGCCTTGAACTCAAGGTCGGTCGTAAGCGGCTCGAAAAAGGACTTTTGCGCTTCGTTGAAGAATTGGTAGTTCTTCGCCGCAATGGTTTCCGCTTCCTGCTCGGTTAGCCCTAGGCCGCCGCCAAGCTCGTCATTCTGATCTTCCGGCGCAGTCGCGTAGGTAAGGAAGTCATTGATGATTTGATTGATACGGATGGTCTCTTTTACTTTTCCCGCTGGCCACTTGAACTTCTTTGCAATGTCGGCCGTATCAACACCTGCCTCGTGTTCTTTTATGACGTGAGATGCCTTTACGTAATCCGGCCATTCAATCTTTAAGGATGGAGAGAAGTTCTCCTCGACAAGAACGCGTTGTTCATCATCTTGGGTCGCATCCTCCATCAAAACATACGCGTCTATCGTTTCGTGATCCTGCCGATTCGGGTCCGTTGTCGGAATCGTCTCGAGGATATATCGCACCGCAAAGAAGCGGCGATTGCCATCGAGAAGCTTCCCATCGAACGAAAGAGTGATTGGTTCGCGTAAGCCATTCTTCATTATGTCGTCGCGAAGTGCTGCTAGTTTAACCTCCGAATCCTTTTTCATGAGATCATACAACTCATCTTGTTGCAGAGCTCGAGTCCCCACAGCCTGCTGCAGACTTCGCTTCGCCAAGTCGATGCGAGGATTTTCCGCCCAACCTTTGATCTCGGACATTTTCGCGCGTCCCTCCCATACTTGGAGTCTGCGGCCGTTATAGAGGCGAGTGCGGAGGATGGGTTCCGGCTTCTCAAGCAAAAATTCTGGTTTTTTATTCATGATATTAAAATTATTCTTCAAAGGAAATGCTGTGCAAACGCAATAAGCCTTCGAGATAAATCACGCGCGATGCAAGTTCGTTTTCTCCGTTGCGAGGTTGCATATCGCCCATCCAGGCACAATCCGCGAAAGGAGCAGGGAGAGTGTCTTGAGTCGGATCGGCGACCTCACCAAAGTATACTTTCTCGAGCGAAATTTGCTTCTTCCAAAATGCGCAAAGTTCCGCGGTGAAAACTTCACAGAGACCATCGTTGAGAACGTCCTGCAAGGTGGCTGCTTCTGACTCAATTCCGCGCTGTCGAAGTACGAAGATTGCAAGGTCGGTGAACGGCGTCTTTGTTTTTCGACCTTGAAGGAAGACTGGCAAATTTTGTTTCCAATCTTTATGACGGTCAATGCCCCATATGAGACCAGTCGCTTTCGGACCAAGAACAAGTAGCGGATTCGATGGGCGACTCGGGTAGCCATATGAAGTTGCACTGGTCGTTGCTTTTTTGAGCGAAACTGTGAGGAAGTTTGAGGAAAAACGCTTCTCCGGTGGATTGCCGCCGATCGAAACCTCGCCGAGATTCAATAAATGATATGGCTCGCTGCCGTTCTTCAGTTGAACCAGCCGTGTGAACTCGCGACTAAGACCCGATCTGTTGTTCACGCCAAGACTTACATCCGGATTAAAATCGAGGGGAGCTGCGCTACCTGTACGCTTGAGAAGAGCATCGAACGCAAGAAAACACATCAACGCTGATGTGCGCTCTAGTCCGGTTTTTCCTCCGGTCTCATTCTGGCGTAGCCGGAGAAAAGACTCTTGGATTAGTTTTTCCTTCAGGTAGTGCAAGCTCATGGTTCATAGTGAATCGCCTTGTCCGAAGGTCGCAGAGGCCGTTTCTCTTTCAAGAAATCGGTAAGTGTCCGGGGCTTATGCCCTTCCAAAACATTCACGATTTCAAGAGCGACTTCGTAGGCAAGTCTTGGAGGAACGGCATTTCCTATCTGCTGATACTTCGATTTAACACTCCGTCCCCCGAACACAAACCAGTCGGGGAAACTTTGGATTCTGGCTATCTCACGAACTGAGAATACCCTAGTCTCAACGGGATGCCAAACCCCTGCATTTTCGGGTTTAAAAGCCGCCGTAATTGTTCCGGCGATGTCGTCGCGATGGAATCGCGCGTAGAACTTCGGCCAGCGATACTTCTCCATATTATTTCTGACATATTGCAAACGCTCCGGCAGATTGTCGTAAGGAATATCTTTCCACGACCCCCCTTCCGGAATGAAAGCGCCGAGCACGATTGCTTGCGGATTCAACTGCATTAACTCCTTTTGATTCGGAAGTTCACTAGTGATGTCGAGGATGGTCTCGCCGATAGTTAGCCCAGCCTTTGCTTTTTCTTGCGGATAACGGAATGGCCCGAGATCACTGTCGCGCCGCACGCCGACTATAAGGAGGCGCAACCTCCTTTGCGCGACTCGATGGTTTGAAGCATCGACGAGTTTAAACTGACAGTCGTATCCTTCGTTATGGAGCTGATTAAGAATCTCTTCTATGAGCAGCTTCTTACCGATTTTTACCGATAGAAGGCCACGTACATTCTCGAACAAAACCACTCGTGGTTTGAATTCGCGCACCGCATCCAAGGCATAATTAAAAAGGTCGCCGCGCGAATCTTTCACGCCGCGCCTAGAACCGGCATTAGAAAATGGCTGACACGGGAAACCTGCCGAGAGAACATCGAGTGGTTCCTCGAGCTTCGGGAATCCGATAGTACGAATGTCGCCCTCGGCAATTTCTCCGAGATTCTCTCTGAACGTATCGCACGCATCTGCGTCAATATCATTCGCCCATACTGTCCTAAAACCCGCGGCGCGGAAACCGAGATCGAGACCACCGATACCAGCAAAAAGACTGACGTGCGTATAGCCGTTTTTTTTCTCTTTGAGTTTTTTCTCACCAAACACCGACCACGGACGATCGACAATTTCGTCGGAAATTTTCTCTTCCGTTTTCAACGGAAATTCCGCTTCGCTCATGTTGGCGCGGCGAGTCTCTAATTTGATTTCCTTAGGAATCATTGTCGCCATATATAGTTATTGTATCAAGAAAGGCTTTCCGCGTCGCCCCCTGCAAGGCCGCCGCGTCGGATAACTCCGTCCCCCCATTAAGCCGTGTTTACAAGGGTTTTACAGCCCCCCTCCTATTGGTTATCCCCAAGGCCCCTAGACTCATTGACTTTTCATCTCGAATCGACTATATTAAGGGAACAAATGGCTTCGGCCTCGCCCCCGCAAGGGGGCAAACTCGTTTTATACTCGCCGCGAACCAAAGAGAGTTTCTTTTAGCGCATCCTGCACCTTTTCAAACAATCCTTCGTCAAGGGTCGCCATTTTACGCACGAGACGCTTCGAGTCGATAAGACGAACTTGAGACAGAATCACAGACGCCTCTCTTCCTTCAATTTCTCCTAAGGGGAGATAGAATTTCCCCTGCTTTTTCTTTCCGGTCAAAGCAACGCCGAAGAAAACATGTGGGTTGAACCCGCGCACGACCAAAACTGGTCGGTCGTAGTTCTTTCCAGTGCCGTCCTGCTCAAAACCGACATTGATACCGAGAGCGCACCACCAAACCTCGCGCTCATGGTAGAAAGGCGCATTAACCTTATCGTTTATTTCCTGCTTCTTAAGATTCCAGCTATCGAAGTCCTTCTTCATAATTGAAAATGGTATCAGAATTCTGGCTTCTAGGCGACCTGGTCGCCCCTAGCTAGAAACGACTCAATGAGCGCCTTAACCGCAGCACGAGAGGCGGTCGCTACTACCGAGAGCACGAGGCCGATGCCAAGCGTCTCGGGACTGATGTGCAGCATCGCAAGCTGTGCGCCCACAGAGATAAGAAAGGTGGTTGTAAAGGTGACTACCGAGCTGACGAGATATCTTTTGATTGTTGGGTTCATATTGGTTTTTATATTGCTACTTTTTTAGTCATGGCCGCACGACTTTTGGGGCCAAAGTTCTGTCCAGGCTGCGGATCGACAATTCCGTTATCACGCTGAAATTTGTCGAGCGCCGTTCTGGTCTGTGGCCCAAACGGACCAAAGACTCCTGGCTTCAGGTAGGAAGTATTTGTTTTATCTTTGAGATACTGAAGTCCTGCTTGAAGCATCCGAACGTCCGTATTGTCTGGATCTCCATAGCGAAGATTGGTGTCGTAGCGATAGCCAATAACATTCTGTGGTGGCTGCGGAATGCTGACTTCTTCGACGTAATACTGCATCGCATACTGGATACAGTAGTCGGGCGCAAGGAGTTTGCGGAAGCTCTTGTAATGGTCAAAATCCTTGAGGGCGCCATCATCCCGGTAGCCGTAGATGATCGTCGCGTGCTGGGTCGTGCAGCCACACGCCGGAACTGGAGGCATGCCATCGTTACTGTTCCAGGGCATACAGATTGCAGAGGCTATTTGAATGACGCCGTTCGGAAGCGCCGCCTTGAGCAAGGGCGTGTTCTGCGTGCCAACGAGTATCCACTGATAACTGATGCTGAAGTGGTCGAGGAAGCGTTTACCTTTTGCGACGAGCTCGGTCGGCACATCTGCGTAGTAGCGGGCGAAGCGCTTATCGTAATTAGCAATGCCTTGGATATCACTCGTATCCGGCCACAGCCAATCCTTCTCTGGAATGAGGCCATGAAGGCTACGGATGCTGTCGCCTACCGCGCCAAGCGAGTTGCCGTTCTTGGTCGTACCACTCATTTTGGCTGTGTATCGATCCGAGAAGTTCACCTTGCCGGTCGCATGGTCGATATACCCTTCGTCGGTAAGGAACTTGACCTGCGTTGCGGAGAAAAGGCCGCGAGCAAGCTTGTAAATGAAGATCGTCTCGAGGCAGTTGAGCGCGGAGAAGGTGACGCACGCCGAGGTATCGAGGATCAGACTGTCATCGGCCGCCCATCGCGCCTGTGCTTCTTCATCTGGCAGATAGTTATCGTACTGGCCAGTAGGTTCAAGAACCGTTGCTCGAATCGCGCTCTCTCCGCCTTTCACATAGTCGGTCGATCTAATATCGATAATGACTCCTGTATTTTTGTCTTTCAGAATCGTGTAAGTTTCCATGCTGGTATTATTTGCTGCCTCTAATAAGGTGCTCGACGACTTGCCTTTGAATCTCCGTGCTTGACCTAATATTTTCTGCTGCGACGTGTATCACATCGCGACACTCGGTCATGACCTCGACTGATCTGTGGTTGTTTGAATTCACGAATTCCCGGAACGCTTTGTCCCGATCATTGAGCGCCTCTACCGCTACCTTGAAGCAGAGATAGAGCACAACCACGGCCGCAACGCCGACCCCGAGGTTTGGAAGCATGCTGATGAGTGAGTCGTTCATAGGAATTACCAGATGTTAGTAATGAGCAGCGAAGTCGCGTCAATCGAGATGCCGATCTTTCTCGAATTCGACCCCGCGCTCGTCGCAATCGTACCTGCGGTGTTCGCTAGGAAATATTGCGTGTTTGGAGTGAGCGAAGAGAGTCCGGTGACAACGCCAGTCGTAACGACTTTAATCGCCTGGCCGAGAGTTTTTGTTTCCGCAGCGAACCCAGCGAACGCCTTATAGAGATTGCTTTTACCGGCCGCGGGGTTCGCGGTCGCTTTATAGACAAATCCGTAAGTGACGGAAGCTGCGGGGGTAAGAGAGACGAGGAATAGATCGTCGTGATAATTGCCGCCTCCCGATCCTGAATATGAAGCGGTGCAGGATGCTGCCGGGAGAAGTTGACCGTGATCGCCCGCTTGAAGGCGCGATGTGGAACCGCCAACGCTACCCGTTGCATTGTTGGTGCCGACTGTGACTGTCCGCGATGGCGCACTCTGATAGGTTTGTATCCACGACGACCATACGAGGCATCCATCAACGCTCGGCGTGAGGTTCGCGCTTCCGCTATTCGTGCCGAGTTGCTCACCGGAAGTGGCACTGCTGTCGATGGGCGAAGTTTGGTCGACGTTGTAATACGAATAAAGAGAGTATGCGTAAGTGCAAGAACCGCTGAAGGTGCACGCGAACGTGTTCGAGCCAGTCGCCGGAGCTTTAAGATATCCGACCCAGCAGTTGTCGCCGAAGATGCTCGACGCTTGATAGAGGTTCGTAAAGCTCACGCCGTTATAGGTCGGGGTGTTTACGCTTTGGCCTCCCGTAAGGCCTCTAATGACAATCACGCAGAGCAGGATGCGGTTCGGATTATTGGCGACCGAGAAAGACGGGCCTCCGATGGTCGAACCGCTAGAACCAGATCCGCTCGTTTGGCTGTCGTAGAGAACGCCGCCATCGCTCTGCCCTCCGCCGAACGCGAGCGGCTGGCCCGCAGTAATGCTTTCGCCAGCAGTAAAACTCGAGACCAGCTGCACCGTCGAAAGCCCGGTAAGGTTCGAGCCATCGCCATAGAGAAGCGCAGCGCGAAGCTCCGACCAGCGCCGAGAACTCGACCCAAGCTTGCGGGTGTTGTCGGCATCCGGCAGCCAGTCCGCATCGACATTTCCTGAATCGAGTTTCGAGGGCTGTATTGCTGCACCAGTCGCGACCTGCGAATTGCTCGCAATATATGCCCCTCCGAGAAACGGCCGGACATCGTTCTTAATGTAGTGGCTGCTTCCCTGATCGCTGTCGCGGATCGTGGTGCCAGTCGTACGGAGATAGATTTCCGCGAGCACGAGCTTGTTCGCTGGGTAGGTCGGGGCAGTCGGAGATGCGTTTTCGGAACCGGCCGTAACCCCGATTGTGCCGGAGCTGTCGATCGTTATGAGATCGATGCGCGGATTCGAGACTGGGTTCGTGATGGTCGGCGAATTACCACCCGCGTAAATGACACGCGTAGCGCCGACATACGCAACGCCCGGTTCGACATAGACCGTCATGTTCGGCGAGCTCTGCTCGTGCGGGAGCAAGAACGCTGCGCCGAACGCGTCGAGCCGCAGCTTGTCGTACTGATCTGCGGTGGCTGTATCTCCGATGCTTACTGCTGTGCTTCTCATATTTTTTTAGTTATTGCTAATTGATCGTGATGTCGACCTCGATCGTCGTGTCCTCTCCACTGCCCTTGTTGTAGGCGGTTCCGAAAAGGACATGGTTAAACATCCGGCCCGTTCCGAGGCTTCCGGTGCCGTCGATGAACGAGCCGAATTCGTGATAGGTACCGTTGGCGAGCGAGCCATCGCTAAAAAAGAATTGGAGGGTGACCGCATTGTTCACCACGGCCGCAGAAGTGAGCGCTCCGCGTGCGACTGCGGCTGCAAGTGCCGTATCCGAATTGGAAACGGCAGTCGTGCCAGTGCCGATCTCTCCGTGGGTGACGTTAAGCGAATAGGTGTTGATCCCTCCGAGCCGCTGGCAGATGATGTTGCGACCGTACCCCGCGCTTGATACGACAAGATTTCGATACCACTCCGTTTTGCGCAACATTTTTTTGGTACCCGTCTTGCGGGTGATAATGCGCACACGGCCGACGATTCCCATCGGCTCCCTAGTTTTGATTTCGTGAGGGATGTTCATAAAGTTGCTACGACCATGTCGCGAAGTTCCAGTGGAAATCATTCGCGCTGCCAGGACCCCATCTGTAGGGGCGTACTCCTTTGGTGACCGTCACGGCCTCGACAAGCGTGACGTCTTCGGGGAAAGTTTCGAGCCGCTGCAGCACTTCGTTGTCCGCAATCACCACGTTTTGATTCGATTGGGTGAGTAGCCCGACCATGATGTCGGTGAAACTCACTTGGCCGGACGCGAGTAGGTATACCTGGTATTCCAGGTGGTCGCTTCCGCGCGCCTTGCCGATCACGCGCGTGATCTTGAATTTCTTATTGAGGCTGCGGAGCGAACTCACTATCGTGAGTTGTTGGCCGCAGCGCAGTCCCGTTTGTGTTGTCTTGAATTGCCCTTCCCATACGTTCTCGCTGTACTTTTCAAGCTCCGCTTTCGCCCTGCTTTGTGCTTCCGCAACGGAGGTGATGCTCTTGTTGATGACGGCTTGCTGGAAAAGCCCATAGGTCGCAATGCTCACTTGATCGCGCACCGATGCGATGATGGGTATTTGCGCATCACCATATACTTTGACCGTCTTCCCGGTCGCGGGGGTTGAAGTGAATCGGATAAATTTCTCGTTAAAGTTGTAGAGCACCTGCACCGTGCCTGGGTCGTCTTTCTGGTCGACCCCGACCGTCTGCGCCGAGCCATCGAGATCGACAGTTATGTTTGAATAGCCGTAAGCGAGCGGAAAAGTAACTTGCGTCCCATCCGTCTTGTACACGTCGATGGTGTTACTAGAATTGAACGTCCGCGAATAATCACCTCCGCGCACGAATACCTGATTCTTGAGATTTACAATTGTTTGATTGAGCTCAAGGCTAGCCCACTCAAACATCCCGCCGGTATCATCGAGTTGGAATGGCGCGACTGCCGTCTCTTCATCGAAGAAATGGATATCTTTGTCCGGATCGACGTACCAATCCCAGCCGATTTGATTTGCGAGATTCGTAAGCGCCTGGGTGACTTGGTCGTAGTTGAATTTGATACTTGCCACGTTGAACCCGCCTGTCTTTACATTGGTCGTCGTGAAGCCAGAGGTATAGGTCGAGATGATGTCCGCGACGATGGCGTGAGGGTCTTGGTTGGTATAACGCTTCACCACGAGTTGCCCATCAAGTGTATGGCTGAAATCTTTGCATTTGCACGCATAACCAAGAAGCACTCCACCGACGATTTTTTCGTTGCGTTCTACGAGAATCCCGCCGAAAAGTTTCTGCCAGGTCGAGCCTCCGTCTGTGCTCTCGAGAAGATAGATTGGATCGCCGACCGAAGGCACCGTCTTCCCGGAAGTTTTCTTTATCAGGAATTCGAGCCGGTCGACTTCCTTCGTGAGAACTTGCGTCCACTGGAGCGATGTCCAGTCGATGCTGCTGCTGATATTCGTGGTGTTGAGTTTTATTTGCAGCATATTTAGGTGAGGCGAATCTGGTAGTTGATGAGCCGGGCTATCATGTTCGCCCACTTCTCCGCGACCTCCGTTTCGGTGTAGAAATCTCCCTGTAGGTACACGTTTACAACGGACCCGCCAAGACCGCCCCCGAATCGGCTAAGGAGAATGACCGCTTCGGGACCCGCCTCTCCGATAAGTCCGATCGTGGGGCCGGTGACGATGCCTCCCTGCGCAAATTTAGGGATGGTGGGAAGACTGATACCCACTTTGCCAGCCACAGAATTGAAACTGCCAACGAATCGGTTCACCACATCGACGAAGCTATTGATGGCGTTCTTCCCGAAATCGACTATCGAGTTCGGAGCATTAGCAACAAAGTTCACCACGTCCTGGAAGATGGACTTGATGCTTGCCGCAGCACTCGCGAAGAGTGAGTAGACTTTGCTGGGCAAGGACGACAATCCGCTCACGACTAAATTAGGGAGTGTGGCAAACCACGCGCCTATTTGCGCGACAAGCGCCGGCACTGTATCGGTAAAGAATTTATAGAGCTGCGCCATCCACCCAACGACTTTCACAACAAGTTCGCCGAATATCACACCAAGCTCTTCGGGCAAATGTTTGAAGAAGTCGACGATCTTGCTCCACCATGCCTCGGCCGTTTCTTTGATGGTCTCCCAGGTGGAGGCGAGAAAATCTTTTATATCGTTCCAGTGCGTGATGATTTCGTAGCCGATGAGTATCGCTGCGGCAATGGCGAGCGTCCAGAGGAGCACCACGCCCGTAAACGCAAGAATGCTGCCAAGTGTTATTTCTGCCGCGCCCGCAATGCCGAGCATTCCTGCAACAGTCGCCGCAAGTTTCGGCAACGCTTGGAGTGCGAGAACTCCGCTCATGATGGCAATCGAAACGCCAAGGCTGCCGAAGAACGGCTGCAGCCTTTGAATGGCCGCTTGCGTTGTCTCGCTTCCGGTCACGAATTGCAGCAGTTTGTCTTTCGCTACGGCAAGCGGCGCACCCATCGACTCGAGAATGTCGTTGCCGAACTGCTTCGCAACTTCGCCGCTCTTTTGCGTGCTCTGACCCCAGGCGTCGAGATACGGCGTGGTGAACTGTGCGACTTTCGCGATCGCACTTAGAGAACTCTCGTTATCGCCGATATTTTGCCCGAATTCCTTAAGGATACGGCCACCGCCCGCAAAGGCGCGCATGACAAGTTCAGTCGCGTCATTGAGACCTCCGGGCCCGCCGAATTTCTCTATCGCGAGTCCCATCGCTGCTTGCAGCGCCTGCATCGCGTGGGGTAAATCACCTCCGGTTGCGGTGAGGAACTTCGCAAGCGAAAGAGTGACTTGTTCATTGTCGAATCCGAACTTCTTTTCCATCTCGTCGCCGAGACGCAGGGCTGTCGCGAACTCTGCCATTCCATCAGGGAGTTTCGCGAGCAACGCCTGTGCGGTCGTGAGCTTGAGATTTGCATCTTCGAACGCGCTCACAGACTTAAGAATCGTCGCACCGCCAAGCGCGGCAAAAGCACCAGCAAGGATGCCGGCTTTATCGCCCGCGAAGCCTAGCGAACCGCCGAGGTCGCTTGTATCGTTCACCAGCGCGCGCATTGCGCTGCTTGCTTCGTCGCGAAGCTGTACGAGTATGCTTAGTTTTGCAGTTGCGTCCGCCATGTTTTTGTTATCCCTTCATTTCTTTGATTTGTTTTCTGGCTTGTTCTCCTTCGGCTTGGAGCATCTCCGTTAATACATCGATGAACCAACTCGGCTGATCCTGGAATTCCTCCCATGTCCAGCCCATTTCCCGGCATAAGAGTGCTGCAACGAATTCGGGACGGAGTTCTGCGCGACCGAGAGCGAAATAACGTTGCCAGGCATAAGTTATTTCGCCGCGGTAAAATTTCCGCCCTCGACCTTTCCCGCTTCCATCACAATCTCGTCGTAATCGGCAGTCGTGCCATCGAGGAGTCGCTGCAAGATATTCTCATCACTGCCGTCGAAGCTCACGACCGTAAGATCGATAAGTTTTTCCTCCGCTTTCCCGAGCACGCTGCCATCGATCTCTTTTATCTCCGCCTTTCCTCCGGCCGCGTCGATTTTGAAGTTGCCGAAGAACACTCCTCGGAGTTCATTGCGTTCCCGCGCCGTGAGATAGGTCTTTATTGCGACCTGTCTCCCGCTCTTTAGGGTTATCGCCTTTGTTTCTCGATTGCTCATAGATTTTTCTTATTGACTGGTAATTCGACCTAGTAGCTCGCCTGCAAGCTGGTCGCTTTTATCGTGACCATCTTGCTATCGCTGATGCTGTAATGCGCGCGGAACTGAAGCGTCTGTGCGACGATATCTCCGAGCTTCTGTGGTCGCGTAATCGCCGTGAAGACGACTTTGGCGAGATCTATCGTGAGGCCTGGATGCGCCGAAGTGCCGATCGTGACGTCCGTGTTTTGAAGGTCGATGCGGAAAGCTTTCGCTGTGCCCGCAAGTGCGGCCGTCTTGAATGTTGCCTCGTCGTCCCAGCGCGCCTCGAGCTGGCCTTCGATGACGAACTGCTTGTTGAGGTAGTCGTTCGGCGCCTTGCTACCGAGCACCATATCGTCTTCGATATTTTGGTCGATCTTGAGAGAAAGCGACCGGATATTGATCGCAGATGCAGCGCCTAGACCCGAGAGATCCGATGCGATTTTGAAGACAACATGCTGCGACAAAAAGCGATTCTCGGCCGCTTGAGAGGGAGTAAGCGATGCTTGTGTTCCTTTCTTCGCCTTGATCGCAGCACTGTAGGAAACGAACTGCCCCTGCTGATAAGTAATCTCGAGCGACGAAACAACTCCGAGTGCATGCTTGTAATCCTGCGCACCTCCAGTCGCCGCTGGATCATTGAGAAAGAGCGTGAGCGATTGATGCTGCGCACTTTGTCCTACCGTAATAGTGTGATCCTTTACGTTGCCCGATGCGTCTCCATTCGCCCCCGTCGAAAGCGAACCGAGAATCGAATAGAGGACGAGTGGGAAATGTTTGTCGCTTATCGGTGCCTTGATCGTTCCTTCCGCCCATTCCTTGACCCGCGTTTCTCCGACCGAGCCTTCAATAACGCCCTGTGATTGCTCGTCGAGCGCGTCTTCCCACTTCTCGTCGACTTGCATCTCCGAAAATGGAATCCAGAAACTCGCGGCGCTCTCCGCTGTGCCGCGCGTTGCTTCTTTTGCGATGCCGACCTGGAATAATCGGCCTATAATTGGTCCTGTACTCATACTGGTGATTCGTTATTTTCTTTTTGTAATGATTCGACCTTTTTCGCGGGCTTCCGCGTCCGCAACCACTCCTGTTCGGCCGCTTCGCGGTTTGACGCAGTAATGGTCTGCGGCTCGAACTCGCCGCTGCCCGCAAAATGGAATGCCTCTTTTGTTGAAGCGTTCCCTTTGCGCAGCATCTTGTCTTTTTCTCCTTCGTTCATAGCTTAGAAAGTTAAATTTTTAAGTGCTCTTGGCCGAAGCGTCACGGCGAAGACGATGAACGTGCCGTCCGCGCTGGTGACCTCATCTGGCACGCTCGACCCTGGCGGAACTCCGCCGGTCGCCGTGCCCCCAAGAGTTGGATCGTTATCGAATTCGTCGATGATCGCTTCGATTAGTTCTCCAATCGCGTTCGTGCCAGAGAGGTTTTCTTTTTTCTGCACGACTACGATGTCAAACGTATACGTGCGCAGATTCGTCTGGCGCGATTCCTCAACGCTGTCGACTGCAGGAGGCATGAGAATCGCGCACGGATATGCGGGTAGATCGTTTTCTAGGAGATTCTCCCGGAAGTCCTGCACCAAATACGCCTTGAGCACATTCGCGGTTTTGAGCGAAGCCAAATGTCCTGTGATCGTTGTGATGATGTTTGTAGAAAGTGCGCTCATAAGTTCATCGGATGTTCGTCCGCGCGGCGATGTCGCTCATGATGTTTTGAAGCGCCTGATTGAACGATTGAGTTATCTCTCCTTGTGCCCGCTGGATGATGCGCGGCAAGAATCGATTCGGCTTCGAGCCAGGATGATGCACTGTGCGTCCGAATATTTCCCCCGTCTTTTTGTTGGCGAGCACGCGCTTGCGCACGGCCGTAATTACATGAGGCCGAGTGCCCTCATGCACGAAGAGCGCGTACTTCGCATTCGACCAGATGCGACCAGCGAGCTTTGTCGGGGTCGCGAGCTCGAGACCGATCCCTGGTTGCCCCCAGCTGGCCTGCAAGTAGCCGGTACGTAAGCCCCGCGAGGTCTTGAACTGCAAGACATCGTCGGTCGCGCTTTTTTGCAGAATCGCAAGCGCCTTATTTATCGCGTTAGCCACTCGAGGCGCAGCGATCTTTGGATATTCCTTAAAAGCCCGTTGCAATTCGGGGAGTCCTTGTATTTGGATGCTGTAAATGTGACTACTCATACGAATCTTTGGGGTCGCGCGTAACGCGCGATGATGTCCTCATCGTCCGCATCGACCGTATCCTTCCAGGTGACGCTGGAATCGCGGATGGACTCGCTCTGCACTCCCGGCTTCTCGCGCTTCTTCCAAAAGCGCAC
>OBEQ013055075.1_pt1 | contig 27670 bp, 30 predicted proteins | sample 1670901 | NCBI WGS metagenome assembly OBEQ01 (sample SAMEA104232315, study PRJEB22302) | groundwater metagenome | biome: forest; feature: aquifer; material: groundwater | place: USA | collected 2011-08-07 | depth 5.4 m
ATCAAAGCTATAATCATGTAACACGTAACATAAAACATGTAACATAAGACAGAAAAAACCTGAAAATTTTTCTTCTGTTATATGCTCTATGCTTCATGATTTCCGTGTTATAATTCTCGCATGAATATGTTCACTTTTTCTAAAAACCCAGTGAAAAAAGTCGGGTTGGTGTTAGATATAGGCAGTAAAACTGTCGGCGGCGCTCTTTTTGAAAAAGATGCCGCAGACAACGTCAAGCTTTTATACACTGCCCGCGAGTCAATTGCCTTTCAAAAAATCCTCACCGGTGAAAACTTGCTTCAAGCAATGCTTCGCTCTCTTGGACTGGTTCTCATTCATCTTGAAAAATACGGTTTGGAACATCTTAATCATGATTCCAAGCTCAATCGCCAGGTGGACACCATTGAAGCGATTGTTTCCTCTCCATGGCACATATCTGAAACAAAAACTTTGAAGCTGTGGCAAGATAAACCTTTCCTGGTAACCGAAGCTCTTGTGGGCGAGCTCCTGGCCAAAGAAGAGGCGGATTTTATTAAAGGCCTGTCTGGCAAAGCGCGCCGAGAGCCAAACCTAGACGTTCTTGAGCACAAAATTGTTGAGATGCAACTAAACGGCTACCCGACGGCCGCTCCTTATGGTAAAAAGGCGCGCCAACTTGAACTGCGTATTTTTACGAGCGTCGCCCAGAAGCAGATACCCGAGAAGATACGGGCTTTGATTCTCCGGCACTTTCCCGTAGAGCATCCTGAATTCCACACATTTTCTTTAACAGCCTTCGCTTCAATTCGAGACTTTTTTCCGAATATTGAACATTTTCTTGTCGTGCAAGTTGGGGGAGAAGTGACGGACATCACTATCGTTAAGAAGAATATTCTGACCGAAACAGTCAGCTTCCCTTTGGGTCACAACACTCTTTTGCGCGCCCTTGAAAAAATTTGCGACAATCACCCGCAGTGCACACTTGAGGCTCTGCTGGCGCTTCACCGCGAGGCTAAAGCCACTGCCGCTGACAAAAACAAGGTAGAACGGGCGATTGAGGACACAAAGATTTCTTGGCTCGGGCTTTTTAACAACGCCATCTCTAATTTTTCCTCAGAAACTTTTTTGCCCCAGACGGTTTTTCTTTTTGAAGACAGTCCGTATTCCGCCCTCTTTGAAGAGTTCCTTAAGTTAGCGGAATCAAGCCAATTTACGATTACCGCTAAACCTTTTACGGTCAAGACCGTAAATGAATTCGGCGCTGTCTTTACAAAATTTGGTCAGCCTCTTTCCGCCGATGTGCTCTTGGCCATGGAGGCGAATTTTGCGTCCCGCTTTTGAAGTCAGCTTTAAAAACTTCAGTAATCCTAGACTAGAATCGGCTTCACTGCCGTGCTACACTACACATAAGTGATATGCCAAAAAATATATTACAAGACGTTGTGCCTCGAGGCGGTCGGAAAAGTATCCCTGATATTCCATTGCGGCGCCAGAACCGCGAGGGGAATTCTGGAATTCCTAAAGAGCCGATATTAGAAACTCGGCGTAGTCGCAGAGAGGAGGAAACTGTCCGGAATAATGATGGCTCGGGCAATTTTTCAAAGTGGGGTATTTGGATTATAGGTGTTGTATCGGCTGGAGTGCTTGTTGTGGTACTCGGCAATATCTTTTCCGGAGCGACCATAACCCTTACGCCAAAATCGCAAGCAGTAAAGGTCAATTCAGACCTGATAGCTAAATTAAACGCACCCGCAGGCGAGATGCCATATACGTCCTTTCCATTGGTTCGAGAAAAAGAAGTAGCCGTTCCCGCGGACGGGGAAAAATCTGTCGAATTGCGGGCTTCGGGGAAAATTATTATTTACAATAATTACAGCGCCACAGGCCAAAGGCTGGTAAAAAATACTCGGTTTGAAACACCTGACGGTCTTATATATAAAATCACTGATTCCGTAACGGTGCCCGGCAGACGCTTTGTTTCGGGCAAATCTGTACCGGGAAATATTGAGGTGACGGTTATTGCCGAATCGGCTGGGGAAGAGTACAACATTGGTTTGACCGACTTTACTGTTCCAGGTTTTAAATCCAATGCCGAGCGCTTCGCCAATTTTTACGCCAGATCCAAGACAGTCATGACCGGCGGCAAGATTGGCACGGAAAAAGTGGTTTCGGACGAAAAAACTCTGGAGGCCCGCGCGAAACTCGACGCCGAACTTTTGACCGCGCTTACCACCGAAGCCCGCGCGCATCTGCCGGCCGATTCCATTTTCTACGCCAAAGCCTATGGGGTTTTGTTTGAGCCGGTTGTGACAACTGGTGCCTCTGACAAGAATGGCGTTTTAATCCGTGAGCGTGCTCACTTCACTGCTTATTTCATTAAACATAAAGATTTGGCGCAGGCAGTGGCGAAAGGCGCAATTGACAATTTCGACGGCGCTCAAGTCGCAATACCGGATGATGAAAAGCTTGTATTCAACTTAAACAACAAAGACGCTTACAGCGCTACGAGTGTCGGCCCGATTCGGTTCACTCTTAAGGGTGATATCAAAATCGTCTGGCAAATTGACGGAAACAAACTCACCGCTGAACTTGTGGGTAAAAGCAAAAACGAACTGACAGCCGCCGCCGCTCATTATCCGGCAGTGCTCAAGGCGGACGCGGTTATCCGACCGTTCTGGAAAAGTGTGTTTCCAAAATCCGTTAAGGACATAAAGATTAAAATTGAACCTGTGTATTAACTCCCTTGTATTTTTTTCGAGTTCGTGTATAGTGTTTGTGTCGTAGTTTTCTCAAGTTGATTCTAAAGTCTAGAGCTTTAAGGCATATTGAGAAAGGAGAGCCTGATCCCGAAGAGCGGGACGGCCAAGGGTCGCGCGATAATTTATAGGTAAGAAAATTTTTCTCAATATGGCAAAGAAGTTATATGTCGGGAACTTGTCGTATGGTACGACTGCTGATAGCCTCAAAGCCGCCTTTTCAAAGGTTGGCACTGTGGTTTCGTCAAACGTTATCAGCGACAAGATGACCGGCCGCTCGCGAGGCTTCGGCTTCGTGGAAATGGAGGACGCAGATGCCGAGAAGGCAGTGTCTTCCATGCACGGCACCGAGCTTGATGGTCGCACACTGACCGTCAACGAAGCTCGCCCTATGTCAGAGAAGCCTCCTCGCCGAAGTGGCGGTGGCGGTGGATATGACAGAGGTGGCGATGATCGCCGCTCGAGCTACTAATTAAATAGTAGGTAGTAGTTAGTATTTAGACATTAGACTAAAGAAAACTACTGAAACAAAAACTCCTCTGCTGAAAGGCGCGGAGTTTTTGTTTTGTGGGGTTTTGGTATAATGGGGGGATGAATGTAGTGCCACTAAATCGTTTGCCCAAACAGATCGTTTGTAAACCCACGAAACAAAATATCGCTCGTCAGGATTTTGTGGACAACAAAGTTTTTGAATTGATAAATGAGCTTTTACCAGAGCGTAAGAAAATTGATTGGAATATTGAAGTGATAGCTAATGTCCGTGACGCAATTTTTTCCGCCGTTTCCGATAAAGTTGGTGGGTTGGATGAATTTAAGTTTTATCCGTAGAAATAGAATAGATTTTTTTTTGCTATAATACTCTCATGTCTTTAGTTACTATCCCCGAAGCATCCAGGTGGGCATCAGACTTCCTCGCAAAGAAGGTTTCGCCTACAAATATTTCTTATCTTGTCCAATACGGCAAAATAAAAAAACATGGAGAGAACGGCTCGACCATGCTTGATTTGAATGATTTAAAAAACTACTACAATTCATATAATGGCAAGCGTGAAATAAGCTGGAAAAAAAATTTAGGCAATGACTTAAACTGGACACTTTCGTTTGATAATTTGCGCGAGAAGGACACTACCAAGCACGTTCACCGGCTTCATCCATACAAAGGGAAGTATATTCCTCAACTTGTTGAATACTTTTTAGATAGTCATACAGATGATTTTAAGAAAGAAGTCTATTTCAAAACGGGTGATATTATTCTTGACCCATTTTTGGGCTCTGGGACTACAATTATCCAGTCGCTTGAAATGGATATTCATTCTGTCGGTATAGACGTTTCGGAGTTTAACTGTATGATTTCTAGTTGCAAGGCGGCACATTATAACGACGAGTATTTGCAAAGGGCAATTAAGAAACTGATTGCTTCACTCGGTTCTTTTGAGCACGATAACAACATTCAAGATTTTGAGAACGAACTTTTGGCAGAATTAACAAAATTCAACAACGCAAATTTCCCCGGCTATGATTTCAAATACAAGGTTAATCAAGGAGATTTTGACGAAAACAAATTCTCTGCGCAAAAAGAGAAAGAATTTTTACCCACATATCAAAAACTACTTAAAAAGTATTCAATCAGGTTAAAGCAAGACAAGTCAGCCTCCTTTCTCGACACTTGGTTTGTAGAAAACGTGCGTCGCGAAATTGACCACGTATTTAAAACCATGAAACAAGAGAAAGACATTAAGACACGAAAAATACTCGCACTCATTTTGAGCAGGACAATTAGGTCGTGCCGAGCGACTACCCATAGCGACCTTGCAACCCTCAAAAAACCTCAACTAGCGAGCTATTATTGCTACAAACACAAAAAAATCTGTAAGCCCCTTTTCTCTGTAGCAGGTATGCTTAATCGTTACGCGACTGATACTCTTTGCCGGATTAGGGAATTCAATATAATTCGGAAACCTGTGCACTATTCGGTTATTGCCGGTGACTCGCGAGCAGTGGATATTTTTGCAAAAGTTGAAAAACAGAACCCAAACTTTTTCAAAGTTTTGAGAAAACAGAAAATTTCTGGCATATTTTCTTCGCCTCCATATGTTGGACAAATTGATTATCACGAACAACATGCTTACGCTTATGACCTTCTTGGATTCAAGCGAAAGGATGATTTGGAGATTGGGCCGTTGTACAAAGGGCAAGGACTAGAAGCACGTCGCTCATATACGCAAGGGATTGCAGATGTGTTAAATAACTGCAGGAAGTATCTCAAAGATAGTTTTGATATATTTCTTGTGGCGAATGATAAATATAATCTCTATCCAGAAATTGCAGAGAAAGCGGGTATGAAAATCGTAAATCAGTTTAAGCGGCCAGTATTAAATCGTACGGAACGAGATCGAACTCCGTATTCAGAAATTATCTTCCATCTAAAAACAAAATGATTATGTCAATGACACAAGACCAACAAAATAGAATAAGCGAAATTGTAAAAGAGATTTTGTTACGGAGAATTGAAAATTTTCCAGAAGTTGGTGCGGAAATTCGTAATGCACCATTTCACATTGCCTTCCTTGAGTGTTTTAGAGAAAGACTTGGACCGTTAAATATAGAAATTCCTTATCTTATAGCCATATCAAGTTGGTTGCATGGACTAAATACTTCTTTGGGAAGTGGTTTTGAAAGTATTTCTCACATATTGTCAGGCGGATATAAAAGAAAATTCACCAATTCTACAGTTTCTCAAGTAAGAAGTTAATTATTTCTCCTCTTTTCTCAGCGCTCTCGCGCGGTCGGTGCGAGTGAGATATTTTTTGCGGAGGCGCACGGATTTCGGCGTGATTTCCAGATACTCGTCTTCTTGCATGATTTCAAGACCGCGTTCAATGGTGAGCCGAAGCGGGGGAATAATCAGAATGGCGTCATCATTGCCGGACATGCGAACGTTGGTCATTTGCTTGTTCTTGGTCGGGTTCACGTCCAAATCGTCGCCCTTGGTAACATTGCCGATAATCATGCCCTCATAGACGGGAGTGGCAGGGTCAATATAAATTTGGCCGCGCTCTTGCAAATTCCAGATTGAATAGGCGAGTGCCGTGCCGGTTTCCATGGAAATCATGGAGCCGAAAGTATGTTTTTCTATTTCACCGGCGAAAGGCTTGAAACCGATAAAACGCGACGCGAGAATGCCTTCGCCTTTGGTGTCAATCACAAATTCTCCCCGGTAGCCCAAAAGCCCGCGGGTGGGAATTTCAAACGTCAGCCGCGCGATATTTTCATGTTCTTTGTGCTCCATAAGAATACCTTTACGGCGGGACAGTTTTTGAATGACCGAACTTGAATTCTCGGTCCGCACGTCAACAATCGCTTCCTCAAACGGCTCCACTTTCTTGCCGTCAATCTCTTTGATAATGACCTGCGGTTGGGAAACCTGAAGCTCAAACCCTTCCCGTCGCATGTATTCAAGAAGGATTGAAATGTGAAGTTCGCCTCGGCCGTAAACTTTGTAAACATCTCCCTCCGAGAAATCAATCTTCAGCCCCACATTAACTTCAAGTTCTTTTTCCAAGCGGGCGCGAATTTGCCTTGTTGTCACAAGCTTTCCTTCACGGCCGGCAAGCGGCGAATCATTGACCAAAAAGTTGAGAGAAATAGTCGGCTCGTCAACGGCGATGGCGGGAAGGGGAGTCGCGTCCTCTTTATCCGCGACCGTGTCGCCGATATAAATGCTGGGCAGTCCGGCGATCATGACGATATCGCCTGCGACGGCTTCAGCGACTTCTTTTCGAGTTATACCTTCAAAAGTAAAAAGTTTGGTAATTTTCCCAGACACAATCTCGCCTCCGGTCGGCTTCTTTATATACACGGCGCCTCCTTGCCTAATTTTTCCGTCGTAAATTCTGCCGATAGCCATGCGGCCGAGGAAATTGTCGTAGGCGAGATTGAAAGGCTGCATACGCAATGGGGCGTCAATGTTTTTCCCCGCGGCCGGTACTTCGGCGAGAATCACGTCAAGAAGCGGCGTCAAATCCTTGGATTCATCCGTAAGATTTTTCTTGGCAATGCCTTGCCGACCGACGGCGTAGACAACGGTAAAATTAATTTGCTCTTCAGTTGCGTCAAGCTCAAGGAAAAGCTCTAAAATTTCATCATGAACCTCCGCGATTCTGGCCGCCGGCTTGTCAATTTTATTAATGATGACGATGGGTTTGAGGCCAAGCTCCAGAGACTTTTTCAAAACAAAGCGGGTCTGGGGCATCGGGCCTTCCTGGGCATCAACCAAAAGAAGCACGGTATCAATGGAGCGCAAAACTCGTTCAACCTCGGAACCAAAGTCCGCGTGACCGGGCGTATCAACGATATTTATTTTCGTGCCTTTATACATGAGCGAGGCGTTTTTGGCGTAAATGGTAATGCCGCGCTCCTGTTCAAGCGCGTTTGAATCCATACTGGCCGCTTCGTCCTTAACCATGCCGGTTTGACGCATCAGCGCATCGGTTAAGGTTGTTTTGCCGTGGTCCACATGAGCGATTATTGCTATGTTTCGAATCTCCATATTATGAATTAAAAAGGTAGCCAGTGGCTCGTGGCTATAGTAAAGCAAGAAAATGGGCTTTTGTCAAAACAAACAAAATAATAGGAAAACCTGGTGAAGAAGAGGCGCCTTTTTTAATTAAAAAGCGGCACAAATTCGTGCCGCTGCAGTAGTGAACTGTGACAGTTATTCCGTTTTTCCCTCTTTAAGGGATTCCTGCAGTTGTTGGATTCGCTTCGGATGTCGCATTTTACGTAACGCCTTTGTTTCAATCTGACGAATACGCTCACGCGTGACGCGAAATTGTTCCCCCACTTTTTCTAAAGTTTGGAAATACCCGTCTCCCAAACCAAATCGGAGTTCCAAAACTTTTTTCTCCCGTTCGTTCAAGGTGGCAAAAATTTCTCCCAGTTTTGCTTTCAACCTCAGCTTTTTTTCAGGGTCGAGTTTTGACTTTGTGGTAGCTGGGATAGTGTCTTCGCTTTTTCCAAAAATAGCTAGAAGCACTTTTTCTTCCGGTGTGAATTTAGTTTTTTCTGCCATAAGTTCTTTTTCTTTCTGGTTGAGGTTTTTCTTTGCAAATCTCCTCCCCTTACCTTTAAATACGAAGGGTCTTTATCTTAATTGGCGCTTCGTTTTTAAAGAATCTTCTCACTCAAGAAGACTGAAAAAGACTCGCTTTTTCAAGTCTTTTTCAGTCTTCTTGAGATGAATTTTGTAAAAGAACTTTGTTATCCAATCTTCTTCCAACCCTTCGTATTAGGGGGTAGGGAGAGTACCAGCGAACTGGCCTCAAGCTAGCACAAAAGGATTAGTATGTCAATCTTTTGAAAGGCACCGCAATTATTAGCGTCGCTTTTCAGGTAGCGTAAAAATGCTATGCTTCTTAATATTATGGTATTCACGATAAAACAGCAGAGTTTTGAAGGACCGCTTGACGTGCTTTTGAGCCTAATTGAGAAGCGCAAACTTTTCATCAATGACATTTCGCTCGCCAAGGTGGCGGACGATTATCTTGCTTATATCAAGGCGCTTGATAAATTTCCCCTTGCTGATAGCACCAATTTCGTGCTCATCGCTTCCACTCTGGTGCTCATAAAATCCAAATCCCTATTGCCCTCGCTCGAGCTGACCTCTGAAGAGCAGGGTGATATAGCAGATTTGGAGCGGCGACTAAAAATCTACCGGCGGATTAAAGAGTTGAGCGCGGGTGTCAAAGAGCGTTTCGGCAAACATATTTCTTTCTCGCCAGAACCGCGACCAGTTACGCCAGTTTTTTCTCCAGACACTTCCATGACCTTGACCGCGCTGGCGGCCGCCATTAGAGATGTTTTAAAAAATTTGCCCAAGAAAGAATTATTGCCGAAAGTTATCATAGATAAAGTGATGAGTCTTGAGGAAATGATTACTCATCTGACCAAGCGCGTCACCGACAGTTTGCGCATGAGCTTCCGAGAATTTTCCAAAAATGACAGGAAAAGCAAAATCCACGTTATCATCGGCTTCCTTGCCATGCTTGAGTTGGTGAAGCAAGGCATTATTGCCGTCACCCAAGAGCGGCACGGCGATGATATTTTGATGGAAACCGAACATTTGAGAGTACCTAAATACTAAATAAAATTCCTAATATCTAATTTCTAATAAAAACAGTCTTTTCTTCTCTTATACTTTATACATAATACTTTATACCTTATACTACTCACAATGACTCTTGACGCCAAAATTGAAGCTCTGCTTTTTTGGAAAGCCGAACCGGTAACGCTCTCAAGACTTGGGAAAATTTTGGGCGAGAGTGAGCAAGAAATTGAAAAAGCCTTAGCGACCCTTGAGGGCAACCTTCAGGATAGAGGAGTGAGCCTTATCTTTAAAGACGATGAAGTGGCTTTACGAAGTGCGCCGGGAGCTTCGGGTCTTATTGAAACTTTGGCCAAAGAGGAACTCGCGCGCGATTTGGGCAAAGCCGGCCTTGAAACCCTATCCATAATTTTATATCAGGGTCCGCTATCCCGCCGCGAGATTGATTATGTCCGCGGGGTCAATTCAACCTTTATTTTGCGCAATCTCTTAGTACGGGGACTCGTAGAAAAGATAGACAACCCGAAAAACCTGCGCTCGTTTCTCTATCGACCGACTTTTGATTTGCTCTCGTTTTTGGGGATTTCTCGCATTGAAGATTTACCGGAATACGCTTCGGTGCGTCGGGAAATAGAGACGTTTGCCAAGTCTCCCAAAGAAGGTGAACATACCGGCGAACAAGAACACGGAGCGGCCATGCCGGAACTTGCATGAAAAAAATCCGCCGTTATATCAGACTTCTCAAAATAATTTCTCCCGACGTTTACCTCGGCATAGCCGGCATTATTTTTATCGTTCTCCTCTTTGCTTTCGGAAAATTTTTTTATCATATATCGCTTCAAAGAACCACTCTCATAGCCCCAATCCCCAAAGAGTACGCGCACCTTTCGCTCACCGCCAAGGCCGTCTATGTTTACGACCTAGCGGCTAAACGCGAACTCTTTTCCCAAAATGGCGACGCGCAATTGCCGCTTGCGTCCTTAACAAAAATTATGATGGCGGTAACCACGCTTTCGCTTTTGCCCGACAGTACGATTGTTATCATCAATCCCGAATTTCTTAAATCGGAGGGCGATAGCGGACTCTACGGCAACGAGCGCTGGCGGCTCAAAGACCTCCTCGACCTTACGCTTCTTGAATCCTCAAACGACGGCGCCAACGCTATCGCCGCCAGAGCGGGACAGGTCGGCGCCGTGGCCGGAGCGGCGGCAGAAGGAAACCCGCCGTACGACTTTGGGCGAGAGCAATTTGTCTATGCCATGAACAAGAAAGCTCTGGAACTTGGCTTGGCCCAGACGTATTTTTTGAATCCTACTGGTCTTGATGAGAATGAATCCGTGTCCGGCGCCTACGGTTCAGCACGGGACGTCGCTGTGCTTTTTTCCTACGCCATCACCAAGTATCCGGAACTTTTTGGCGCCACCCGCTATGAGAATCGTAAGTTCGATTCATTGAGCGCTCTTAGGCATGAAGTGAAAAATACCAACACCTTTGTCGCCAAAATTCCGTCATTGCTTGCGTCAAAAACCGGCTACACTGACCTGGCCGGCGGCAATTTAACGATTGCCATAGACCTTGGCCCGAACCGTCCCATCGTGATCTCGGTTCTAGGTTCCAGCGAGAAGGGCCGTTTTGATGACGCCGAGAAGCTCGTCTGGTCGACTCTTGAATATCTTTCACATAGCATATAACATGGAGCATGTAACACCGGACAATTATTATCTTTTGCTTCATGTTCCATGTTGCATGTTACATGAATAAACTATGTTTACCGACATTGTTAAAATCTTTTTTCCGCTGACCGTCTCCTTTTTCCTAGGCATCGCGCTGACGCCAATGCTTACGCACTATCTTTACAGCCGGCAGATGTGGAAGAAAAAAGCTAAAACCATCGCGCCGGACGGTCGGGGGACGCCGATTTTCAATCAACTTCATAAAGATAAAGAGGTGGGAACGCCCAAACTCGGCGGCATTGTTATTTGGCTTTCAGCCACTCTGACGATGCTTCTCATTTGGTTACTGGCCAAAATTTTTCCGAGCGACATCATTCGCAAACTGGATTTTATGAGCCGTGGGCAAACTTGGCTGCCGCTTGTGGCTCTTTTGACCGGCGCTTTTGTCGGTCTCGTTGATGATTATATGGAAATCAAAGGCATCGCTGGTTGGCCTGCCGGCGGCTTGTCGCTTAAAAAAAGGATTGTCGTAGTGGCGATTGTTGGGCTTTTGGCCGCGCTTTGGTTTTACATAAAGCTTGACGTGCGGAGCGTGACTATGCCGTTTTTGGGCACAGTAGAGCTTGGCTGGCTTTTCATTCCATTTTTTGTGCTTGTGACAGTCGCAATCTATTCCGGCGGGGTGATTGACGGCCTTGATGGTCTGGCCGGCGGCATTTTTTCCATTATTTTCAGCACCTACGGCGCTATTGCTTTTTATCAGCACCAAATTAATCTCGCCGCATTTTGCGCGGCCATAGTCGGGGGACTCTTGGCGTTTTTGTGGTTTAACATTCCGCCGGCCAGATTTTACATGTCGGAGACCGGCAGCATGGCGCTGACTCTGGCGCTTGCCATTGTGGCCTTTATGGCGGACTCTCTAGGCGAAGGGCGGGGGATTGCCGTCCTGCCGATTATCGCTCTGCCGCTTGTGGTTACAACTCTTTCAAATATCATTCAACTTACTTCCAAAAAATTCCGCGACGGCAAAAAAGTTTTTCAAATCGCGCCTCTGCATCATCATTTTGAAGCCATCGGCTGGCCAGCCTACAAAGTGACTATGCGCTATTGGGTCATTAGCGTTGTCTGCGCGGCCATTGGGCTGATTGTGGCGATGATAGGGTAATGGCTTGGCCGATAGTTTATGAGCTTTGCTGAATAAATTATCGTTGCCAAACATTACCGAGCACCAATTTTACCGAAAATAAATTAAGCAATAATTTAAAATTATTATCATGAAGCGCACAAAAATCATAATCCACAGTTCTGTGAAATTGGTGCTCGGTGGCGATTTTTATACTCGCTTCACTCGTTAAAAATTAGCCATGACCCGCGGCAAACCAGTTGACAGAATCTTTCTCGGCATTGTAGGCTTGCTTCTACTGGCTGGGTTGCTCATTTTCACCTCCGCCTCGCTTGGTCTCTTGGCGCGCAACGGGGCCAGCTTCACTTCAGTCGTCCTTAATCAATTTTTGGCCGTGGGTCTCGGGTGCGTTCTGGCGTTTGTATTTTCAAAGATTCATTACACCTTTTGGCGGCGCTCCGCTTTTTATATTTTTATATTTTCTATTTTTCTGACGCTTCTGGTTTTTGTCCCGCATATCGGCCTCCAATTCGGGGGAGGGAAGCGCTGGATTGCTTTGGGAGCGTTCTCGTTTCAGCCGGCAGAGTTTTTGAAAATCGCTTTTGTCATTTATGCCGCCGCGTGGCTTTCCGGCGTCAAGGAAAAAGTTGCCACGTTTAAAGAGGGGATACTGCCTATTGCCATTCTTCTCGCCATTGTCGGCGTGATTCTCTTGAAACAACCCGACACAGACACTTTTATAAGCATTTTTATGGCGGCCCTCGGCATGTTTATCGTGGCGGGCGGACGCTTACGGCATCTTTTTATTCTTATAGTCGTCGCGGTTTTGGGTTTGAGCGCTCTGGTTTACACCAGACCCTATCTTATGCAGCGCATCGCGACATTCATTGACCCTAAAGCCAATCCTTTGAGTTCGGGATACCAGATTCAGCAGTCGCTCATCGCCATCGGTTCGGGAAAATTTTTTGGCCGCGGTTTCGGCCAAAGCATTCAGAAATTTTCCTATCTGCCGGAACCGATAGGCGATTCCATTTTCGCGGTGGCGGCCGAAGAATTCGGCTTCATCGGCGGCGCGTTTCTCATTTTGCTTTTCTTGTTTTTTACTCTTCGTAGCCTCCGTCTTGCCGTCAAAGCGCCGGACCTGTTTGGTGGACTTTTGGTCGTGGGCATTGCTATACTTATCGTGTCGGGTTCTTTCATGAACATCGCTTCCATGCTCGGCGTCATTCCCTTGTCGGGCTTGCCACTTCTCTTTGTGAGCCATGGCGGCACCGCCATGCTCGTCACTTTGGCGGAAGTGGGGATTTTACTTAACATCTCTAGGTTTAAGAAAACCTAACCCATTACTAATAACTGAATTACTGAATAACCAACCAGAAAAGAACTTTATTTGTTATTCAGTTATAAGTTATTCAGTCATAAGTTATTTGTATGAAGATTCTATTCACAGGCGGCGGCACCGGCGGGCATTTTTATCCGATTATTGCCATTGCCGAAGCGCTCAACAAAATCGTCAAAGAGAGGCGACTGCTACCGCCCGAGCTTTACTACATGGCGGACGAGCCCTATGACAGCAGGGTGCTTTTTGACAACAACATCACTTTTGTCAAGATGCCATCGGGCAAGCTCCGGCGCTATTTTTCCATACGCAACATCTTTGATTTTTTCAAAACCGCCGTCGGCGTAGTAAAATCGCTTTGGAAAGTTTTTAAAATTTATCCGGATGTCATATTCGGCAAAGGCGGCTACGCGAGCTTTCCGGCGCTCTTTGCCGGCAAAATTTTTAGGATACCGATTGTCATTCACGAGTCAGACAGCTACCCGGGCCGAGTCAACCTCTGGGCGGGAAAATTCGCCCAAGACATTGCCGTTTCTTTCCCCGAAGCGGCGCGCTATTTTCCGCCGGACAAAACCGCCTACACAGGAAACCCTCTGCGCCAAGAGATTTTAAACCCGAACATTTCCGGCGCCTACGAATTTTTGAAGCTTGAAAAAAGCATCCCCACTATTTTAATTCTAGGCGGCTCGCAAGGCTCTTCGCTTATCAATCAAGCCGTTCTGGAAATCCTGCCTGAATTGGTTCTGCATTTCCAAATTATTCATCAGACCGGCAAAAACAATTTCAGCGAAGTTTCCAAAACAGCGGGAGTGATTTTAACCGAAAGCCCCCACAAAGACCGCTACAAGCCTTTTGATTATCTCAATGATTTGGGAATGAAAATGTCCGCCGGAGTGGCGACTCTCGTCATTTCCCGCGGCGGTTCCACCATTTTTGAAATCGCCGCCTGGGGCCTGCCTTCAATTGTCATTCCCATTAATCAAGCGGTAAGCCACGACCAGACCAAAAACGCTTTCAATTACGCTCGAAGCGGTGCCGCTCTGGTCATTGAAGAAATGAATTTAACTCCGCATATTTTACTTTCAGAAATTGAAAGTTTGATAAATGACCCGGAACGCTTGCGCCTTATGAAAGAAAGCGCCAAGAGCTTTGCCCGAGTGGACGCCGCCGAGGTCATCGCCCTTAAACTGCTTGAAATCGCTTTGGCTCACGAAGTTTGAACAATACGAATTACAAATGTATACGAATTTACGAATTTTACTACACGTTGATTACTTCTTCATTTGTATATTCGTACCGATTCGTTATTCGTATTAACTTTTTCTCAATGTGAAAATATTCAGAATTAAAAACTAAAACATGAAAACTGCGCCGCATACAAAAGTAATCACCAGGTTTCCTCCGTCGCCAACGGGATTTTTACACATTGGCGGCGCGCGGACGGCACTTTTCAATTATTTGTTTACCAAGAAAAATAACGGCTCAATTATTTTACGCTTGGAGGATACCGATACGGCACGATACAAAAAAGAGTTTGAAGACAGCATTACTCAAGGTCTGGCGTGGCTGGGGATTGTCTTTGATAATCAGAAACCTTTCAAGCAATCGGAACGTACTGACTCATATCGGTCGCATCTAAAAACCCTTGTTAAATCCGGAGCCGCCTACCTCTCTAAGGAAACCGAGGGAGAACGCAATGAAGTTATCCGCTTCAAAAACCCAAACAAAAAAGTTACTTTTCAAGACCTAGTCCGCGGCGAAGTTTCTTTTGACACCGTCGACCTCGGCAATTTTGTCATTGCCAAATCGCTGGAAGAACCTCTGTATCATCTGGCGGTTGTGGTTGATGATTTTGACATGAATATAACCCATGTAATACGCGGCGAGGACCATATTTCAAATACGCCACGACAGATTCTGCTTCAGGAAGCTCTAGGCTTCCCGAGGCCGCAGTACACTCATATTCCTCTTATTCTCGCTCCGGACCGGAGCAAACTCTCAAAGCGTCACGGAGCAACATCAATTGAAAGTTACCGCGAGCTGGGCTATCTTCCGGAAGCAGTAATCAATTACCTCGCCCTTCTCGGCTGGAATCCCGGCACTGACCAGGAAATTTTCAGTCTCCCCGAACTGGTGGAGCAATTTGACCTTGCAAAAGTCCAAAAAAGCGGAGCGATTTTTAATGTTGAAAAGTTAAACTGGTTCAACAGGCACTATATGCAGAAACTTTCTTCGGAAGAAAAACTGGCTTACCTTAAGGAGTTCGTATCGGGAAAACAGCTTCAGATTCTCAAAGCCAATCCCAAAATCATCGAGCTCATGAGCGAGCGGGCAACCACCTTTGGCGAGCTTCGCGGGCTTATCACCTCGGATGAATACGATTATTTTTTTGGCAAGCCCGTTTATGAGAAAAAAGTCCTGCTTTGGAAAGGTCAAGAAGACTTTGCGAAAACCAAAAACCGCCTGTCTGCGGCGCAAAAATTACTTGAAAATATCCCGACCGATTCTTTCAACAAGCTTGCCATTAAAGACGCTTTATGGCCTTTTGCTGAGAAAGAGGGCAGGGGAGAGGTACTCTGGCCGCTACGGGTGAGCCTTTCCGGAAAAGAAAAATCGCCCGACCCCTTTATTTTGGCGGAAATGCTCGGTAGGGAAGAAGCGCTCGCTCGCATCACATCTGCAATAAATTTGCTATCATAAGAGAATGCCGAAATTTTCCAGAGCCTTGCTCATTTCTCTTTCCATTACTTTTCTTTTTGCCGTGGCGCTACCGAGCGCGCGGGCTGATTTGGTTGACGAACTGAAAAGCAAAATTAACGAGCGCAACAAGGTAATACAGGACTTGGAAAAAGAGATTGCCGAGTATCAAACGCAAGTGGAAAAAACCAGCGCCCAGGGAAAAACTTTGAAAAATAAAATCGCCGCGCTTGAGCTGACCCGCAAGAAGCTTTCCGCTGAAGTCAAGGCCATTGAAAACAAGGTTGCAAGGGCGACGCTCTCGATTCAGGAGCTTGATATTCAAATTTCTGATGCCGAACTGACGATTTCAAGAGAGCTTGCCGCCATTGCTTCCACTCTTGAGCAGACTGACAGAGAAGAGTCGACTTCGTTTGTCGAAACGCTTTTAAACTACCATAGCATCTCCAGTTTTTTGGACAGAGTCGAGTCGCTATCGCAACTTAACCAGGGACTTAAAGCCGAGCTCCAAAAGGTGCGCTCTCTCAAGATTGACCTTGAGAGCAAAAAATCAGAAGTTCAAGGCAAAAGAAAAGAGCTTATAAATCTCGCCACAGACCTTTCTGACAAGAGAAAAGTGGCGGAATACAACAAGGCCCAGACGAATAAGCTTTTAACTCAAACCAAAAACCAAGAAGCGAACTACCGAAAAGCGCTTCAAGAAAAACAGGCTCTCCGTGACGCTTTTGAACGCGAACTCTTGGACTACGAATCTCAGCTGAAATTCGCCATTGACCCGACGAGTTTGCCCCGCACTGGGACTGGGGTTTTGAAGTGGCCGCTTGACAGCGTTAAAATCACTCAGCAATTCGGCGATACGGAATTTTCCCGTAGCCATCCGCAGGCTTACAGAGGGCAAGGACATAACGGCATTGACCTCAAAGCCGTCATTGGCACGCCCGTTAAAGCGGCGCTTTCAGGCGTGGTAGTAAGCATCGGAGACACGGACACGGCTTGCCCCAACGCATCCTACGGCCGATGGGTTTTGATTGAACATGGAAACGGTCTTTCCACGCTCTACGCGCACCTTTCCGTCATTCGGGTTGCCTCGGGTCAAAACATAGGCACAGGCGAAATTGTGGGCTTCAGCGGCGAGACCGGCTACGCCACTGGGCCGCATCTTCATTTTACCGTCTATGCCAGCCAGGGCGTGAAAATTTTGAGCCGCCAGAGTAAAATCTGCAACGCGAAATATACCATGCCGGTCGCAAGCTTCAATGCCTACCTCAATCCGTTATTGTACCTTTGATTTTAAAATAGAGTAGGGTATAATTTGGTCAAATGCCACAAAAAACTCAAGGCGGCTTCATTAAGCTCATCATACTTTTGGTTATCGTCCTTATTGTTTTGGGATACTTGGGCTTTAATGTGGAAAACATCCTTAATTCACCAACTGTTAGCGGCAACTTGCATTACGTCTGGAATCTAGGGGTCACTTTTTGGAACAGATTTTTAGTGCTGCCCGCAACTTGGATTTGGAATAAAATTGTTGTTGGTCTGGTTTGGAATAATCTTGTTGCTTTCATCGGCAAGTTTAAATAGACATGTGCAAAATTGCGTTATGCGACACGCTAGGCTACAATTATAGCTATGCCACTTCGGCTACAGACAAAAATACATGGTAGTAAGAGTTATCAAAAATCGTGGACACTAGAAGAAATTGCGGAAGGTTTGAAACATTTTTTTAAGCAAAATAATAGATATCCGACCGCCCACGAATTTGACGCGTATCCATATTTGCCATCAGGGCGAACGATACAAAGAAGCTTTGGCGGTTTAATTGAACTTCGGCGTGTCTTAAAATTAAAGAGTCAAAACGACTTTAGAACGGGTCAGCATAGCACAGAGCGAGCCAAAACAATCAGTGAACGAGCTCATAAAACCGAAAATGTGGTATATGGATTTCTTCAAGATAAATTTGGTAAGCAATTCGTGCACAGAGAATACTTTTTTACTGACGATAAGCGAACGCGTGCGGATTTTTTTGTGTACGATTCAGAGGGCGGTATATGTGTTGATGTATTCTATCCCAGTAATAAAGCGAACCTAACTGGGTGTCTCAACAATAAACTTGATAAGTACAAGTCAGAGTACATGCGTCAGTACCCGGTTATTTTTCTTCAAATGAATGATGATATAAAACAGACAACCCTAGAAGAGATTGTAGCGCGTAAAAAGAAATCCCTTATAAAAGGCCAGAAGCTAATGGCCTGGGACACATTTCAAGAGTACTGCAAATCAAGAAAACGTCTTCACATAAAATAAGTAAGTGTGTTTGGCTTTATGTCGCATAAGCTACACGCGGAAAAGATATATTGTGCGACACTATAGCAATAAGCCAACCCAGTCCAAAACCGCTATCCCCCACTACAAACATACGCAAACAAAAACCTCTCGTCTAAGGTGAGAGGTTTTCGGAAAGTTATTTACTTTCGGCTTATGGCGACATACTTGTCCCAGCATCCTGAAGAAGATTGCCACGGAGCGGTGCCTTCTTTTTCGTAGAGATGTTTGGCATAAGCCATGTTGCCTTGAAGCGTGGTCAGGTCGAGGCCAAGCTTTTGCGCCTCATCCGAGTGATAGTCTTCGTTGATTTGCATCACGCCGATATCCCCCGGGTTAACCTTGCCTCGGATAATGTTGCCACTGTCGCCAATATGTCTGAATTGCGACTCGCATTTGGCGATTTCCGCCAGAATCGGAGTATTTTTAAAATACTCACGCACCTTCGTTTCAACTACAGTCTTACTGTTTCCGGCAAAAGCAAGTAGTGCCACGCCGTCAACAATGTTTCTATCTTCCACCGTCTTTATCGGCGGCGATTGATACTCTATCGGCTTGGCGCTCGCCGTCGCGGTTCCCAAGAACATTGAAAGCAAGACCAGAGCGCTTGTGGTAAGTTCTATCATGGTTGATTTTTTAACAAGTCCGCGAGTTTTATAAAATCATCACCCAAAAAACTTTTTACCGTTGCCATCAGCGGTATTTTGCTTTCGCAAAAATATGACGGTAAAAAGTTTTACGGGTAATAAAAATACTTGTCCGTTCAAATTTGTCTCCAAATTTGTTTGGATACTCGCTTCACTCATTAATTTTCAGTTAAATTAAAACCACCAGACTCTCATCTGATGGCGCTAAAATAGTAGCATTTTTGAAATAAAATGTCAAGGATTTTATTTGACAAATACCAAAAATAAGGCTGTAGTTAGGCCTATTTTACCAGTTCAACATTTGCTTTAGCTCCCCTTATTTACCTAGGCCTTTCTTTTTGGCATCGGATACTTAAAAAATTCCTCTAAAAAAGGTTTTTCATAAAATAATCTGCCAAAAGCTTCGGTTTCGACAAGTGCGCCGGTCAGCGCGTTGTGCGGCTTCGGTTCGGGAGGAATGCCAACATATGCGAGAACAGCGTCGAGATTTAATGCCGAGTGTCCGTGCAGACTCGGCTGTTTTACTCCCCTCTTCAGCATATCGAAATAGCAAATGGAGTGAAGGTCAATCGTGCGGTGTGCTAATGGCCAGTTGATATGATAGCGGTAGGCGGTAGCTTGTAAAAAATCTCGGTCAAATGAAGGGTTGTGGCCGGCGATAGTTTTTTCTTCTATCTTTTCAAGCCAGACCAAAAATGCGACCACCACTTCCCTATCGGTTTTCTTTTTTTGGTCGGTGATTTGTTCACGGCTAAAGCCGTTTATCTCAAGAGCTTCTTTTTCTATGTGCGCCCCGTCCCAAATTCGACATTCTTCATAAAACCGATTTTCGGGGTTGGCAAAATCCACTGCCCCCACGCTTAGGAGCGAGTCTTTTTCTGGGCTGACACCGGAGGCTTCTACGTCGATTACGATCATAAATTAAATTTGTTTTAGCCTAATTGTCGGGATGCCGGGATTTGAACCCGGACCCTACGAACCCGAATCGTAGATACTACCGTTATACTACATCCCGTAATGTTTATATCCTACCTTTTTCTTAAGAAAAAATAAACAAACCATCATCTCTTTCTCACCACATATATTTTACTTTGTATATCGGCTAATTCGTACGAATTAGCCGATAGGAAAAATAAAATAAAGAGTGTCTTGAATTCACAAGTGCGCCTTGTAAGGATCGAACTTACGGCCTTTCCGATGTGAACGGAACGCTCTACCACTGAGCTAAAGGCGCTCTTAAACATTTGACCATTGACCTGTGACCGTTGACTTTAAAGTCAATTGTTACTTGTCACATGTCATTTCAATCCCTTGCAATTCGCCGCCGGCTGATAGCCTTTCGCCCGAGCGTCCGTTTCTGAATTAAACCAAATTTTGTTGGCGTTCGCAATCTTTGCCGTGCCACCGCACCAAGGGAAATAATATTTCGTGCCGGTTTTGGAGGCCACTATCTTGCCGCCCGGCGCCAAGGGCGCACTTTTGATAATTGACATTTGACCCTTGGCGGAAGATGCAACTGCCGCGCTTTGTACTGTCGCGGGCGAGACGGCGGCTCCAGCAGTCAGAGCCGCCGCACTTTCTTGTTTTGTTTGAGAGTCGTTTTCAATAATAATCGGTTGGCGATTTTCATCCAGAATGGAAAGCCTGCCAAGACCAAACGAACTCAAGCCAACGAGGATTATAATCGCCGCCGTGTAGTATCGGGCGGTAGTTTCTTCTCCACGGACCCTGCCCAATACTCCCCTGCCCCATAACTTGATTTTTTCGCCCCAATCTTTTATACTCATGGGACTTAAATTATATAGGTATTATTCCATTTTGTCTTCATGCTAGTAACTAAAAACTAATAGCTATAAACTTCTTCAAATGGCAACCAAAAAAGCCGGCGGTACAGCTAAAAATCTGACTGATGTCAACCCGCAGTATCTGGGCATTAAGCTCTACGGCGGTGAAGCCGCCCGAGTCGGCTTTGTCATTGTTCGCCAGCGCGGTACGAGGATTCTAGCCGGCAAAAATGTCGGCTTGGGCAAAGACCACACTCTGTTCGCCCTCAAGGACGGCCTTGTTGAATACGGCCACACCCGCAAGCGGGGTTTCAACGATAAAGTCAAGGTCAAGAAAACTGTAAGTGTCTTAGAAAAGAAATAACAACAAAAAATTCCCGATAAGGGGATTTTTTGTTTGCCCGACCATGTCTTATGTCTTAATCTTTTGACCATGGTCAAAAAATTAAGACAGGCGCGGGCCTACTGATTTCCTTAATTTTCTATAGCGCGCTAATGACCAATTTCAATTTCGCTGATTTGTCTTTAACTTTGATTTCCACCATGTACTCCCCCACTTCTTTGATTGGTTTTTCCAACACAATGAAATCCGGCAGAAGGTCAATGTGCTTGTCGGCTTTCATATGAGCAATGATTTCTTCTTTGTGAACTCCGGCAAACAAGTGGCCTTTTTCGTTAGCTTTTTCTTTAATTTCAAGCGTCGCGTTTCCTATGGTTTTGAGATTCATCAAAAGCAAGTCTTCTTGAACTTTTTTATGCCCCGATTCTTCCATTTTTAACTTCTCCACTTTTTTCAGCGCCGCAGGAGTCGCCACTTCGGCCAAGCCTTTGGGAATGAGGAGATTTAACGCGTGGCCATCGGAGACATTTTTAATGTCGTATTTTCTGCCGACTTTCGGTATGTCTTGAAATAAAATAATTTTCATAAAATTTATAATCCGAATGATGCGAATCTATATGCGAATGAGTGGCATTCGGATATCATTCGTAGATTCGGATTATTTAGTTAATAATTTTGTCGCCGCGGCCATCTGCGGGTCTTTACCTTTGCTTATATCATCCACCGTCATAGCCACTGCCACGTCGGGAGTAATGCCCTTCTCCGAAATTGAATTGCCGTCGGGCGTCAGCCACCTCGCGACCGTGACCTTGAGCGAAGTGTCGGGAGTAATGTCAACTAGCTCCTGCCCCGAACCCTTGCCAAAAGTGGTCGAGCCGACGAGCTTGGCCACTCCATGCTCTTTGAGCGCGCCGGCGAGAATTTCGGAAGCCGACGCCGAACCGTTGTTTACCAGTATGGCAAACTTTAGGTTTTTGTTGAAAATATTGTAACCCTTGCTTCGGTACACAATCTTCGGCGCGTTTTTACCGAAGTCTTCGCTTACCACCACCGAGCCTGACGGCAAAAACCAGCTTGCCATTTCCACGGCCGCTTCAAGATAGCCTCCGGGATTGCCGCGAAGGTCAAGTATGAGCTTGTTCGTGCCGGACTCGACGAATTTGCGCAAGGCCTCGCGGAACAGGTCGGGCGAAGTGGCCGAGAAGCTGTAGAGCTTGATGATAAAGACTCCGTTTTGACCCAAGCCCTCCGGTGTCGCGTCTTTCTGACTGAAAATCATGTGCTTTAGTTCCGTGTCAATCGTCGGTATGGCAATGGTGTCGCGAATGACTTTCACTTCAATCGGGTCCTTTTTCCCTTCGCGGAGAATAGTGAGTTTGACTTCGGTTCCTTTTTTGCCGCGGATGAGCTTTATGGCCTGGTCAACTTTCAGGCCAAAGGTTTGGGTATCGTCGATTTTAAGAATCTTGTCGCCCGAGAGAATGCCGGCTTTGGCGGCGGGGGTGTCTTTGAGCGGCGCGATGACAGTGATAACGTCATTCTTGATGCCGATTTCCATGCCGACTCCTTCAAAATTGCCGCTGATTTCGCTTTGGAAAATCTTGGCGTTTTCGGGCGGAAAGAAAACGGTATAAGGGTCGTGCAGCGACGCCGCCAAGCCTTCAATCGCGCCCCAGACTCTATCCGTATCGCTCGTGGTGGTCGCCGTGGAAACAAATTTATCGTTGAGGATATTCCAAGCTTTCCAAAACGCCGAGAAGTCCACCTTTGTCGGCTTGCCGTCTTCTTTGTGGTCAAGCGCGGTTACTCTCTCAATTGCCGGGCGCGAATGAACACCCGCCGAGAAACCGACGAAAAAAGAAACCCCGATGACGAGGACTGCTATGGCAATGAGAGAGAGTTGTTTTGACCAGAAGTTTTTCATCCCGTTAGTGAAAAATGGCATTATTGGCTCGCCATTTTATTAATTACGTTTGATATATGGATAACTTGTATTGCACATCATTTTTTGTGTTTATCTTAAGCGGTCAATCTCGCAAATGGGGAGCAGAGCCAATTTCTACTACGGGATTCATATTCAAGTCGCTCCATTATCTCAAACTATCTAAAGAGCGCAAGTGCGCAAGAACGCAAGTTTCAAGCAAAAAAACTTTCGGCCCTTTCTAACTTGCGCACTTTTTACTTTTTAACTTTTATACTATAATCTATGCATGATTTTAAAATACACTCATAAAAATTTAACCTGGGTTGATTTGGAATGTCCGACACAGGAAGAGGCGAGGCAGATTGTGACAGAATGGAACATTCATCCGCTGGTCGCCCAAGAGCTTATTGGACCGACCGTGCGGCCTAAAGTTGAGCTCTACCCCAACTTTATTTACCTCATTCTTCACTTCCCCGTTATCCGGCGCAACCAACATAAACGCTCGATTGAACAGCAAGAAATTGATTTTATTATCGGCAAGAATTTTATTATCACCAGCCGATACGATGCCATTGACCCCTTGCACCAATTTTCCAAACTTTTTGAAGTCAACTCTATTCTTGACCGGAGCGATATGGCGGAGCATGCCGGTTTTGTTTTTTTCTACATGATACGCGTCCTGTACGAATCGCTCGCTCACGAACTTGAGTCCGTCACCGATATGATTCGCGGCATTGAAGAAAGCATTTTTGAAGGCCGCGAGCGCGCCATGGTGATTAAAATTTCCGAGGTCAGCCGCGAGCTTCTGGACGTCAGGCGTTCTACCATTCTCCACAAGGAAATTCTGCATTCGTTTGACGCCGCCAGCCGCCGATTTTTCGGGGAAGATTTCGGCTACCACGTCCGCGCCATCATCGGCGAATACTACAAGGTGCACAACAGCGTAGATAGCAGTTTTGAGTCCATCAGCGAGCTTCGCGAGACCAACAATTCCCTCTTAAACGCCAAGGAGACCGAAACCATGAAGCGGCTGACCATCGTGGCGTTTTTGACCTTGCCGGCTTCCGTCATCAGCAACTTTTTTCAAATGTCAACGACACACACGCCGATTGTCGGCGGCGCGAACGACTGGTTAATCATCATGGGCATCATGTCTGGAAGCACCGTGCTTGCGGTTATCCTTGCCAAGCTCAAACGCTGGTTTTGACTGAAGAAGCTGTTTTTAGCTTCTAGCTGTTTAGTGTGTTGGAACTATAAACTAACAACTAACAACTATGCTCAAATTATTCAACACTCTCACCGGCAAAAAAGAAGAATTTAAACCTCTTATAAGTGGCGAAGTCGGGATGTACAACTGCGGGCCGACGGTTTACAACTACGCCCATATCGGCAATCTTCGCGCCTATGTTTTCGCCGACGTTCTGCGCCGGACGCTTGAGTACGACGGCTACAAGGTCAAACAGGTGATAAACATTACTGATGTCGGTCATCTCGCTTCCGATGCCGATGACGGAGATGACAAAATGCTTGGGGCGCTCAAGCGAGAAAATAAACCCTTCACACTTTCTGCCATGCGCGAGATGGCGGATTTTTACACGAAGGCGTTTGTGGAGGATTTGAAGGCGCTTAATTGCGAACCGCCTCACGAAATGCCGCGCGCCAGCGACCATATCAAAGAAGACATTGAACTGGTGCGAACACTTGAAGCAAAGGGCTTCACCTACAAAACGAGCGACGGCGTGCATTTTGACATCGGGAAATTTCCATCCTACGGCAAACTCGGCAATATAAATCTTAAAGGCCAGCGCGCCGGCGCTCGTGTCGCCGTAAATTCAGAAAAGAAAAACCCAGCCGACTTCACGCTCTGGAAAATTTCACGCAACGATATCGGTTGGGAAAGTCCGTGGGGCAAAGGCTTTCCCGGCTGGCATATTGAATGCTCGGCCATGTCCCGCAAGTATCTCGGTCAGCCGTTTGACATTCACACGGGAGGCATTGACCACATCCCCATCCACCACAACAACGAAATCGCGCAATCCGAAGCGGCTTTTGATGTTCCGCTCGCGAACTACTGGCTCCACAACGAGTTTGTGAATATGGGCGAGATGAAAATGGCAAAGTCAGGGGAAAATTTCGTTACTCTGCAGACACTTGCAGACAAGGGAATCCACCCGCTTGCGTATCGCTTTTTTTTACTTGAAGCAGGATACCGAACACCGCTTTTATTTTCGGAAGAACTTATTCGCCGGGTGCAGGATGAAAAACTGTACGCGCTCTACATGACTTTAAGCGGATTGCCATCGGGTGGAGTAGTCAATGACGCTTATCATGTACGCTTTTTAGATGCGCTGAGAGACGATCTGAACACTGCTAAGGCACTATCGTTGGTATACGCAATTTTGGGGGACATAGAGCATCTATCGCCCGCAGACAAATTCGCAACAATCCTAAATTTTGACAGCGTTCTCGGGCTCGATATTGAGAATCAATCTAAAAAATTTCTCGAAGAAATTAGCGCGGTTCCTGCCGACATCAAAAAACTCACCGTGGCGCGCGAGGAAGCGCGCCGCGCCAAAGATTTCAAAAAATCCGACGAACTTCGGGTTCGTATTCAAAAAGAAGGTTATGAAGTAAGTGATACTGATTTGGGTCCGCTTATTAGAAAAATTTAGGTAACTTCTATACTCAATGGGGGGTATACTAGATAACTAGATAAAGGTAGTAAAGTTAACGAAAGAATAAGATTCTGACCATCCAAACCGCCAGACCAGCAATACCAATCACGATAGCAAAAATGTCCCATGAGCCGACAAAAAACTTTCGATCTCCTATTTCTTCCATACTCTTTGGTCTGGTGGCAATTGTAGCCAAGCAAAAAGTGAAAGCGACTATTAAACCGAGAACTGTACCCGTAAGAAAGGACCATAAAAGATTGACCCTAAGAGCCAGTCCCCAAATACTGATAGCTATGCCATAGTAAAGCGATAGATTTAATATTATCGCAAACCTAGCGTAAGAAATTATATCCCTCTCTTTCTTTGCTAGTTTTATCGCTTCCTTTTCTGCCTCTGTTTGCATGGCAATATTGTATCACCTACTCATTCAACTCTGCCAGGATAATGTAGATTTATTTCTTCTCCCCCAACAACTTCCCCACCCTCTCCAAATCCTCCGGATTGGTGATTTGGTGCCAGGTTTTTGATTCAACTACACTGATGTCAAAATCTTTGGTGGCTTTGGCCACGGTCTGCGGCAAGCCGAACTCACCTGAAGGAATCTGAACTAAAGGATATTTAAAAATATCAGTTTGCAAAACGTAGAGTCCGGCGTTATTAAACATCCCCTTTTCCAGTTCCGCACCTTCGGTGATGTCGGTGATGTGCTTTTTATTGTCCACGACGACTCGGGCGCCGCGGCCATTTTCTTCCATTTTTTTCACCAAGATTGCCCAAGGATGTTTGAGACACGCAGCTATATCCTCTTTGCTGTACAAATCATCCCCCATCATGACCATAAAGCGGCCGTGAAGGATTTTTTCCGTTTCTTTAAGCGCCAGCATTGTGCCCAGAAGGTCTTTTTGTTCAACGTAGCGGATTTTTTTACCTTTGAAACTTGCGCTGAAGTGTTTCCTGATTTTCTCACCCAAATAACCAATGACGATAATTACCTCGTCAATTTCTTTTGGCAAAATTGAAATTTTATGTTCAAGAAGATTGTTGCCAAGAACGGTTAAAAGCGGCTTCGGCAGATTCTCTGTCAGAGCCTTCATACGCTTGCCCCGCCCGGCCGCCAGAATTACTAATTGCATCCCGTAGTGAAAATTGGCATCGTTTGCTGTGAAGCAACTTCTGCCAAATTCTAGATTAAATCAAGCTTTGTAATTTGAACTCCTGCATTACGCCGTAGCTCTGTTGTAGCAAACAGCAATGCCATTTTCTACTACGGGATTGCATGGTGAGGCATTCTAGCATACTTTGCCAAAACTGCGACAGCAAAAAATCCTTGACATATAATTTATACTATGCTACTTTTTCTCATGGTTGTTTTGCACATTGATGTACTAACCTCGCTTTTAACCCGAGCACTACTAAAGGTAAAGTTATGCAGATTAAGAAATCAGGATTCGTGTACAGAGTCGCGTTTGTGTTTAGCGAAGGCAAACCAAACCGCGTGAGTATCTATCGCTTGTTTTGGATGTTTTTGTGGGGACTCGCTAACCCGGTGGTCTTGGCGCTGACACTCCCTCTGGTTGGCCACCCTATCTTTCCGAAGAAACTCAGTCTTGGTGAAAATCCCGTAGTTTATCACCCTCTGCCGAAAATCAAATCGGAGGTCTGGTGGCTTTTGAAAGCCTGGCTCAGAGCTAAAAAAGAAAAGGCCTGTCCCATCGTTGAGTGTGTTGAGTAGCCGCTACGGCGGCTCGGCGGCGGAATAAAATTCCGCCGCTTTTTTCTTGCTTACATAATTGTATTTCTTAAGGCGCTATTGATTTTTTGAAGAGGATATGCTAGTTTTTATTGAGAAACCGTGGTTATTGAAAAACTGTTTATGACATATGGAAATTATTAACCTTACGTCACCAAAAGGGACTGAGAAATGTGTTGTGTGCGGCAAAGATACTGGTGTGCCTGTGGTAATACCAGTCGAGCTCCGCAACAATTATTCTGAGGGGCAGGGTCAGCTCTGCTTTGGCTGCGCCAATAAATTCAATCTTGTGCCTGTCGCCATATCGCCAGCCGAAGAAAGTTTTGGCCTTCCTTACACGCCGTCTACTGCATTTTAGTAGACGGTTTTTTTATTGTAACTGCGGAGAATACCCCGCCCAAGTTTTGTCTGACAAAATTTGGGCGGGGATGAATCCGCAACGAGAAAGATGCGTCGGCGGAGCAGACTCTTCTACAACAAAGTTTGCCCCGAGCCTTACCATATACCGCGTCCGCTCTGCGGCGGGGATAGGACGAGGCCAAACTTTATTATCCGCCC
>OBEQ011290867.1_pt1 | contig 27640 bp, 28 predicted proteins | sample 1670901 | NCBI WGS metagenome assembly OBEQ01 (sample SAMEA104232315, study PRJEB22302) | groundwater metagenome | biome: forest; feature: aquifer; material: groundwater | place: USA | collected 2011-08-07 | depth 5.4 m
AGGCCCTCAGCTTTGCGGCCCCGCCTTTCGGCGCCCGCCAACGTGCCCGGCGAGTCCACCACGTCGAGTAGTGGAGGTGTGCCTTTATCGGCTTCATCTTCGAGCATACCCGATGCGGACGCGGGGCGTCAACCCCACCACCTGTCGCGTCGCTAATAGCGACCTTCGGCTTACCGCCGAAGGTGCCGCGGTGCGGCACAGCGACAGGTGGTGGGGCCAAGAGACGCTCAGGCCCCGCCGCGGACGAGCTGCCTGATCCGTTCAACGCTGCGCTCAAGCTCTGGCGTGGAGAGCCGCCCCTCCCGATAGGCCGCGCACAGCGCCTCGAACCCCTCCCGCTGGGCGGATGGGCTGTGGCACACTAGCAGGACGTCGTGTCCTGCCGCCACCGCCCGGATGGCGGCCTCACCGATCGGACACAAGTTCTGCAGCGCCCCCATTTCCAGATCGTCGGTCACCACAAGTCCCTGGAAGCCCAGTTCTCCCCGAAGGAGCTCCCTGATGAGCCGCGAGGAAAACGTCGCCGGAAGAGCCGGACGGCCCTCAAGCTCGGGATAGCAGACATGCGAAGACATGACCGCCTTCACGCCCACGCGGATCGCCTCGAGAAACGGCGGGAGATGGGCCTGGCGCATGGCCGCCCAGTCCAGTCCGACGGTGGGCAGCTGCTTGTGCGGATCCTTCGGCACAGCCCCAAGGCCGGGAAAATGCTTCGCGCAGGCCGCCACGCCAGCCGCCTGCATCCCCTGAATCCTCGCGGCGGCCAGCGCCGCGACACGGGCCGGGTCGCTACCGTAGGAGCGGTCCCCAACCACGGGGTCCGCTCCTTCCACCAGCACGTCCACGCAGGGAGCGAGATTGACGTGCACACCCCAGGCTCGCAGCTCGCGCGCTTCCACGTCACCTTGGCGACGGGCCTCTTCGGGTTTTTGGGTGGTGCCTTGGATGCGGTTGGCGGGAAAGCGGGTGACCCCCGAGGAGAACCGGACAATCCGCCCCCCTTCATGGTCGACCGCCACCAGGAGGTCCGACCCCCGTGCATCCTTGAGCTGCGCCATGAGCGCGCGAAACTGCTCCGGAGCAGTGAAATTCCGCTCGAAGGCAATGAAGCCCCCGGCGTGCATCGCCTCGAGATGCGCCGCTACGTCGGCTGTCAGCGACGTCACGGAAATTCCCACGACGAGCTGACGGCCGACCAGCGTCTCAAGGGATGGCGGTGTCATGCGTCCCATGTTCCGCTGATTGTAGCACGTTAGGGCGTGGTGCGGGGCTGGCCCCGTACCATTTTCCTGCACGCCCGGCCCTATTGCTGCGATTATCTGCGGCACAACTGTCCGCCTGCTGGAACCCTCCCGCGCGGGAAAATTGGGACGGGGCTGGTTGCACGACACGGGCGGCCGTGTTATTCTGATAATTCAGTATGCCACTCGCCGCGCTGTACCGCACCCTTCCGACGGAGCAACCGAACCCACGCAGCCGCTCCCTGGATCGCCTCACCCCCGCGCAAATCCTGCGCCTGATGAACCGCGAAGACGCCAACGTCCCGCGCGCGGTCGCCGCGGCGATCCCTTCCATCAACGCCGCCGTGTCGCTGATCGTCACGTCGCTGCGGACCGGCGGGCGGCTGGTGTTCCTTGGCGCCGGCACGAGCGGACGCCTCGGGGTCCTGGAAGCGGCGGAGTGCCCGCCGACGTTCAACACCCCGCCGACGCTGGTGCAGGCCATCATCGCGGGCGGCCGACGCGCGGTGTTCCGGTCGCAGGAAGGCGCGGAAGACGACGCGTCCGCAGCGCGCCGGGTGGTGCGGCAGCGCGTGCGGGCCAAAGATGTGGTCGTGGGCATTGCGGCCAGCGGAGTCACGCCGTTTGTGGCCGCCGGCTTGCGCACGGCGAAAACCGCCGGTGCCTCGACGGTGTTGGTCACCGGCCACTCCAGCGGGGAGGCCGGCTCCCACGCCGACGTGCTCATCACGCCTCGCGTCGGACCGGAGCTGCTGACCGGATCCACGCGCCTCAAGGCGGGAACCGCCACGAAACTCATCCTCAACATGCTCACCGTCGCGAGCATGGTGCAGCTCGGCAAGGTCTACGGCAACTGGATGGTGGACGTCCGTCCAACGTCACGCAAGCTCACCGACCGGGCCGTGCGCATCATTCAATCGGCGGCGCGGGTCTCTCAACAGGACGCCCGACGGGCGCTTCGCGCAAGCCGCGGCCAGGTGAAACTGGCGATTGTCATGGCAGTCCGCAGGGCCGACGCCCGCACGGCCCGACGGCTCTTGGCCGCCCATCACGGACACCTCCGGCCCATCCTCCACGGATGACCCTGGCCTTAGGACTCATGTCGGGCACCTCCTGCGATGGCATCACCGCTGCGCTGGCGGACTTCCACGGATCTTCGTGCCGCGTCCTTGCGCATCACACGTATCCGTACACGGTGTCGGTCGCGGCGCGGCTCCGCCAGGCACAGGCCGCACGCACCCCGGAGATCGCCAGGCTGAACGTCCTCCTCGGAGAACGCTTCGCCGCCGCGGCCTGTGATCTGTTGCGTCGCAGTCGCGTCGCAGCGAGCAGGGTCGCCGTCATCGGTTCCCACGGGCATACGGTCTATCACGGCCCCTACGACCCGGTCCCCTGCACCCTGCAGATCGGCGAGCCCGCCATCATCGCCCAGCGCACCGGCATTCCCGTCGTCGCCGATTTCCGTCAGCGGGACCTTGCCGCCGGCGGCCAAGGCGCGCCGCTGGTGCCGTGTTTCGACCGCGACCGGTTCGGCCGCGGCAGGTCCCGGGCGCTGCAAAACATCGGCGGCATCGCGAATGTGGCGGTGGTCGGACGCGGCATCAAGCCCCTGGCTTTCGACACCGGTCCCGGCAACTGCTGGATGGACGCTCTGGCCCGCCGCATCAGCCGGGGCCGGCGTCAGTTTGACCCGTCGGGGCGGTTGGCCAAGTCAGGCCGTGTGGATGACGACGCGGTCCGCCGCCTGTGGGCCCATCCGTATTTCCGGCTGCCGCCTCCCAAATCCACCGGCCCCGAAGCCTTTCATGAGCGGGCGCTGCGGCAGCTCCTCGGCCGCAGGCTGTGGGGGCGCCCCGTGGACGCGCTGGCCACCGTCACCTTCTTCACGGCCTTCAGCGTGGCTGAAAGTTACCGTCGCTTCATCCCCGTGCCGCCGCGCGAAGTCATCGTCAGCGGCGGCGGCGTTCGAAACCGCACCCTCATGACACATCTCAGCGCGCTCCTTGCGCCCGTACCGGTCCGTTCCATCGAACGGTACGGTATTCCGAGCCAGGCCAAGGAACCCGTCGCCTTCGCGTATCTGGCCCTCCGCGCCATCCGCGGCCAGCCCAATCATCTGCCGACGACCACGGGGGCGCGAACCGCGTGCGTGCTCGGCGCCCTCACGCCGGCCGACCGCTGATGCCGTGGGTCGACTGGGCGATTGTGGGAGTCTTCTGCGCCATCAGCATGCTCATCGGAGTCCTCTCCCGTCGTGCGTCCGGCAAGAGCCTGGAGGCCTACTTCGTCTCCAATCGGACTCTGGGCTGGTGGTTGGCCGGCACGTCCATCGCCGCCACCGCCTTTTCGTCCGATACCCCGCTGCTGATCACGGGGATGGTCCGGCGGCGAGGGATCTGGGGGGTATGGGAGGTGTGGGCGCTGGGCATCAGCACCATGCTGACGGTCTTCGTCTTCGCCAAACTCTGGAAGCGGGCGAACGTGATGACCGAAGTGGAGCTGGTGGAGCGGCGCTACAGCGGCAAGGCCGCCTCGTTCCTGCGCGGATTTAAAGCGGTGTACTGGGGCGTGCTCTACAACTGCTACATCATGGGGGTCTGGCCGATTACCGGCATGGCGAAGGTCCTCCAGGAGACCACCGGGTTCGGCCGCGAGCGCGCCATTATCGGCTGCGTCGTGCTCGGGACCTGCTACACGTCGCTGTCCGGTCTCTGGGGTGTCGTGCTGACGGATGCCTTTCAGTTCATCTGGGCGATGGTGGGCGCCGTCATCCTTGCCGTCTATGCGGTCCGGGCCGTCGGCGGGCTGACGGCGCTCTCCCACCAACTCCAGCACACCTCGGCCTTGGCGGTGATCCCGCCGTTCTCCACCGACGCCGGCGGAAGCTGGCTCACCTCCCCCTTCGGCTGGTTTCTTGGGCTGGTGCTGGTGCAGTGGTGGGCGTGGAAGAACACCGATGGCGGTGGTGTGGTCGTCCAGCGGCTGGTCTCCTGCAAAGATGAGCGGCACGCCATGCTCTCGGTCCTGTGGTACAACATCGCCCACTACTGCCTGCGGTCCTGGCCGTGGATCCTCACCGCCTTAGCGTCGCTCCTCCTGATCCCGGACCACCAGCTGCTCAGCACCGTCGCCGGTCAGACGTTTATCGACCATGAACGCGCCTATCCTCGGCTGATCACGATGCTGCTGCCCGTCGGGCTCCGCGGCATCCTCGTGGCGTCGTTTTTCGCCGCGTTCCTGTCCACCCTCAGCACCCAGCTGAACTGGGGCGCCTCGTATCTGGTCAACGACGGCTACAGGCGGTTCGTGAACCGCCACGCCTCCGAACGCCACTACGTGCGGGTGGCGCGGCTGCTGCCCTTTGTCTTGGCGTTGGGCGCGATGGGGATTGCCTTCGGAAACCAAAGCATCGGCGCGTCCTTCACGTGGATCCTCAATGTGACGGCGGGGATTGGGCCGGTGTATCTGCTGCGTTGGTTCTGGTGGCGGGTCAACCCGTGGAGTGAAATCTCCGCGATGGTCGTCAGCATCCCCATCCTGTTGGCCCGGCCGCACGTCGTGGCCTGGCTGGGGCTGCCCCACGGGCTCCTCGTGGATCTGCTCTTCATGGTGTGTGCCACGGCGGCGGTCTGGGTCCCCGTGACGTATCTGACGCCCGCCGTCGACCGCGGCACCCTGAAGCAGTTCTATGCGACGGTGCGGCCGCCGGGGTTCTGGAAGCCGGTCGCGGTGGCGGGCCGGGCCGTCGACTCCTGGCGCCCAAGCCTCATCCAGTGGGGCCTTGGCACCGTCGCGCTGTTGGCCACCACCATCGGCCCGCTCCAATGGATGCTGGGAGAGGTGCGCTGGGGCGTGGGCTGGAGCGCGCTCGCCGTTACGGCGTGGAGCGGAGTCCTGCTGTCTGTGGCGCGTCATCCCACCACCTATCGCGTCGCCAATGGCGACCTCGGCCCGAAGGGCCGAGAGCCGCGCAGTTCGCTCCGACAATAGGTGGGGGGATCAGCGGCGCGTGGATGCGCCCGAGGCGGGAGTGCCCCACCGCACCAGCAGAATCGAAAGCTCGTAGAGCAGGACCAGCGGGACCGTAAACAGCACGAGGCTGACCGCATCGGTGGTCGGCGTGACGACCGCCGCCGCCACGAGCATGACCAAGAACGCCCACCGGCGCTGCGCCCGCAGCATGGCGACGGTCACGAGCCCCATCCGGGCCAGCAGCACGACCGCCAGCGGCAGCTCAAACACCAGCCCGCAGCTCAGCATGACCCCCAACACAAATCCGAGATACCGGTTGATGGAGATCACCGGCTCCAGGGTCGACCGTCCAATCCCCAGCAAGACATGGAGGAACACCGGCAGGCACAGCCAGTAGGCAAACGCGACCCCGAGGGCGAAACAGGCGCTCCCGCCCCACACAAAGGCGACGCCATACCGCCGTTCCCGCGTAGTGAGGCCCGCGCGGACGAACGCCCAGACCTGCGCCAGGACCACGGGCAGCGTGACGACGACCCCGAAGGTCAGCGCCACTTTGACGTACGCGACCAACGCGTCCGTGGGGCCGAAGAATGCCAGGCGAGGCAGCAGGTCACCAGCAGGACGCTTGAGCCAGCCGATCAGCCGCTCCGCCAGCCAAAACCCCGCCCCGGTGGCCACGATCACCCACGCGAGGCAGATCCCAAGACGCCGGCGAAGTTCCTCGAGATGATCGGCGAAGGTCAGCTGAGGCGATTCGACGTCGCTGGCGTAAAGGAGGTCTCCAGTGAGACGAGAGTTCATCTGCTCGGCTGGGCCGCGAGACAGCGTCACCGCCCGCGGGCGTTGCGTGGTTAGGGGGACGGCGTCGGCCTGGTCTGGTCGGTGGTTGGGGGTTGCTTGGGCCGGTTGAAATCCCCGTAGGCCCACCCTAAGAGGATCAGCGCCCCAAAGAGCGCTCCCAACGCAATCACAATGGCCGTCAATTCATCCATGAGACATTCATCCCACCACCTATGTTTCGGCCAAAGGCCGAAGAGTCCGCCTTTGGCGGACAGCACAGGTGGTGGGATCATTGTAACACGTGAGGCAAGGACTTTCGAGCCGTGCGTCGCTCGACTCGCATCGCTCGTACCAGGGAACGAAGCGCGGTGTCCAACTCGGGATACTGGAACGGGTAGCCCGCCGCTTGCAGGCGGGTTGGGATGGCCCGGGTGCTGGCGAGCAAGGCTTCGTCAGCCAACTCTCCCAGCGCCCACCGCAGCACAAATGCGGGGACCGGACAGACGGTGGGGCGGCGGAGCACGCGGCCCAACGCCCTCGTAAACTCGCGATTCGTCACCGGCATGGGCGCCACCAAATTCACCGGGCCGCGGAGGGTCTCGTGCGTCAGCGCATAGCCGATGCCTCCCAGCACGTCGTCTAGCGCGATCCAACTCATATACTGACGGCCCGACCCCAGCCGCCCGCCGACGCCCAGCGTGAAGGGCGGCAGCATCAATGCCACCGCCCCGCCCAACGGCCCGAGCACCACCCCGAGCCGCACATGCACGACGCGGATCCCCCGCTGCACGGCTGGCTGCGCCGCCGCTTCCCACTCGCGGCACACCTCGGCCAGAAACCCGGAACCAGGCGGACTGTCCTCATCCAAGCGTTCTTCCCCGCGGTCGCCGTAATAGCCGATGGCTGAGGCGCACACGATCACTCGCGGAGGCCGGGAGAGGTTAGCGAGGGCGCGGCACAACAGATGGGTGCCGCTGACTCGGCTCTCCCGGATCTTGGCCTTCTTGTCCGCCGTCCATTTCCCTGTCGCAAGGCCCTCGCCCGCCAGATGGACGACCCCCTCCAGCCCTTCCAGCTTATCGACGTCGATCTCACCCTTGAGCGGGTCCCACCGGATTGCCATGCTGTTGGCCGACGGCCGCCTCCGGACAAGACACGTGAGCTGGTGGCCACTGGTGGAGAGAAACGGCACAAGCGCGGACCCGATGAACCCGGATGAGCCGCTCACCAGCACACGCATCAGAGGTTTTTGAGGATCCACACGGTGCCCAAGACCAGCCCCGACAGCGAGGTCACGACGACCAGAATCCGATAGATGCGCTGGCCGGTTTGGTTCGCCCGTCGGTAGAAACGGCCCACGACGTAGCCGTAGCCGCTCATGGTCGCCGCGCATCCCAGGCTGAAGAGGCCGATGTAGACATACGCCAGCCAGGTGGTGTGCATCAGGGTGATCGGGAGCAAGACGAACACTTCCGCTGTCCCGGAGGCCCCATGCACCATTCCCACCAAGGTGGGCGCAAACCGGTGCACGTGTTCGCGGCCGGGTTGATGGGTGTGGAGATGCGTGTGCTGGGTGACGCGGTGCGCGTGCCGGTGCGCGTGCCGGCGCTCCTGGACCAGCAGCAGCAGCCGCCAGACGCCTAAGGCGATGAGAGTGACGCCCACCGCCAACTCGGCATACCGCTCAAACGCCGGATCGAATTTCAAATGGAGGACCAGGATCAGCGACCCGAGGACCAGCACCATGAGGGCATGGCCTAAGGCCCATCGGAACCCGAACCACGCGCTTTTCACCGGATCAGGCTCGAGCGAAATGAAATGCGTCACGGCCGCCACATGGTCGCGGTCAAACGCATGGCGCATCCCAAGCACCAGCCCCGTCAAGAGGAGCAGGACAGGCTCGAGGGCCCCAATGCCGTCAGGCATCGTCGGGCTCCCGGCTTGGGTCACGAGAACAGACGCGACATCCCATCATGGTATGCGTGAGCGATTGACGTCCGGCATCAAACAACACGGCGCCCACGAGCTCGTGGGCGCCGTGTGACGGTCGCAGGTCGGTTAGGTCTTCGTCCCGCAGCTGCCGCCCTTGCACGGGCAACACTTCACCAGCGAGATGAGTTTCAGCAACCCGGCGACGCCGATCACGCCGTAGACCACACGAGCGGCCGGCGTCATCAAACCCAGCACCTTTTCCACGAGATCAATCTGAAAGAGCCCTACCAACCCCCAGTTGAGGGCCCCGATGCCCACCAGTAATCCTACGATCTTGCAGACCGTGCAATCCTTCCCACCGGTCATGCCCACCTCCCACGTGACGTCCGCCACAAGCGCACGCCAGCCGCCCTGTCAGCCGGCCTAGCGGTAGTTCTCCATTTGAAGCGGCACCCCGAAGTCCTTCGCTTGGAGGGCCTTGATAACGACCTGTAGGTCATCCAAGTGTTTGCCGGAGACGCGAACCGCATCTCCGTCAATCCGCGCCTGCACCTTCAAGCCCAGCTCCTTTATGGCTTTCACGACCGCCCTCGCCTTCTCCGTCGAGAGGCCTTGTTGGAGGTTGGCCTGCCGCTTGATCCCGCCGCTGGGCAGCGATTCGGCCGGCTGCCAGACGAAGGCTTTGACCGGCACCCCGCGTTTGGCCAGCTTGCCCTCCACGACGTCCACCACGCTGGTCAGCTGGGCTTCGTGATCGGCGGTCAGCTTCAGCAGAGGCGGGGATTCCTCGAACGCGACGCTCGCGCTGGTGCGCTGGAAATCAAACCGGGTCTGGATTTCTTTCTGGGCTTGCTGAACGGCGTTGCGGACTTCCTGCAGGTTGACCTTGGAGACAACATCAAAACTGTGGTCTTGCGCCATGGCCGCGGGAAGGCTCTTACCATCCCCTTGGATGTCTGGCGTCGTGTCTCATGGCGCTGATTCTACCACAGCCGCTGAGGCCTGCCAAGCCGCGCCCCGCACTTAGAGTCCGCTTCAAAACCTCAGGACGTGCGGAATGGGGAGTGGGGGGTGCGGCGTTGCTCGTCCGATATTCCGCATTCCGAATTCCGCACTCCGCATTACGGAGGGGGTTGAACGTCGCTCTTAGTGCGGAGGGCGGCCGCGTGGGCCTCCGCCGCTTCAGCTTCGTGAATCTTTCCGTTCTTCCGTAAGCATGCCGCGTACTGCGTCATGATCAGCGCCGAATCCAACTCCCATCCGTGCGGGTTCGGCTCCACCATCGCCAGGGCGCGCGCAAACAGCGGTTCAGCCTCCGTCGTCTTCCCCTGGCGGCTGTCGCCTTGCGCTAAGAAGACGAGTACTCTGGCCGCCTGGGGATGGTCCTTGCCAGCGTGCTGTTCCAGCATGCCCAGGGCTCGCGTGAGCAACGGCTCCGCATCAGCGTCACGCCCCTCCGCTTGATAGACCCGCGCAAGGTTGGTTAAGGATTGCACCGTGGCGGCTGGGCTGAGGAGCCGTTCCCGAATGTCCAGGGCTCGCCGGTGAAACGGTTCCGCCGCGGCATCCTGGCCCTGCGCTTGGTACAGGCGACCCACGTCGTTGAGGACCTGGGCGACGCGTGGATCGCTTGCCCCGAACGCCTCTTCTGCCACGTTGAGGGCGCGTGTGGCGGCCTGCACGGCCTCGGGATACTTCTTCGTTTGGAAGAGCAATGTGTATTGGACAGTGAGCTCGTTCAGCGTGATCTCGGGCGCCTCAGGCAGCTTGGCGTCCTCTGCGCTCACCAACCCCGCGCCTGAACTCAGCAGGCCCAGGAGTACGCCCGCCACAAGACGCATGCGCATAGGTCCTCTTGCTGTCGACATGCTCTAAGTGTAGCAGGTTGGGCGAGTCGTCACGAATGGAATCAGCAGGGTTGACCAAACATGTCGCCTGGTCATGGACACCGCATCACGCCCAACACCACCAGCGCCAGAACGCCTGCGCCAACCGTCTTAAGTAAGACGCGCCCGCCCGTGAGGGCGTCAAAGCGCGCTGCGGCTCCCAGTGTGGGCAGCGCCAGCAGGAAGGAATATTCGGCCGCCGCGGCAGCGGGCAACCCCAGGAGTGCTGCCTCCCATGGATGGATCATCGCGTCAGCGGCTCAGGAGTCGGCCGGCCTGCCCCTCGTGCTCGTGCCGTTTGCGGGCGCGGCGCCATTCCTCACCCGGCGGATTCCCACGAGTCAACGTGCGGACGGGCCGGTCGGATGCTCCGCACGCCTACTGGAGCCGCCCGTGTTTTTTCAGCCAATACACCGCCCAGTAGCCCGCTAAGATTCCGCCCGACAGCCCAAACGCCCGGGGCGCAATGGCGTTGGCCGCAGCAAATCCGTGGAGGAAGAATGTGCGCCAGACCGGCAGCAGGCTTAAGCCCAGTAACAGACCGACGAGCGTGCTGAGGTCCTGCCTGAGCGACCGCTTCCAGTTATACCGCATACCCAAGAGGGTGCGCCCAAGACCCCGCAGCGAGGGAAAAAACCTCGGCACGCGCGCGCAGTAGTCCTCGTATTCCCGGCCGAACTGATTCCGCAGGAACTCCTCTTCCGTGGACGTGATGGCCAGATAGATGAACAGGAACGCCGGGATGATGACGGCATAGGCCGCCGGGGCGCCGGTGGCCATCGTCATGCCGATGGCGATCATCAGGTTGCCCAGGTACATGGGATTGCGCGTGTGGGCATAGATCCCGCCCTGCACCAGGCGGCTGGCGTACACCTTGCCCTCCTTGCCGCCCCGCTCGATGTACTCGAACCCGATGGTCGCCAACCGCACTCCTTCCCCCAGCAGCGCGACGACCGCCCCGCAGACCACAAGCCAGTGGTCCACCGCGGGACTGCCGAGCACCCGCGGCCGGAGGAGCAGCACCATCAGGGCGAAGACGAGAGGGAACACCGCATTGCGGTTCCGGAAGAAGAAGGCTCCCACAGCCACGGTCCACCGATGCAGCGGACCGGCCGCAGGACGGAAGGGTTCGGAGGAGGGTTCGCCGTCGCCGGCGGTCATTTCAGGGCGATCAACCCGCAGAAGTTGTACCACCGGAAGAACAGCTCGCACTGCCGGAAGCCGTTGGCCAACAGCAGGTCCTTGTTCTCTTCAATTCGGTAGGGGATCAGGACGTTCTCGAGGGCTTCGCGCTTCTGGCTGATTTCCAGCCGGCTGTAGCCATTGCGCTCCTTGAAGGCGTGGTAGTATGTGATGAACATGCGGTTCAGCGTCGAGTGGCGGCTGAGCACCTTCTCGATGAGGATGAGGCAGCCATGGTCGACCAGCCCGTGAGCGATGGTCTGGATCAGATGGGTCCGCTGCAGCGGCCGGACGAACTGCAGCGTCAAGTTCATGACGACGACGGAGGCGTTGGCGACCCGGATCCCCTTGTTCAAATCCGCGCAGGCCAGCCGCACCGGGCGGGTCACGCCGTACTGCTTCAGCTTCTGGCGGGCCTGCGCCAGCATCTCGGCGGAGGAGTCAATCCCGACGAAGTGGACGGTCTTGGGCAGCAGCGTGTCCAGGGTCAAAAAGAGGTTGCCGGTGGAGCAGCCCAGGTCGTAGACGCTGGTCCCCTCCTTGGCGAAGTCCGCCACCATCTCGCCGAGCATGCGCTGCGTTTCGGCATAAAAGGGCACGGAGCGGCTCAGCATGTCGTCGAACACCAACGCCGTGGCCTTGCCGAAGTTGAAGTCGGGCACGGTCTTCCGCGCCCGTTGAAACAGCGTGTCTTTCACCATGGATGCGTCTCCGTCAGCCTCCGCCGGCCGCCTTCAGCGTTGAGGCCGATGGCTGGTAGGGCAGGCAGGCGTCGCCCGACGGTCAGATACCGTTCCTCCGTCGGACATGCGCCCTCTATTGTACTGGAAACACTCGAAAAGGCAATCCGGAGCTGCGAGAACCGGCTTGCTCACTCAAGGCGGGCCGGGAAGACGCGCAACCTCAAAACAGCGACGGGCAGGACACAATCCCCAGCACAGTGCATTCCTCGGCATCGTCTCTGACCGCCTCTTCATCCGCGCTGCTGTCGGCGGTGTTCTCTTCAGCGCCGCCGCTGAGCGTGCTCGTGGCATTGAGATCCGCTTCAACGGTTGTGGCTGTGGGGTCAGGAGTCGCCAGCTCACTCGAGTCGAGGGGACTTGTTGTCGTCGCCTCAGCCTCCACAGAAACCAAACCGCTGCCCAAATCGCCTCCGCCAGTCTCGGCCTCGAGGCTGATGCCGCTGGTCGTCTCACCGCTGGGTTCGGTCTCCGGAGCCGGCTGCGTTTCTACCGAGCCTTCGATGGTAACGCCAGCGCCCCCCGCTCCTGCGTTGAGGTCAACCTCAATCTGGCTTCCTCCGCCGCCGCTGGCCGTGGTCTCCTCGCCCCCACCCGCCCCACCGCCGCCGGTTCCCCCGCCTCCCGCCGGTTGGGTTTGCCCGAGGCCGTTTGGGCCAGCCACGGTCCCACCACGCACAGCCCTTCCGCGCTCGACGCGCGGCGCAGGCGCTCCCTTGCCGAGCCCACTCGTCGCCGCCCCGCGGCCGGTCCGAGCAGCGCCCGTATCCGATGGGGACACCGCAGCGCCTGGCCGCTTGCGGGAACCCGCTTGGGGCGTCGGCCGCATGATGCGTCCGCCTTCCTTCAAGCCCCCGATCGCCCAATCCGCAGCCCGATCGCGCTCGTCGAGCATCTGCGAGCCGGCGAAGCTCATCGGACTGAACCCGCCCACCAGCGCAAGGCCCGCCAACACCGTCCAGATCACGCGAGCCTTCGACGCGCCTGGCTCCAGACGCTGCCTGTCTTGTGTCTCCGTGTGCACCGCGTCGCGCATCTCTACACTCCCCGTCGTCTTAGTAGGAAAACAACAGTTCGATCCCCGCGATGTGTCGGCTCCGGTCAAAGAAATCGTTGCGGTTGTCGTTATTGATGAACTGGTACTCGAGGCGGCTCGCCAGGTGGGGCGTCCACCGGTACGTCAGGGCGGTGTAGACATCAAACCGCGCATCCCGCCGCCGCGCGGTATCCGAAGACGAGAGCGAGACAAACCGGGGATATCTCCCCCACCCAAACCCCGTGGACAGGTCCCACTCCGTCTTGGGCAGCCCATCCACGACGGTATGCACCCCGATGCGGCTGGCGGTGCCGCGGCGTGTGAAGTTCGCACCCCGCGTCTCATGGAGGTTGACCTCCTGGCTCAGGAACAGGTGCCGGCGGAAATCCTTGGTGTACCAGAACTGCGTCAGGCCCAGGGCGCCGCGGAACCCGTCCCGGGAGGTCTGCGGCGGATTCGGGCCGTCCGGGCCGAAGTTGGACAGCGAGGCGCGGCTATAGGCGTACGTGATGGTGTGCGGGGTGAACGCGGTCTCCGCGCTTACGAGCATCCGGTTGACCACCGAGAACAGGTCGCTGCGCAGAAAATTGACCCGGGTCGAATAGCGGCCGCCGAACAGGTAGCTGTGGTCCCCCAGCCGCGTCCGATGCCTGGCCTCCACCGCAACACCCTGCGTGGCGAAATCGACCGCGTCCGTCTCGCCGTCATGCAGGTCCTCGCGATTGAGGTAGATCACGTCCACGCGGGTATTCGGCTTCAGCCACACGGGATACCCCACGTCGAGGTCGAGCACCGTCCGGTAGCCGGCTTTTTCATTGCCGGATTCCGCCAAGGCCTTGTCATCCGCCTTGAGGAGGGGATTGCTGTCGTAGGTCAGGCTCGTGGCGCCCGACACATACAGCCGCTGTTCCGGTGGGGCTCGCTTCGCCGCGCCGGCGCGCAGCCGGGTGAGCTGCGCCTGCGCCCAGCGGCGGTACTCGTCGGAGTCGCTATGCCGGATGACCCACTGCCACTGCTCGGCCGCGGTCGCCCGGTCGCCATGCCGCAGGTACGCCTCGCCGAGAAACAGGCGGGTCGGGACATGCTGCGGGGCGCGGGCGACCAGCGTGCGAAAGATCGCGAGGGCTTCCCGGATGCGTCCAAGCCGGGTCAGCACGATGGCCCGATAGCGAAGGAGTAAGGGGTCGTCCGGATAGGTCTTGGCGAGTTCCTCCGCCGCCTTCAGCGCCTTGGCATAGTCCCCGGCCTGGAAGAACTTCGTCAACGGGCTGGACAGGAATTGCTCGGTGGAAATGCGGGCGGAGCGGTCAGCGCGGGTTGACTCGGCGGCGGCAGATGGACTCGCCAGGAGCGCGGCGATGACGCATCCAACCACAACGTGTCGAGTCAGTGGGGGACTCGCCGTGTTGATCCGCCGTATCGCAGTCGCATGGTGTTCTAAGGCCCGTTATACCTGAAACCCTTGCGCCTGTCAAAAGCGCCCACGGCCCATCCGTGACGTGGCCCCACATCGGATCTGCCCATCGGGCATCAGCGCGGTGGCGTCTCGGCGTACGCCGCGTGCGCAAAACGGACTCCCATCGAACGCAACACGTCCTTGCCCCTGACCGTCAAATCCGTGGTAAACAAAAATTGTTCGCGGCTCTCTTTCACATACGCCTTCAGCCGATAGTGCGTCCCCCAGGGTTTCTCCGAGATGATGACCGTCACCGGGGTCTCCGGCTTTCGATAGGAGCTCTGTTGGGCCACCTCCGTTAAACGCTTGCGCACCGCAGCCGCATCATGCTCCGGGTGTAGATAGAAATCGGCAACGCACAGCAGGCTCTGGTTGCCGCTGCTGGCATTCAAGATGCTGGCCGACCACAAACGCACGTGCGGAATCGACGCCTCGGTATCGTCCGGCGTCACGACGCGCACCGCGCGCAGGCCGATCGATTTGACTTCTCCGTACGTGCCGTCAACTTCAATCCAGTCTCCGGGCTGGTAGGTATTCTCCAGCACGGTGACCAGGCCGGCCACCAGACAACTGGCATAGTCTTTGAACGCAAAGGCGAGCGCCACCCCCACGCTGGCCGCCAGCGCGATGACATTCTGGAACTTCGGCTCAATGAGCATCGGGACAATCACAACCACCGCCCCGATGCCAATCACCAGGCGCGAGATCGGAAGCAGGCGCAACGTCATCAGGCGCAGGCGCGCCGGCGCGCGTTCCGCGAGATGGCGGAGCGCCCACCGGAGCATCGCCGCCGCCACCCAGGCCAACGCCAGCACGCCCGCCACAAGCAGCGCGTCTTCCCACGACAGCCGCCGCACAATGCCCCACGCGTTCACTGGTTCATTCATAACGACCTCCTCGGACATCCCGGTGACAGCATACCCAGACGTATCTCACAAGCGCCAGCCCAGATGGTCAACGTGGGACTGGTAGCATGGAGGCTAGAATCGCACGCGGACGCCGCCGAGCAGCTGGGCATCCTCGGCGCTTCGCTGCAGCCGCACAAACAACTCCGCGTCGTCGAGAAACCTGCGGCTGAACGTGACGGCAAGCTGGAGGAGTTCCCCGTGATGGTCCGACAGCGCCACGGCGATGGTATTGCGGTCGCCGACGGCGACCGTGCCCTTGAACGTGATCGCCTGCCGCCGCCCGTCCGCGTAAGGCACCTCGAAGGCGACCGAGAGATCTCGGTTCAACTTCCAGGTCCCGAACAGGACGATTTTCCTGACTACCGTCCGGCCGCCCGACAGACGGATGCCGGCCTGATAGACGAGCTTGCCGTCGCGGGCGTTGAGGCTGTCGCTTTGCAGCGCCGCCTGGAACGCGAAGGCCGAGCGGCTCTCCGCATCCAGCCGGTACACCAGGCGCGAGGCCCCACGCACGTCCCACGTCCCGGAGAACCGCAGCGCATGCGTCGCGGCCTCCTGGTGCTGGGTCGCGCGCTGCCGGTATTCGTAGCGAAGCTCCTGGCGCCCGTCGACGGTCCAGGCCCCCTCGAGCGTCAGCAGGTCTTCAGACCCGTCTGCCTTGTCGACGGCGAACGTCAGCCGGTTGCGGTGGTCCGCCTGCCACCGGCCAGACAGCGACACCCGCTGGGCCGTTACTTTTTCGTCCCGCCCATGCCGTTCAAGCGACACCGTCAGCGCGTTGTCCCGCGCCTCGATGAGCGCGCCTTTGAGGAACAGCTCCTGCTGCCGGCCGTCCTCTCGCGTGCGGAGGGCCAGACCAAGCTGGTGATCGGTGGTGAGCCGCCAGGTGCCGTCGAAGACGTAGTCCTGCTCGGGAGGCCGGCCGTCTGGCTGGGGCTTGGTGCGGGCGCGATAGACCAGGCGGTTGTCCGGGTCGATGCGCAGGTCCCCCTCCACGACCCTGCGGGGCTGCACCGCGTCCCTCGGATCGGTGATCACCAGGCGGTTAAGCTCATCCAGCTCGTACCGCACGCTGGTCTTCACTGTTCTCTTCGCGCGTGGCATGGTGTACCTGCAGAGGGGCGCCCTTGGGGCACCGGAATTGCTGAGGCGAGGCTCGTTGGAACGCCGCCGGTTTTCCCGAATGTCTCCTGTTAGGACTCGTCGGGATTGACGAGACGGAAGACCGACGCGGCCAACGCACCCCCTGCGAGGTTCGCCACCAGGAAGATCCACAGGCTGCCCACCGAGCTCAAGCCCATCAGGGTGATGCCGATGGCCACCGCCGGGTTAAACGCTCCGCCGGAGATGTTTCCGCCCGCATAGGCCGCCGCCAACACAGTAAAGCCGATGGCCAGGCCGAAGTAGGAGTTACCTGCGGATTTCTTGGAGGTGGCGACGTTCAGCACGACAAACGCCAGCACAAATGTGAACAGGAACTCCACCAGCAGCGCCGGCAGGACCTGGGGGGTGAGCGCGCTCACAGAGCTGTCCTGCTTGCAGATGCCAACGAGCAGCGCGGCGAGGACCGCGCCGAGGACTTGGGCGCCCATGTAGGAGGGCACGTCTTTGGTCTTACACTTCCCCCGCAGCCACACGGCCAGCGTGACGGCCGGGTTGTAGTGCCCGCCGGAGATGGGCCCGCCCGCGTAGATCATCACCATGAGGATCGTGCCGATGGCCACCGGGGCCATGTTGCCGGCTCCAGGCGCGATGACCGTCAAGCCGATGACCAGCATCAGGAAGAAGGTTCCGATCAACTCGACCAGGGCTTTGTGCATGCTCAACCTCCGCTGTGGCGTGCGCAACTTACCGAGGGATCTGCTGTGGCGGCATTCTACCATACGGCGGGTCTGGGACGATCCGTCTGAACCTCGGCGTCGTGCCTGGCGGCGCGACGCTACATGACGCGGTCGTTGCCGCCGTCAATGGGGATCGTGCTTCCCGCTAAGATGCGTTTCCTCTTCCAGCCACTTCACGCCAAGGTGCCACAGTTGGCCGAAGAACGGTCCGAAGAAAAACCCGAGAGCAGCCACCACCGAGCCGACCGAAATGTACGCCATCAGGACGGCAAAGAGCTTCCCGGCAACCGTCACGGGAGCCACCGTCGGACCTTGCGCGGTGGCGATCATGCTGATGAAGTAGAACGCATCCAGGTAGGACAGCCCCTCGAGCCAGTGCATCCCGAACGTTCCACTCATCACGATCGCGGCCACAAAGAGGAAAGAGTAGACACCACGACGCCAGTGAGAACGGTAGTGATGGGCGTGCTTCATCGCACGCGGTCGTCCTTCACGTCGTCACTATCGCTGGGAATTCCAGTGACACGTCACTGCGACTGTCCCGAATCACGTGGGGTATCCCCGGAATTTTCCGGAGGGCTCTCAGCGCTCGGAGGTGGCGCTAACGCCTCGGTGCTCTGTTGTTTCTTTCGCTCCGCTTTGCGCTGTCGTTTCGCTTCTTGCTTGTGTTTCTTTGCCAAATCCCTCTTTCGCTTTTCAAATTGGTAGTTCGCTTGTGCCATAGGGCCTCCTTTCCGTACGGCCTCGTGATACTGAACACCTGTCTCCGTTCATCTCGTCACCTATGGTCCCTGCATCGGCGACGATCTGCGAAGCGCTCGACGAGTGGCCCTCCCGATTGAACCCTCACGATATGTGCCACCGGAGTGCCAAATTTTCTCGTTTCGCCTGTTGCTTCTCTTTCATGGATTTCTTGGCCTTTTTCTTGACATTCTTTTTCGCATCCCTCGATTTTCCCATACCCGCCTCCCTCTGTTGACTCCCATGACCATTAAAGCATGCCAAAAACACATGACCTATGTCAATGGGTTCTTGTGTCCCTAATTTCCCGTGGCGTCTCCGCGTTTGCGTCGGAGCAGCGCGTCGAGGCTCCAGTCGCCGCCGCCATGCGCTGCCATGTACAGGAAGATGAAACAGAACAGGACGGCGGGCTCGCCGTGGTTTTGAATGGGCCAGGCGCCATGCGGCGCGTGAAACTGCCAATACGCGACCGCCATCTCGCCGGAGAGGATGAACGCGACGGGCCGGGTCAGGAAACCAAGCACGATCGCCAGGCCCCCAAAGAACTCGAGCACCCCGCCAATCCCCAGCTGGGACAGCAGGGGTGGTTGACCGCCCATTGCGGAGGGGATTCCCCCAAACCACGCGAACAGCTTCATGCCGCCGGCCTGGAGGAACAGCAAACCCGCCACGACGCGAAGCAAACTGTACGTGACCTGTTTGGCCCGGTCCATGTTCATCGACTGCCTCCTCTAGTTGAGCGCCCGCTCTTCGGCGAGACGTTCCAGGCTTTGCGACCAGCCTTCGTTCATTCCGATCTTCAGAATTCCGGTGACCCAAGACCGAATTGCCGAACAGAGGAACAACCCTATTGTCTCGTCTAGACGAGGAGATTGCAACGATTAAAGGGGGCGGGGGCGCGCCGGACCCTCGGTCCGGCACAACAGCCTAAACCGATTGAGCGGTGGCGGGACGATTGGAGAACTCAACATGAGGCCTGGGCCGGAACCCCCCACCGGTTCCGGCACTCCGCTCGGCCCTGATGGCCTTCGCTGCGCAGGCGTTCCCTTGTAACGCACCGACCCCAACCCAGCGATCCACCAGCTTCGGTCAATCGGGGTAACAGTCTCGGGGTGTCGACGAACGCCGGACTTACAGTGACGGCGGGACGACCGGATCAAGCGGTGCGGAATCCGGCGTGGAGGCTTCGGGAACCGGATTCTGATCCGGCTGAGGCGGCGCCGGGTCTGGTAATCCGGTTTCGGCATGGAAGGCGTTTTCCTGCGCGGCCTGACCACCCAGCAACGCCTCGAGCGCCGCTTGCTGTTCGGTCTGGAGGGCGGCGGCGGCGCTGGCCTGGGCGTCATGGAGCGCCTCATGCGCGGCGGACTGCTCAGTGTTGAAGCCGTCGGCCTCCGTCACCTGGGCGTCGTGCAGGCTCTGATGGTCCTCGGTCGCTTCGGTCAGCTCGTTGTGGAGATCCGTGTGCTGCTCAGTCAGGGGATCAAGCTCGTTGTGCACATCCGCGTGCTCCTCCTCCAGCGGGTCCAGTTCCTCGTGCAGCTCGGTGTGCTCCTCCTCCAGCGGGTCCAGCTCTTCGTGCAGCGCGGCGTGCTGCGCCAACAACGGATCGAGTTGCTCGTGTGTCGCGGTGTGGTCCGCCAACAGCGGATCGAGCTCGGCATGCAATGCCGTATGCTGGGCCACCAGCGGATCGAACTGGGCGTGCAACGTGTCGTGCTGGCTCACCAAGGGATCAAGCTGCGCGTGCAGCGCCGTGTGCTGCGTGTCCAGCGGATCGAGTTGACCGTGGAGGGTGGTGTGCTGGTCATCCTGCAGATCCCCGTAGGTATTGATGGCGCCTTGGAGCTTCGCCTTCTCGGGCCCGTTGAGGTTCTGCTGGTCGGTGTCAATCTTCGTGTGGAGCGCGCTGTTGAGCGCACTGCTGGCGGTCAGGACTGCATGGAGCAGGCTATGCTGCGGATGGGTCAGCGCGAAGTTATTGTGCGGCGTCGATTTCTTCTCCGCATTCTGCTGCATCGCTGCGAGGGCGCTGGGCAGGGTATCGTAACTGAGATGGAACGTCGCATGCTGGGTCGTGAGGTCACCAAGCTGCGTGTGGTTAAATGCCGTGTGCTGAGTCGTCAGCGTGTCCAGCAGCACATGGCCGAACGCGGCATGCTGCGCGGCGAGGCTGTCCAGCAGCGGGTGGTCGAAGCCGCTGTGCTGCGTCACGAGTGGATCGAGCAGCCCGTGAACCGTCTGATGGTAGGCCGTCAGGCTGTCGAGGAGCCCGTGGTCAAACGCCGCCTCCTGGCCGCTCAAGTCGTCGAAGGTCAGGTGATCGAACGCATCGTGCTCGTCGGTCAGCTCATCCAACAGCTCGTGGTCGAAGGCATTGTGCTCGGTCGTCAGCGTAGCAAGCAGGTCATGATCAAATGCCGCATGCTGCGCGTTCAACCCCTCTAGGCTGTCGTGGACGACCGCCATCGCGTCTTGCTGGCCCTGGCTCAGGGCTTGGGCGAGCAGGGTGTAGGCGGTATGGAACGCGGTGTGCGCGGCGGCGAGTGGCAGCTCCAGCGCAGTGCGGGCGGCCGCCTGCGACACGAGCAAGTTGGTGAGAACGTCCAGCAGCTGTAGATGCAAGGACGGGTGCGCCGAGGAGACGTTGCTCCCCCCTGACCCAGACGACTCGCCCGAAGAACCGCCTGGCGAGGAGGCAACCGTCAACGGGTCCGAGGAGGTTGCATGAGAATCTAAGATGGGATCAAGGGCTATGCTCGTGCTGCCCCCGCCTCCCCTGCTGAAGATTGTAGACTCACCGGTTGGCGGCAGGCTTCCGTCATCGGTGCCGAGCATGCCAAGACCTCCATCCACGAGCAGGTCGCGGTTAGCCAGTGTGCCTGACAGGGCCGCGTGACTGCTCGTTGCGCCCACCAACACCAGCATGGCGCTGAGGGCAAGGCCTGTGGGGAGGGATCGTCGAGTGAGCCGCACGCTGAGCCACGTCATTGCAGGCACACACCGGGTTGCCGTTCGGCAACCCGGCGATCCCCGAGGGACCCGTGGCTTTCCGCCCCCAGATTGCTCTGGGTTTGGCTTTATCGGATGGCGTCGGTTGTAGCAGTGAGTATACACGCGCCGCTGAGGCGGCGTCAAGGAAGATCACAAAACCATCCCCCGGTTCCCGAGAGGCGGGCCGGCCCAGCCCAGATCAGCTAGGAATTCCGGTGACCCAAGACCGAATTGCCGAACAGAAATAGAAACGACCCTATTGTCTCGTCTAGACGAGGAGATTGCAACGATTAAAGGGCGCGTGGTGTGCGTCTTCTGAAGAAGCTCGGCAACTTCGTCCAATTACTACCATCCCTTGAACAGTAACAGACCGGCTGCCCCAGCTAGCACGATGATAAGCGGTTCGGGTACTTTCTTCACCTTGAGGAGCACTCCAAGTGTGACCAGGGCGATGAGGATGGTTGACAGATCAACGAGAGCGCGTCTTGCAAGCACGACACACGCTCCCGCAATCGCCCCCGTCGCAGCCGCTGTGACTCCTTTGACGAAGGCGTTGAGCCAAACATCCTTCGCGTGTTTTTTAAACCACGGGCTGGGAATCACCACAAACAGGTAGACGGGGAGAAACACACCGATGGCAGCCAGCGTGGCGCCCAACGGGCCTCGAACCAAGTAGCCGATAAATGCCACGGTAATCACCACTGGTCCAGGCGTAATCATGGCCACCGCAACAGCGTCCATGAACTGGCGTTCATTCAACCAATGGTATTCTTTGACAATTCCGCCGTAGAGAAACGGCACGATGGCCAACCCGCTCCCAAACACCATTGCACCAGCCTTGCCAAAGAAGCCCAGCAACCGCAGGGCCGTTGCAGGCACTGGCTGGAAGGCCGACGCGCTGACTTGCATCCCCACGACCGGCGCAACCGAAAGCAGCGGCAATCCTGGTGTCCGTTTCAAAGGGGGTGCGTTGACCAACATATAGACTACCCCTGCCCCCAAGAACAACCAGGCGATTTCAGTTTGGGTCACCACGGTGACGACTGCCAACACCAAAAAGATGAACCATAGCCCCATATCTTTTCCCAGGGTGAGTTTCACCAGTTTATAGGCAGCCTTCACAATAATCCCGATGACAGCGGCTCCGATACCGTAGAACAGGGCTTGCATCCAGGCGAGTCCGCCATAGCGGACATAGAGCCAGGAAATCCCCAGCACCATGATGAATGAGGGAAGAATAAACGCGAGAGACACAAGCGTTGCGCCCCACACGCCTGCCCGGACATAGCCCAGGTACATCGCCAACTGCGCCGCTAGCGGACCAGGGGCTAACTGCGCCAGCGCCAGGCCGTCCAAGTAGTCCTGCTTGGAAATCCAGCGGCGTTTCTCAACCAAGTCCCGTTGCATATACCCGGCCAGCGCAATCGGTCCCCCAAAACCAAACGTCCCCAGGTAGAGGAAATAACCGAGAAACTGACGGAGAGAACAAGGGACGATCTCGGTGTCTATCCGGGAAACTGTCATGGAGTCTGTACGTTCAGGGGACTAACGGGTCGAGGGTCAAGTCGTCAAAGTACGTCACGGAATCGGCTTTAGTCCAGACGCCAACCTTGCCGGCCTTGCCGAAGGTTGTGTCAGCGGCGTTCATGATCTGCTGCCCATCCCAAAAGACGATGAACCGGTCGCCACGCGCTTCAACCCGCAGTTCATGCCATACCCCTCTGGCGACTGCTCCACTCCAATCGGCAAACTGCTGGCGACGTCCGTTCACCACACGATAGAGTCGCACATTGTGTTCAAGGGCGTTGGCTCTGGCGAGGTAGTAGGTGTGCTCGTCTTGGTAGCGGAAGACGAGTCCGCAGGCCTGGTCCACTGCACCCGAGACTGGCTTGCACTTTACGGAGAGCCTGAGGTCCGCCAGCGACGGTGCATCAGCCACAGCCAATGGGAATCGGAAGTCTGTCGCGTCCTCATCGACTTGGGCTAGAACCTGTCGTCCGCTTGGAGCGTCAGATTCTGCTTTCAGGATCCACTGGCCCACCCGACCGTTCCCCGTCCTGGCGAACAGAAACCCTGTCGGGACTTCGGCTGGTTGTCCTCCTTCAAAGTCCCAGTGTTGTTGAGCTTCCGCTCTGGCGACGCCAACAAGCAGTGCGGCAACAAAAAACGACGTCCCTATGCTGAACGTCGTTTTTCGCAAAGTTCCACGCGCGTGCATAGCACCGATTGTATCACAGAACGCTACGGATAAAAACGGGCCCTACAGGACGACCTTCGCAATTGGTGTCAGTCCACCGAATTCAGTATTGTGTCACCGAAATTCCCCGCATGCGCCAGCGTCAATGGCTTGACGCGCCCGCCGAACAGCCCTAAGCTAACAACTTCCGATGCCCGCCATCTTACAGCTCAAAGAGATCCATAAAAGCTACGGCCCGCGCGTGATTTTCGACGACACCACCATCACGCTCAGCACTGACCACAAGGTCGGCTTTATCGGCCGCAATGGTGCTGGCAAATCCACGCTGTGCAAAGTCATCACCGGCCAGGAGCCGCTGGATTCCGGCGAGGTCGTGCAAAGCGCTGGTCTGCGCTTAAGCTACCTGGAACAGCACGACCCGTTCGCCCCGGAGGAGGGTGTGCTTGATTTTCTCATCCGTTACACCGGGCAGGAACCGTGGCGGTGCGGCAAGGTCGCCGGCCGGTTTCAGCTCAAGGGCGACCTGCTGACCACCACGATCAAGAGCCTCTCGGGCGGCTACCAGACCCGCGTGAAGCTCACCGCCATGCTCCTGCGCGATCCGAACTTCCTGATCCTGGATGAACCCTCCAACTATCTGGACTTGAAGACGCTCATCCTGCTCGAAGAGTTCCTGCAGGACTTCGACGGCGGCTTTCTGATTGTCTCGCACGACCGCGAATTCTTGAAGAAAACGTGCAGCCATACGCTCGAGGCCGAAAGCGGCCGGCTCATGCTCTACCCTGGCACCGTCGAGGAGTACCTGACCTTCAAAGCCGAACAGCAGGCCCAGGCCATCAGCTACAACCAAACCATTGAGAGCAAGCGCAAACAGCTCCAGGCCTTTGTGGACCGCTTCCACGCCAAAGCCTCGAAAGCTAGCCAGGCGCGCTCCAAGATGAAGCAGATTGAGAAGCTCAAGACCATCGACCTGGCCGACGCGCAACACAACGTGCACATCAAGATCCCTGCCATCCAGCGCCGCCAGGGCCCGGCCCTCACATGCCAGGACCTCGCCATCGGCTATCCGGAGAAACTCGTCGCCCAGCACATCCGGGTCGAGGTGGACCACGGCGCCCACATCGCGGTGCTGGGCGATAACGGCCAGGGCAAGACCACGTTCCTGCGCACGCTCGCCGCAGATTTAGCCCCCAAGGGCGGCAAGTTCAAGTGGGGCTTCGGCTGCGAGATCGCCTACTACGCCCAGCACGTGGTGGCCGCAGTGAATCCAAAGCACGATGTCTTCACCCATCTGGAACGCCACGCGGCGAGTGCCGTCACCCGGCAGGAACTGCTGGCCATGGCCGGCTCGTTTCTGTTTAAGGGCAACGACGTCAAAAAGCCGATCGCCGTGCTCAGCGGCGGTGAGTGCGCGCGGCTGTGCCTGGCCAGCCTCTTGCTGATGAAGCGCTCCGTGTTGCTATTGGATGAGCCCACGAACCACTTGGATTTTGAAACGGTCGAAGCGCTCGGTGCGGCCCTGCGCCAGTTCCCTGGCACCGTGTTCTTCATCAGCCATGACCGGACGTTCGTACACATGGTGGCCACACAGATCGTCGAGGTCAAAAACGGTGCGGTCGTGCACTACCCCGGCAGCTACACCGATTATGTGTACCGACTGGAGAACCAGGTGCGGCAGGAACTAGAAGCTGGGAACGGAAAAGCCGCGGCGCCGTCGACTGAGCCTGGGGCCCCGCGCTCCGCGCGGGGTGGCGACGGGAGTGCCGCGGGCGGCGTTAGCCCGCGGCCTGATTACCACCAGCGCAAGCAGCGCGAATCTGCCAAGCGCAAGCTGGCCGGCCAGATCAAGCGGTCAGAGGAGGCGCAGGCGGCTTACCGGAAGGAAAAAGAAGATCTCGAAGCCGAGATGGCGGCCGATCCCACCACGTGGAGCCGCGAACGAACCGACCGCTGCGCCCAGCTGACTGCCCTGCTCCAAGAAGAGGAGCGCCGCTGGATCCATCTCAACGAACAGATATTCGAGGGCGAAAAATTGGGGTGAGTCAGTGGACGACGTTAGAACCGTTTCGGAGGCAGCCTGGGGTGTGTTTCTGCGCAAGTTCACGCGCTGGTGCGCCTCGGACGAAGCCAGATCGCTGCTGGTAAAAGCCTCTCAGAAGGCGGTTGTATCAGGTCTCTAATAGAGCTTCGAACGTGGTGTTACTTTCACGCAACTGGCCTAGTTTTCGGGGGGAAGGTCAGTAGCGCCACGGATAACAGGATGATAACTTGCAAGAAAGCCCGCGATTTGGTTAGCGTACTCGGTATGGTGGGAGAAAATAGCCGAAGCTAGAAAACGGTAGAGATCTTCGCGCGTCACGTCAGGTGAAGTGACATCGATCCCAACCCGAAACGCAGAGTAGGCCTCTTTGTACTTCCCCTTCTCGAAATACGTCGATCCGATAGTCTTCTGAAATAGCATCCGGCTTTTCGCGTCTGATGCGTCTAATCTACCTAGTGCTGATTTGTACGAAGCGATCGCCTCGCTAGATCGTTTAACTCCTCTGAGCAGATTCCCGGCCAGCCAAAACCCACTCGGAGATCCGGGAAACATTCTTTGGACCACTCCAGCATAAACCAAGCCGTTTTCGTAATCGCCCATCTGCCCGTAGAGGGATCCGATAAGATAATTGATCGTTTCACCATCAGGGTAGATACGACGCAGTTTGAAGAGCTGCGCTAACAACGCGTTACGCCCGTCCTCTTCTCTTATTGTCCGCATGTAATCCAATCCCATCTCAAATGGATCAAATTGCGTGAGAGCATACTCCTCAGCAATTTCAGAATGCTTCCGACGATTCACATACAACACCTCCGCGTCATCAACAAATACTAGGACATACTCCGGAAACTGCCGAACGAGCTGACGGAACTGCCGAAATTGAAGTGGTACTGAAATAAATGACGGATCATATCGTAGGAGGACGTTTGCCAAAACTTCTGCGTGGAAAAACACGTTTTGGGCAATATAGCAATCTCGATCCGAGAAGAGATAGGGATATTCGACATTGTCCACAAAAATCTTATATCGAGGTTCGGTCATCCAACGCAAATAGCTACTGGAGTCTGGAAAGCTCAGCAGGAACCCTCCGATCTTGACGTGATTTAAGAACATAGCGACTCCGACCGGAAGATTGCGAGAGGAAACGGGATATCGCCTCGGAATACCCAACTGCTCTCGTAATGTCGACAAATACTGGAACGGCATAATGAGTGTGACCCCAAGAAGAATTGCCTGAACCGATCGAGTAATACGCTTTGGGCTCCACTGCCAACCTAGGACTGGATAGGCTGCGACAACCGGTAAGTTCAATAGGACCGCCTCGGTGAGATACCACCGACCTCGTAGGAGTAGCGCGGCTCCTCCAATCCACAGGAAGAACCAACTCGCTCTCCTGCTTCCGCTGAAAAGGGCGGTGATGAACGCCAGGGAGCTTGCTGCCAGCAGTACGTTCACAAGGGTAAAGTAGGATGGCGTGAGGTTAGTCACGTGAAGTGACAAAACGTCATCTCGGGAGAACGGGCGCAGTTCGGATACAAACAGCGCCAGGTGATGGAGCGATCTGAAGGCGACACCAATTAATCGATCACCAAAAGGCGTGAAATAAGGAGCGGCCATTGAGAGAGCTACTGGGAGGATAAATGCTGTTTCCAGCTTACGCAATCCGATGGCCGGCCTGGCGCGGTTAATAAAGTACTCCACTGTATATGCGCCGGTGACTAACAACACGATCGGATAATCAATTCCCTGGATGTTGCACCATAGGATACTCAATACGGGCAAGATGAACGCCCGCTGGCGGTTAAATTCCAAAATATATAAGAACGTCGCGATGAAGAAATAAGTGACCATTTGAGGCCGTACCGTCAGATGCGTGGGGAGCAGAACCAAAGCGTACAGGGTGAGCACGAATGCGGGCCAGAAGAGATTCGAACGCTTGCGAAAGGACGTGAACAGGTAGCAACCAATGCACCAGCATGTTCCAAGATATAGCAGCGCCCGAAAGGCAATGAGACCGTAGTAATTGGCGAATAAATACAGGGTGTACACGAGCGCTTGAAACAGCCAAGAATAGTTAACCCATTGCCTGACAGGCGAGATAAAGGAAAAATAGGTGGCGTGGGCAATCGACCTGTGCTGGAAGAGATACCTTCCCCCGCTGAGATAATACCAGAGATCGGTATCTCCTCTAAAAATTGGCCACTTTAGTAGGCAATAGCATGCCGCCAGTACGAGAGTTGCCGCATAGAGAATCGGAAGAGGTGCGAGCCGAACCCGGGCAAGCAGATTTCGACCCGTGGTCATTCACATCTCCCTAAGCAGGTTATGCCCCACATGAACTCGTCAGGCCTAACCCTACGACTTACTCGCGTGAAACGGCGTCCCACATCGTGGACACTTTCTCATATTACTTGCTCCTCACTATGGGCAGTGTTGACAAATGCGGCGCCCGGGATTCCCTGGACGCCGTCTGGTCATCTCTCGCACACCGCAGAGGTTTCATACAATTACTTGTATCACATCACGTTGGAAAAACAAGGGTCCAACTCCAGACTGGAGCGCCAACAGAGGATCCTTCCTTGGGACCCCGACATGGAAGAGGCTACCGAGCAGCCGCCTCACCTGATTCTACTCGACCCGTCCTTCCTGGTCTACCGCAGGCGACGTCGGAAGCGGATCAGCCTTGCCGAATC
>OBEQ012203368.1_pt1 | contig 27637 bp, 22 predicted proteins | sample 1670901 | NCBI WGS metagenome assembly OBEQ01 (sample SAMEA104232315, study PRJEB22302) | groundwater metagenome | biome: forest; feature: aquifer; material: groundwater | place: USA | collected 2011-08-07 | depth 5.4 m
CCCTCGGTTACCTGCCGCCCGCCGAGTTCGAGGAAAATTTGCCGCCGCTACGGGCTGCTGCGCAGCAGCCCGTAGCGGCACAGTGACAACCACTGTCCCGATTTTTACTGTCTCAGCGATGGGGTGCAGTCCAGGGGTCTGACCCCTATTTCCTGCTGATAAACGGGTTCGAGTTCAGACGTCCTTGATATCGATAATTTGGCCAGACCCGCCAGTATGCACCTTCGCTAACGCGATCGCGTCTTCGAGCGATTGCACTTTACCGATGGTCCCATCGCGGTCCTCTCTTAACTCCTTGTCAGTGTCCCACCACTTAAAATATTTTGTCCCATCAGACGACTTCACGATGATACGCTTGATGCCCATGACTAATCTCCTGCTACGTTCCCTTTGCGGCTCGAAAATCGGGGTCTGACCCCTGTTTCTTCATTTCTTCACTTTCAATGTCCAGCAAATCACTTTGTGTGTCGCAGCATTTTCTTTGCGCGCTTCGCATGGTGCTTCAAAAGAGCCAGCGAAAAAACTGCAAGAACCAGAGAAAACTGGGGTCTGACCCATGATTTCTCCTATTTTTCTTTTTTTATGCTGTAAATATTCTCATTCCTTTGGCTTATTAAAAACATCGGCCTCCTTAAGCATTTTCACCGCCAACCAACCTATTGCTTCAGTGATAGATCCAGCCACCGTCATATTTGCGATATTTCCAACGCCTGGAACATATTTAAGAACTTGATTTACAGCTTCGGGCCCTAATGCCGTTGCAACGCTGGCTTTAGCAATTGCCAACGCCCCAGCTCTATCTAACCGCTTTCCGTATACTCTCGCCAAACGCATAACCATATCCATCTGGATGCCGCCAATCACAAAACGGTCCCCAGGAATTTGGGCGCTTGCCAGCCCTATCAGACCAGCTTCCGCAGCAACACTGTGAATTATTACCTTTGCGATTGTATCTTTCTTCGAGCAAAATACCGTTGCAACGCGGTCTATGATCATAACGCACTCCATGATGTCGTTTATTCAATTACCATGCCATAATTTCCGATATAACGCTCCCCTCCTGTTGTATTATATATAGGTAAATCCAATGCGAAAACATGGGTAAGCCCCTATTCTTAGAATTTCTGCTGTAAAACAACTATTTTTGGCGTTTCTGTGGTCAGACCTATATTTCTTTGGGCCCCATATTTCTTTCCACCGACATGACAATCGGACAGGTGTAGCCAGTTCAGAATATACACCGGGTAAATCAATAAACAATTGCGACCTCAAGTATAATTGGCGCGGCCGGGGGACGCAAGGGGGGACTTTCCTGGGAGTGCGGGCATTCTGCCCGCATCAGCGGTTGGGCCGGCGGGGCGTCGACGTTGGGTGCGCATCCAGGAAAATCGGGGCCAGACCCCTATTTTTCCATGCGGGCATCTTGCCCGCATCAACGACTGGGCCGGCGGAGCGTCGACGTCGTGGGCGGGCAGGATGCCCGCGCTCCCAGGAAGAGCCGTATGCGCGGCGGCATCACCCCCACCCAACCCTCCCCCATCAAGGGGGAGGGCTTTTTTTGATTGTGTGGTGGCGCTTCCGGCAAACGAAACCCCCCCGCCGTTGCCGGCGAGGGGTTCCGTATCAACACTGAACGCTTAAGAGACCTGGACTTAGAAGTCCATGTCGCCCATGCCGCCCATGCCGCCGCCCGGCATGGCCGGGGCAGCGTCTTTCTTGGGCTTCTCGGCGATCATCGCCTCGGTGGTGATCAGCAGGCCGGCCACCGAAGCGGCATCCTGCAAAGCGGTACGGACCACCTTGGTCGGGTCGATGATGCCGGCCTTCAGCATGTCGGTGTACTCACCGGCCTGGGCGTCGAAGCCGCGGGACGGATCGGTCTGCTCCAGCAGCTTGCCGGCGACAACGGCGCCGTCGAAGCCGGAGTTTTCGGCGATCTGGCGCAGCGGAGCCTGAAGGGCGCGGCGAACGATCTCGACGCCGACCTTCTGGTCCGGGTTGCCGGCGTTGACGCCTTCCAGGGCCTTGATGGCATAGAGCAGGGCGACGCCGCCGCCCGGAACGATGCCTTCTTCAACCGCGGCGCGGGTGGCGTGCAGGGCGTCGTCGACGCGATCCTTGCGCTCCTTCACCTCGACTTCCGTGGCGCCGCCGACCTTGATGACGGCAACGCCGCCGGCCAGCTTCGCCAGACGCTCTTGCAGCTTCTCGCGGTCGTAGTCCGAGGAGGTCTCCTCGATCTGCGCCTTGATCTGCTTGATGCGCGCTTCGATATCTTCCTTGGCGCCGGCACCATCGACGATGGTGGTGTCTTCCTTGGTGATGTTGATGCGCTTGGCGGTGCCCAGCATGGCGAGCGTGACGCTCTCCAGCTTGATGCCCAGGTCTTCGCTGATGACCTGGCCGCCCGTCAGGATGGCGATGTCTTCCAGCATGGCCTTGCGGCGATCGCCGAAGCCCGGAGCCTTCACGGCCGCGACCTTCAGGCCGCCGCGCAGCTTGTTGACCACCAGGGTGGCCAGGGCTTCGCCCTCGACATCCTCGGCGATGATCAGCAGCGGACGCGACGACTGCACGACCGCCTCGAGCACCGGCAGCAGGGGCTGCAAGCCGCCGAGTTTCTTCTCGTGGAGCAGGATGTAGGGATTATCCAGCTCGACGGTCATCTTCTCGGCATTGGTCACGAAGTACGGGCTGGAATAGCCACGATCGAACTGCATGCCTTCGACGACGTCCAGCTCGGTGTCCAGACCCTTGGACTCCTCGACGGTGATGACGCCTTCGTTGCCGACCTTGTTCATGGCTTCGGCGATCTTGCCACCGATATCCGTCTCGCCATTGGCCGAAATGGTGCCGACCTGACGGATCTCTTCCGAGGTCGAAACCTTCTTGGAGCGGCTCTTGAGGTCAGCGACGACGGCTTCGACGGCGATGTCGATGCCGCGCTTCAGATCCATCGGGTTCATGCCGGCGGCGACGGCCTTGACGCCTTCGCGGACGATGGCCTGAGCCAGCACGGTCGCGGTGGTGGTGCCGTCACCGGCGATGTCGTTGGTCTTCGAGGCCACTTCGCGCACCATCTGGGCGCCCATGTTCTCGAACTTGTCCGACAGCTCGATCTCCTTGGCGACGGTGACGCCGTCCTTGGTGATGCGCGGCGCGCCGAACGACTTCTCGATGACGACGTTGCGGCCCTTCGGGCCCAGGGTCACCTTGACCGCGTCGGCGAGAATGTCGACGCCACGCAGCATGCGGGTGCGCGCGTCGGTGCTGAACTTGACTTCTTTGGCAGCCATATCTCTTGCCCCTACCGCTTAACCGATGATGCCCATGATGTCGGATTCCTTCATGATCAACAGGTCTTCCCCGTCGATCTTGACCTCGGTCCCCGACCACTTGCCGAACAGAATGCGATCACCGGCCTTGACGTCCAGGGCCACGACCTTGCCGTCATCGCCACGAGCGCCGGGGCCGGTGGCGACGACTTCGCCCTGCATCGGCTTTTCCTTGGCGGTGTCGGGGATGATGATGCCGCCAGCGGTCTTTTCCTCGGATTCGAGGCGACGGACCAGCACGCGGTCATGCAGCGGCCGAAATTTCATAACGGAACCTCCGTTGGATAGTCAGACGAGTGTGATTACCAAAGACACCGCGGCGGGGAGGGTTGTTAGCACTCTGCCGCGGTGAGTGCTAAGTGGAATATTAAAGATAGCGCCTCCTGTCAAGGGCGACGTTGGGTGCGGTGCGGTAATGGGGGGCGGAGTCGAGGGGGCGACCGCGGTGAAATCTTCACCGCGGTCAGCGCCGAAGCGGGCGGGACGCCCGCGCTTTCAGGAAAAAATTACTGCCGTTCCACCAGCGGCGCCGCCGCGATCCACCACGCGGGATGGGCGGCACGCAGGGCGGCGGCGGCGGCTTCCGCCGGGCCGGGGCCGTCGTACAGAGCGAAGCAGGTGGCGCCGCTGCCCGACATGCGGACCAGCAGGGCGTCGTCGGTGCGGGCCAGTGCCGCCAGCACCTCGGCGATGACCGGGGCGACGATGCAGGCCGGCGCGGTCAGGTCGTTGTGCCGCGCGGCCAGGGCGGCGGCCAGGGCGGCGGCGTCGACGGGGGAGGCGGTGAGCGGTGCCGCAGCGGAGAACGCGGCGCTGCGCGCCTTGAACACCGCCGGGGTATGGGTGGCGACGCGCGGATTGACCAGCACCATCCAGGCGGCGGGCAGGGCAGGGGCATCGGCCAGACCCTCACCGATGCCGGTCATGGCGGTCGCCCGACCGCGCAGGCACACCGGCACATCGGCACCGAGCGCCAGACCGAGCGCCATCAACTCAGCTTCGGGGATGTCGAGCCGCCACAGGGCGGCCAGACCACGCAGAGCGGCGCCGGCATCGGCCGAACCGCCGCCGATGCCGGCGGCGACCGGCAGGCGCTTGGTCAGGGTGATGGCGGCGTGCGGAGCGATGCCGGCGGCCTCGGCCAGCCGCCGCGCGGCGCGCAGTACCAGATTGTCGGACTCATCGGCCAGGGCCGGCGCGGTCGGGCCGTCGACGGTCAGCGACAGGCCGTCGGCCGGGCGCAGCACCAGCTCGTCGGCGACTCCGGCGAAAGCCACCAGACTGTCGAGCAGATGGTAGCCATCGGCCCGCTTGCCGACCACATGGAGATACAGGTTGACCTTGGCCGGCGCCGCCAGGGCGACGGCGCCATCGGCCAAGGCGACGAGGCGGCCGTCGGCGGTGATCACTTCGCGCGCCCCAGCGTGGCCGGCTGGGGCGGCAGGCCGGCACGCAGCTTGTGGCGGATGTCGTCCTTGACCTTGTCGTCGGTGGCCAGATTCAAGGCGCGCTGCCACTGGAAGCGCGCCTCGGGCTCACGGCCGACCCGCCACAGCGCGTCGCCCAGATGGTCGTTGATGGTCACGTCGTCGGGGCGCAGCTCGACCGCCCGCTCCAACTGAGCGGCAGCCTCCTTATAGGCGCCGGTGCGGAACAGCACCCAGCCCAGGCTGTCGACGATGTAGCCGTCATTGGGCCGCAGCGACACGGCCTTTTCGATCATGCCACGGGCCTTGTCGAGATGGATGCCCTGTTCGACCCAGCTATAGCCCAGATAGTTGAGCACATAGGGCTGTTCCGGCTCCAGCTCGAGGGCGCGCAGGAAATCCTTCTCGGCGCGCCCCCACTGCTTGGAGCGCTCCAGGCTGATGCCGCGGCTGTAGAACAGCGCCCAGTGGCGGCCGTCGATCTTGCCGATGCGGGCCAGGGCGGCGTCGTAGATCTCGGCGGCTTCGGTGAAGCGTTCATGCTTGCGCAGGATTTCGCCCAGGCTGACCAGGGCGTCGGGGCTGTCCTTGCGTGCCGCCACCAGCTCACGCAGCAGCGTTACCGCCTGATCGGTCTGATCCATTTCGTCGAGATTGGCGGCGACCCGCAGTTGTGCGGTGTACCAGACCGGTGCCGTCGGGTCGATGGCGCGATAGACGGTGTTGGCGTCGGTCAGCCGGCCCTGTGCCTGCAAGCCGTCGGCCAGCAGCACCTGAGCCAGCGGGAAGTTGGGTTGCAGCGCCAGGGCCATGCGGTCGAACAGCATGGCGACATCGCCGGCATTGCTCTGGCGGATGGCGGTGGCGGCGGCGAAGAAGGACTCGGCCATGCCCATGCGGGCGTCACTGATCAGCCGGCCGCGCTCCGGGCCCTGCGCCAGCAGCGCCGATGCATCCAGCAGTTCGGAGTCGGGGTGTTCCTGGGCATAGCGCTCGTACAGCTCGCGCGCCTTATCCTGGCGGCCGATGCGCTGATAGAAGGCGCCGATCGCCTGAACTGCCCGCAGGGTGACCCCGCCGGGACTGGCGATGGTGCTGCGGTAGAACTCCTCGGCGGCGGCGTCGCGGCCGGCCAGATCGGTGATCAGGCCGGCATGGAAGTCGTGCAACTGCGCCAGATGACTGTTGTTGGACAGGGGCGCCAGCACCTGCAACGCCTCGTCCACCTTGTTCTGACCGACCCGTGCCCAGGCGGTGATCAGCGGCCCGATGAAGGCGTTGATGCCGCGCTTCGGCAGACCGGCGATGCGGCGCTCGACACTGGCATAGTCGCCGGCCTTGGCGTCTTCGACGGCCAGCAGCATGGCGGCGATCGAGGCATTGGGATCGTAATTGACCAGCCGCTGAGCCAGTTGGGCGGCCTCGGCCATGCGGCCCTCGGCGGCCAGCAGGGCGAAGGCGCTTTGCAGCAGCTCGGTATTGTCGGGATCACGGCTCAGCGCCGCCCGATAGAAATCGGCGGCGGCGCGGTTGTCGCGCTGGGCGTGCGCATGCCGGGCGGCCAGATAGGCGCCGAGCCCCGAGCCCGAGACCAGCGGGCCGCCGATCACCGTCGAGTCCTCCGGGACATCGCCCCACAGGTCTTGTCCCGGCGCACAGCCGGACGGCGCAACCACCAGGACGGCGGCCATCAGCACACGGCGAAGGGCGGGCTTACAGCGCAGCGCCAAACCAAGCATGCAACTCTCCAGAGAACACTACGTCCGTCTCCGAGATTGTTGCCGCCAACGCCCGCACCGCGTGCCCCCCCTACATATTGGGATAGTTCGGCCCGCCGCCCCCTTCGGGCACCACCCAGTTGATGTTCTGGGTAGGATCCTTGATGTCGCACGTCTTGCAATGGACGCAGTTCTGGGCGTTGATCTGCAAACGTGGTTGACCGGCGTCGTCGTCGACGATCTCGTACACTCCAGCCGGACAATAGCGCTGCTCCGGCGCTGCGTACAATGGCAGATTCACTTTGGTGGGAACCGCCGGATCAATCAGGGTCAGGTGTGCCGGCTGGTTCTCCTCGTGATTGGTGTTCGAGATGAACACCGAGGACAGCCGGTCGAAGGTCAGCACGCCATCGGGCTTGGGATAGGTGAGGCGCGGGCATTCGGCCGCCGGCTTGAGCGCCGTGTGGTCGGCCCGGTTGTGCAGGGTCCACGGCGCCTTGCCGCGGAACAGATAGGTATCCAGCGCATTCAGGGCGATGCCGGCCCACAGGCCCCAGTGGAAGGCGGGACGGACATTGCGCACCCGGTACAGCTCGTCCCACAGCCAGGACTGCTTCAGGCGCTGGGGATAGGCGGTAACCTCGACGGCGGTGGTGGCGTCACCGGCCAGGGCCTCGAACATGGCCTCGGCGGCGACCATGCCGGACTTGATGGCGGTGTGGGTGCCCTTGATCTTGGCGACGTTGAGGAAGCCGGCGGCGTCGCCGACGATCAGACCGCCCGGGAACACCAGCCGCGGCAGCGATTGCAGGCCGCCCTCGGACAGGGCGCGGGCGCCATAGGCAATGCGCCGGCCGCCGGCGAAGGTGTCGCGAATCGCCGGATGGGTCTTGAAGCGCTGCATCTCTTCGAATGGGCTGAGCCACGGATTCTGATAATCCAGCCCGACGACGAAGCCGACCGCCACCTGATTGTTTTCCAGGTGATAGAGGAACGATCCGCCATAGGTGCTCGAGTCGAGCGGCCAGCCGACGGTATGGATCACCGTGCCCGGCTTGTGCCTGGCCGGGTCGATTTCCCACAGTTCCTTGACGCCGAGGCCGTAGGTCTGCGGATCACAGTCCTTGCGCAGGCCGAAGCGCTCGAACAGGCCCTTGGTCAGCGAGCCGCGGCAGCCCTCGGCGAACACGGTCTGGCGGGCCAGCAGATCGACCCCGGGCGTGTAGTTGCCGGTCGGCTGGCCGTCCTTGCCGATGCCCATGTCGCCGGTGCCGACGCCGCGCACCGCGCCGGCATCGTCATAAAGCACCTGGGCAGCGGCAAAGCCGGGGAAGATCTCGACACCCAGCGACTCGGCCTGCTGCGCCAGCCAGCGGCACAGATTGCCGAGGCTGGCGACGTAGTTGCCGTGATTGTCCATCTGCGGCGGAGTCGGCAGGCGCAACGCCTTGCTTTCCGTCAGGAACAGAAAGCGGTCGTCGGTGGCCTGGGTGAGCAGCGGCGCGCCCTTGTCCCGCCAGTCGGGGATCAGCTCGTTCAGGCCGCGCGGTTCGATCACCGCTCCCGACAGGATATGGGCGCCGACCTCCGAACCCTTTTCCAGCACGCAGACGCTCAGTTCCCGGCCGGCCGCCTCGGCTAGCTGGCGCAGGCGAATCGCGGTGGCCAGACCGGACGGGCCGGCGCCGACGACGACCACGTCGAATTCCATCGATTCCCGTTGGTTTTCCACGGCCTGACATCCTCCATGGCGCGAAAAGCGCCTCTATATCACGGTGTTGACGCTGTTGCGACTGCGAAGGGCGTTTTTTTTCGGTGGAAATGAGGGGCTTCAGCGCCGTCGCCCGAGCATGCTAGGCTCTGCGCATGCAGGGGATGGCGACGCGGGAATTGCTCCAGTGGTACCTGGAGGCGGGGGTGGATGAATCGATCGGCGATGTGCCGATGGATCGGTTCGCCGTGGCCCCGCCGCGAACAGCCGCCGCGCCGGCCCAGCCTCCCCAGCCCTCCCAGCCGCCTCGGCCCGCCCCCCAGGCGGTCCCCGTGGCCGAGCCGCTGGCCAGCACCGCCGCCCATCTGGCGACCGGCGCCCGGACCTTGGCGGAACTGCGGCAGGCGCTGGAGGCCTTCGACGACTGTCCGCTCAAGCGCACCGCCAGCACCACCGTATTCGGCGACGGCAACCCGGAAGCGCGGGTGATGGCCATCGGCGAGGCGCCGGGCGCCGAGGAGGACCGGCTCGGTCTGCCGTTCGTCGGCCCCAGCGGCAAGCTGCTCGACCGCATGCTGGGCTCGATCGGCCTGGAGCGTTCGACCAATCTGTACATCACCAACGTCATCAATTGGCGTCCGCCAGGAAATCGCAAGCCCAGCCCTGAAGAGGTAGCCATGCTGCTGCCGTTCATCGCGCGGCATATCGAATTGGTCGATCCGGGTATCCTGATTCTCTTCGGTGGTGCCGCCGCCTCGGCCCTGCTCGCCAATAGCGGCAATATCAGTCAACTGCGCGGCCGTTGGCAGGATTATTGCAGCCTCGGCCTGCCGCGCCCGATTCCCACCATCGCCACCTACCATCCGGCCTTCCTATTGCGGACGCCCGGCAAAAAAAATGAAGCCTGGAGAGATTTGCTGGCCGTTCGTAAACGGCTCGACAAGGGCTGCTGAGCCAAAGTGCGGATAAAGCCTCACGCCGTATGCGGCATTGTCGCTTGCCGCGCGACGGAGGATGTATTAAAGAAATTCGCCATGGGCATCAACGAAACCGATAGGGCTGCCGGGCAGCGCAACAGGGGTACGGTTCTGGCAGCGGCATTTGCCGTCGCCATGGCGTTTACCCCGGTCGCCGCCAATGCCGCCGACGCCTCCGCCGACGGATCCACCGTCGCCGCGGCGATCAACAGCGGCGCTGGCCGCCTCGGCCGCAAGGTCACCGTCCCGCGCATCCTCGCTGAGAGCGATGTCGCCCTGTACCAGAAGATTTTCGAGTTTCAGCGTCAGGCCAACTGGAGCGCCGCCGACCGCGAGGCGGCGAAGCTCAAGGACGACGTCCTGAAGGGCCATATGCTGGCGCAGCGTTACCTGCATGCCGGCTACAAGGCCAGCTACGCCGAGTTGAAGGCGTGGATGGACGACTACGCCGACCATCCCGACGCATCGGACATCCATAAGCTGGCCAAGTCGCGCGGCGGCAAGAACCTTGCCGGCCTGAAGGCGCCGCGCCATCGTCCGGTCGACGCCGTATCGTTCAACATGGTCGGCGACGAGGACAGCGGCAACTGGGAGATTCCCGATCTGGACGGCGGCAGCGCGATCGGCGCCAAGGACCGGGCCAAGCTGAAGGGCATCAAGCAGAAATTCCGCCAGCTCGTCCGCACCGACAATTTCGACGAGGCGACCGCGATTTTCGCGTCGGCCGACTTCCGTCGTCTGGCCGACAAGATTGATTACGATCAGTTGGCGACCGTGCTGGCCATCCGCTATTTCGCCAAGGGGAACGACGAGCAGGTGTTGCAGTGGGCTCTGCCCGCCGCCGAGCGCTCGGGCGATCAGCTCGCTCCGGCCAACTGGGTCGCCGGTCTGGCGCTGTGGCGCATGGACAAGCCGAACGAAGCGCGCCGTCATTTCGAAGCCGTGGCCAACGCCCGGGGAACCTCGTGGATGATCGCCGCCGGCGCCTATTGGGCGGCCCGCGCCAATCTGGTCGCTCAGCGGCCGGAAGTGGTCAACCACTGGCTGGAAATCGCCGCCGGCTATCCGCGCAGCTTCTACGGCCTGCTGGCGCGCCGCGCCCTCGGCCTGTCGATCTCCTTCGGCTGGGAAGCGACCCCGCTGACCGATATTGATGCCGATATGCTGGAGCGCATTCCCACCGCGCGGCGGGGTCTGGCCCTGCTGCAACTGGGCAATCGCGATCTGGCCGAACAGGAATTCCAGGGTCTGGCCGCCAACGCCACCGAAGCCCTGTCCAAGTCGCTGCTGTCGCTGGCCAATGTCACCGACATGCCCGATCTGGTGGTGCGCCTGGGCAGTGTCGTGGCCCGTCAGGACGGCCGCTATCACGACAGCGCCGCCTTTCCGGTGCCGGGCTGGAAGCCGTCGAACGGCTGGAGCGTCGACCGCGCCCTGGTGCTGGCTTTCGCTCGGCAGGAGTCGGCCTTCAATCCACGCGCCAGAAGCCCGGCCGGTGCCGTCGGCCTGATGCAGCTGATGCCGGGGACTGCCCGTTATATCAGCGGCAGCGCGGTCCCCGCCGCCAAGCTGGTCGACCCGTCGTTCAACCTGTCGCTGGGTCAGACCTATATCCAGCATCTGCTGAGCAACAGTGCCATCAACGGCAACCTGTTCTTCCTGGCTGCCGCCTACAACAGCGGTCCCGGCAACATGCAGCGCTGGCTGGAGACGGTGAAGCATCACAACGATGCCCTGATGTTCATCGAAGCGATCCCCAACCGCGAGACCCGCGTCTTCATCGAAAAGGTGATGACCAATCTGTGGATCTACCGCTCGCGACTCGGCCAGCCGATGGCCTCGATGGATGCGGTGTGCGCCGGCGACTGGCCTGCGTATGACGGCATGGAAAAGGCGGCCCCGGCAACGACCGACCGGCCGACCCGGGTGCGGGGGTAGGAATATTGAAGGCTCGGGTTGAGCCGGTGATGGCTCAACCCGCCTCCACCCACCCGCGACGAGTCCGGCCCACGGGCCGGCGCGACCGAGAGTTTGCATGATCACCTACACCCTGGAACCCGATCTGTCGGCGGCGGAGTTCGTCGACGTGCTGCGGCGCTCGACCCTGGCTGAACGACGGCCGGTCGACGATATGGGACGCGTGGACAGGATGCTGCGCGGGGCCAATCTGATTCTCACCGCCCGCGCCGACACCCGACTGATCGGGGTGGCGCGCTCGATCACCGACTTCGCCTACTGCCTGTACCTGTCCGATCTGGCGGTCGATGAGGCCTGGCAGGGCCGTGGCGTCGGTCAGGAGCTGTTGCGGCGGACCAAGGCCGCGGTCGGCGAGGGCGTGTCCTGCTGGCTGGTCTCGGCCCCCAAGGCAGTGTCATTTTACGAGCGAATCGGCCTGGAACGGCCTCCGGCCGCCTTCAAGTTTTAGAAACTACCCTCGCCGGGCGCGCTCCGCGCTTGGCCGCCGCCTCAATGGCGGCCGTTTCATGCACTGTGGGTCGGCCGCCAAGGGCAGTTTCCTTACTACGGCAATTGACGGCGGGCACGATTTCGCTTCTGTTGGATCTGAACCTCGGGGAAGAAGGGTCCAACCACAAATGTCCACGCTGCTGCTCACCCATCCCGTCTGCATCGAACATGACACGGGGTCATTTCATCCGGAATGTCCTGAGCGCCTGAAAGCGGTGTTGCAGGCCCTGGAAACCGAGGAATTCGCCTTTCTGCATCGCGATATGGCGCCGCATGCCACCATCGAGCAGTTGCTGCGCGCCCATCCGATGCACCACATCGATTCGATCTTCCAGGCAATACCTCACTCGGACAGTCACCATCATATCGACCCCGACACGGTGGTGTCGGCCAATTCCGGCGAGGCGGCGTTGCGTGCGGCCGGGGCGGTGTGCGCGGCGGTCGACGCGGTGGCGCTGGGTCAGGTGCGCAATGCCTTCTGCGCCATCCGCCCGCCGGGCCACCATGCCGAGCGTGATCAGGCGATGGGCTTCTGCCTGTTCAACAACATCGTTGTCGGCGCCATGCATGCGCGGGCGGTGCATGGCTTGCAGCGCATCGCCGTGGTCGACATCGACGTTCATCACGGCAACGGCACCCAGCACATGTTCCAGGACGACCCCGACCTGTTCTATGCCTCGACCCACCAGAACAATAGCTATCCCGGCACCGGCGAGGCCCATGAGCAGGGAGTGGCCGGCAACATCGTCAACGTGCCGCTGCCGCCCGGTTCCGGCTCGGCCGAGTTCCGCGCCGCGTTCACCGATGACATCCTGCCGCGGCTGCGCGCGTTCAAGCCGGACATGATCCTGATTTCGGCCGGCTTCGATGCTCATGCCGCCGACCCGCTGGCGCATTTCCGCCTGACCACCTCGGATTTCGGCTGGGTGACCCGCGAACTGCTGACGGTGAGCGACGAGGTGTGCAACAGCCGTGTCGTCTCGGCGCTGGAAGGCGGTTACGACCTGGGGGCGCTGGCGGCCAGCGTGGCGGCCCATGTGCGGGCGCTGATGGGGAGTTGATGCGGGAGCGGTGCAGGCGGCCGGGCCATTCCGATTGACGGCCCGCCGCTTGGGCCCTAGGGTTCGCAACCCCCAAACACGGCAGTACTCTCATGTCCGACCTTCGCGATCTCGCCCGCACCTCTTCCTCCTGGCCCTTGCAGGAGGCCCGCCAACTGCTTGACGAGCGTCTCAAAGGGCAGGTGCCGGCTAAGGGCTATGTTCTGTTCGAGACCGGCTATGGTCCGTCTGGCCTGCCGCATATCGGCACCTTCGGCGAGGTCGCCCGCACCACCTGGGTGCGCAACGCCTTCCACCTGCTGGCCCCCGAGATTCCCACCCGGCTGTTCGCCTTTTCCGACGACATGGATGGGCTGCGCAAGGTTCCGGACAACATTCCCAACAAGGACATTGTGGCGCCGCATCTCGGCAAGCCGCTGACGCGCATTCCCGATCCGTTCGGAACGCATGAGAGCTTCGGCCACCACAACAATGCCCGGCTGCGCTCGTTCCTCGACTCCTTCGGCTTCGCCTATGAATTCCAGAGCGCGACCGACTGGTACGGCTCGGGCCGCTTCGACGAGGCCTTGCTGCTGATTCTGCGCCATTACGACGAAGTGATCGACGTCGTTCTGCCGACCTTGGGCGACGAGCGGCGCCAGACCTACAGCCCGTTCCTGCCGGTCTGCCCGAACACCGGCAAGGTGCTGCAAGTGTCGGTGGTCGAGCGCAACCCCGAGGCCGGTACCATCGTCTACAAGGACGAGGATGGCAGTCTCGTCGAGACTCCGGTCACCGGCGGCCGCGTCAAGTGCCAGTGGAAATGCGACTGGGCGATGCGCTGGGTGGCGCTGGGGGTCGACTATGAGATGTCCGGCAAGGATCTGATCCCGTCGCTTGAACTGTCGTCGAAGATCTGCCGCATCCTGGGCGGTACGCCGCCGATGAACCTGACCTACGAGCTGTTCCTCGACGACCGCGGCCAGAAGATTTCCAAGTCCAAGGGCAACGGTCTGGCGGTGGAGGATTGGCTGAAATACGCCAACCCGGAAAGTCTGGCGCTGTTCATGTACCAGCAGCCGAAGCGGGCCAAGCGGCTGTTCTTCGACGTCATCCCCAAGAACGTCGACGACTATATGACCTTTCTGGAAAAGTACCCCGGTCAGGACGGCAAGGGGCAGCTCGATAATCCGGTGTGGCACATCCACGGCGGGACGCCGCCGCACGAGGCCGCGCATCTGTCGTTCAGCATCCTGCTCAATCTGGCCAGCGTCTGCCATTCCGAGGATCCGGCGACGCTGTGGCACTATATCAGCCGCTACGTTCCCCAGGCGTCGCCACAGAATGCCCCCATTCTCGACAAATTGGTCGGGTATGCCATCACCTATTACCGCGACTTCGTGAAGCCGGCGAAAAAGTACCGCAAGGCTTCGCCCGAAGAGGCGGCGGCGCTGGCCGATCTGGCGGCAACGCTGCGCACCGAGGCGGCCGACGCCTCGGCCGAAGCGTTGCAGAATCAGGTCTACGAGATCGGCAAGCGGCACGGCTTCACCGAGCTGCGGGCCTGGTTCAAGGCGCTGTATGAAATCCTGCTGGGCCAGGAGCAGGGGCCGCGCATGGGGTCGTTCATCAAGCTGTTTGGCTTGGCCGAGACCATCGCCCTGTTGGACAAGGCGGCCAAGGGCGAGGCGCTTGAGTAGGCGTAGCGGCGCAGGTACAGTCGGGGCGGGCAGGGACAGGAAGGGTCAACGTCGATGATAACGTTTCGCGGCAGACTGTTTGCCGCCGCGGTGACCGCCGCGGTGACCGTCACCGGTGCCGCCTGGGCACAGGAAACCGTGGTCAAGATGACTTCGGCCCGCACCTTCGAGCCGCGCGTCGTCGAGGTCAAGGTCGGCGAGACGGTGGTATGGCGCAATGATTCGATGGCGGTGCATACCGTCACCGCCGATCCGACTCGCGCCAAAAACCCCGATGCGATCGCTCTGCCGGCGGGCGTCGCGCCGTTCAGCTCGCAGCATGTCCTGCCGGCGAGCATCTACCGCCACACCTTCACCACCCCCGGCACCTACCGCTACATTGATATCCATGCCGAAGACGCGGGGATGATGGGGGAAGTGGTGGTGCGGTAGGGGCGCGCTCCGCGCTTGGCCGCCGCCTCAATGGCGGCTGGAGCGTTTTCCAACCTGATCGGAAAACGCTCTAAGAAGTCGTCATTCCCGCGAAAGCGGGAATCCATGGGACCTTGACGGCCGGCTTAGCGATGAAGAAGGCGCCCCCTACTTTCGCACCGCACCACGATAGGCGCCACTTATTCTGACGATCAGGCCGCATGGATTCCCGCTTTCGCGGGAATGACGATCTTTTGTTATTCCGCAGGTGCGAGATGTGTACATGCCGTAGCGCGAAAGCGGGGGTCCATGGCGCCGTCTGGACTCCGCGGCCGACATGGATTCCCGCTTTCGCGGGAATGACGGATGATGAATATGACGCATTGAAAATGCTTCATTCATTTCCGACCGTCGCCTTCCTCACCCCAGCGCGACCCGTGGCCGCGAGGACGCGAACGGCGACGTCGATGACGACGCGGTCGCGGTGGGGTCTGGCGCGGTGATCTTCTGGCCCATATGGTCGCGGACCTGTTCGGAAATCTTGTGCGCGGCCTCGGCGGTGGTCTTGTCGGCGCTGAAAGCGCGGTCCAGGGCCAGGGCGATTTTCGGCAGCAGTTCCACGTCGCGATGGTCGACGAAGCCGCCGCCGGGATTGCCCTGGGTATTCTGCTGGCCGATCTCGATCGAGGCACGGATGCGCTCGGCGATACCGATCAGCGACAGAGCCAGTTCCGAGACATGGGCATAGACGGTGCCGCGCATGCGGTGACCGAGATCCTCGCCGATATAGCGCAGCTTTTCGATATGGGCGACCACCTCGTCGAACTCGGGGCCCTTGCGCGCCTTGGGCCGGCCGTTGATGAAGAAGGGGCCGATGCGCTGGGCCAGATAGCCGATCTGTACCGAATACCGCTCCATCTTCTGCTGGTTGATGCGGGCTGCCGCCGCGTCGATCATCCGTTGCAGGCTGCCGACATCGGAATTGGCGATCGCCTTGGAGCGCAGCGGATTCGGGACTTCCATCATGGGAATGACTTCCGATCCCTCGCGTTGCCCTTTGCGGCGGTCGGGGCCGATATAGTCATGGGTGACGACGAACGGCTTGCGGCCGCGGGTCAGAGTCTTCAGTCGCTGGATCAGGCCGTCGGGGCTGACCGGCTTGACCACCAGATCGTCGGCGCCGGAATCGACCATACGGCGCACCAGATCCTGGGTGGGATCGCTGGTCAGCAGGATCGAGACGATAAACGGGTTGTTGCCGACCTTGTGGTGGCGCATCTGGTGGACCAGGTCACACACGTCGCCGCCGGGCAGGTCGACATCCATCACCACCACGTCGACGACATTGCGGGCGACCGCATCCTGGACCGCCACATAGCTGGCGGTATCAATAATATCGCGAAAGCCTTCGTGAAACAGCGAACCCTTCAGGCCGTAGCGAACCTGTCCGTTGGTGTCAGCCAACAACAACCGGACGTTTTCGAAACGAAACTCACGCGCAGTCATCCTGCCTCCGCCGGGAAAGACCCCGAATGGAGTATAGTAGACACGCTCGTTGGATGATTCACAACTGAGTAATGTCTCAGCCATACGAACGGAACCAAAAGGCGGCTCTGTCTTAATACCCTTGGATCAGCGCAGTCGGTTACAAAGCCGGTGTCCCGCTCATATGCCGCGCCAGTCCGGCCCGCACGTCGGCGGGCATCGGCAGTGATCTGGCTGCGGCGACGTCGGCCCAGACGCACACCGCTTCGGACGTGCCGAAGCAGCGGCCATCGTTGAACAGGCCCTGGACCAGCACGCAGGACGAATTGCCGAGCCGGGTGATACGGCTGCCAACATCGACTTCGCCGGGGTAATGGGCCTGAGCGAGGAAATCCACGGTCAGCTTGACGATGACCCAGCCGTCGCCGCTGCCCGAGGTCGAACCCGGCGTCACCTCCTCGAAGAAATGGATGCGGCCGCTTTCAGCGAAGACGGCGAAGGCCACGTTGTTGACATGGCCATAGCGGTCGAGATCGGCGAAGCGGATGATCTCGCGGGTCCAGAACGGAAACGTCTCCCGGCTGGTCAGATTGATCGCGCTATCGGTCATGCGTCCCTCGTCGGTGTCTGGAGCGGTTTCCGACCAAGTCGGATACCGCTCCAGCTTTTCATCAGCCCTTGCCGGGCGCGCTCCGCGCTTGGCCGCCGCCTCAACGGCGGCTGGAGCGTTTTCCAACCTCATCGGAAAACGCTCTAAGCCCTGCACCTTGATCGCATGGCGCCCCACCGTTGGCAATGCGCCGGCCGATACCAGATGGTACTCTCCCCCCCATTGGGAAGGAGTCGGTCATGGCCATCAGTATCATCCGTGAAGAAAACCCCTATCGTCTGATCCGCGATGGTCGCAATCGCTATGCCGTCATCGAGGCGCGTGCCGGCCGGGTCTATTCGCTGCACGGCGCCGCCCGCCATGAGGCGGACGACAGTATCGACGGCATGAAGGTGGTGGTCGGCGATGGCTGGCGTGACGAGGCTTCGGCACGCCGCCGCTTCGAAGCCATGTGCCGGCGCGAGGATGGTGGTGCCGAAGTCATCTGGTAATCAACTCGGTCTGATCTGCCGATATGGCGAATATCGTGCAAGTCCCGTCGCCTCTTTGCTCGGCCGCCGGCCGGGGCCCATTCGGCTGTCTGCCTGCATTCCTGTCGTTATCCTGGCGGAATGGCGCCCCGCGCGTTGCGGGCTCTACCTCAAACTGGCAGGCCTCAATATTCTATTTTACCTAGGCTATTCATCCATATGATCTTCCGTCCACGTTCTTTCGTTCTGTAATATCACAGTCAATAAAATACGGACTGCGTCCGCCAACAGGAGGGCGAACGATGCTTGGGAGAAATGACCGAGCCCCTGTCATACGTCCGCGCCTGAAGGCTCATCGACGCCCTCGCCGGTCGCGCTCCGCGCTTGGCCGCCGCCGCAATGGCGGCTCGATACCGGCGCCGCAGTTCGAGGATGTGTCAAACATTCCGCTCGCCGGTATCGTTGCTCATGGACAGGAAACGACGCATGACCCAGCTTTCCACTGGCGACCCGAACCCATCGGCTTCAGCATCCATCGCCGTCGCGGTCGAGGACAGCCGGCTGGCGGACGACATCGTCGGACGCTTCGGCGGCACTGAGCGCGACGAAATGGTGATCTATGATGACCTGCGCTTTCTGGTGGACCATCCCGATCTGGTCCATGCCGGGGTCACGATCATCTCGTTTCCCGTCATCCGCACCTTGGCGCGATATCATATGGATATGCTGAGCGAATTCAGCCGGCATAACCGCTTGGTGTTGCTGGTGCGCTCGCACGAGTTCCTTGACGCGGTGCCGTATCTGGAATTTGCCGACGGGGTGATCTTCCAGGATGCCACCATGCATCGCATGCATGACATTCTGCGCCTGTCCGAGGCCCAATATTCGATTCTACCGTCGGCGGCGGTGATGGACATCGTTACCGACCGTCTGCGCTGCGACGCCATCGCCCGGTTGACGCCATTGGAGTTGGCGATTCTCGATCATGTGCGCCAGGCCAAAACCAACCGCGCCATCGCCCGCAGCCTCAACCTGACCGAGGCCAATGTGAAGACCAAGGTCCGGGCCATCCTGAAGACCTTGAAATTCCAGAACCGCACCGAGGCCGCGGTGTTCGCGGCGCGCCAGCAGGAACTGATCCGCGCCCTGATCATCCGCCGCACCAAGGAGGCGCCGGACAGTGTCATAGAGGAAATCGAGAGCCTGTCGCGGGAGGAGCCGACGCGGCATTGAGGGGAGCCTCAATGGTTGCCGTATCAAGCGCGAATTGCGATGCGGCTCTTCCTGGGAGCGCGGGCATCTTGCCCGCTCACGACGTCGACGCTCCGCCGGCCCTGACAGCGATGCGGGCAAGATGCCCGCGCTCCCAGGATCAATCTCACCGCCGCGCGCTATCCACCACCTTCTCGGCCTCCAGCTTGCCGGCATCGCGGCGGGATATCCAGGACTCCAGGTCGGAGCTGTCGAAGCTGCGGCGCGGGCTGTCGTAGGGTCCGTCCAGCTTGAGCACGAAGCTCGGCGCCTGCGGCTGGTCGATCAGGTGGAAGACCAAGCGGGCGTCGACGGTGGATTGCGGCAGGCTGGCGGTGACCACGGCGGTGGCGGTGCCGCCTTCCGCCTCAAGCACCAGATCGTCGGTCCCGACCACACCCGAGTTGATGGCGAAGCGCCCCGACAGTCGGGCGAACGGGGTGCGGCCGTGGCTGGTGCCGGCCTGGAGCAGGCTGCCGATATCGCCGGGGCGCGAAACCTTGGCCAGTTTCTGGCTGATCTCGCCCAGGGTGATCCCCGACAGGACGCCTTCGCGCACCTCCAGCCGGGCCGCACCGGACAGGCGTGACAGCATTTCGAACGGGCTGCGGCCTTCGCTTTGCAGTTGCAAAGTGCCGGCGCTGCGGCCTCCCACCACCTCATAGGCGCCGAGCCGGAACAGCGGCGAGGTCAGCCGCACGTCGAGCAGTTCGGCATCAAGCGTGATGGCGCCCTCGGCGGTCAGACGACCGCTGGCCGACAGTCGCCCATCGCCCAGCGTCGCCGTCATCCGCTCCAGGGTGGCAACGTTGTCGCGCAGGGTCAGTTGCAGCGAGGGCGCCTCCAGGCGCTGGCGGTCATAGCTCAGCGCTGGTGCATCCAGCGCCAGCGATCCGTCAATGCCGCGCAGCCAGCTCAGGTCGACGGCTTCCTTCGACCAGCCGCGGCCGGCCGGTCCGGCCGCCAGGAACGCATTCAGGTCGATCGCTCCGGCGGTCAGGCTGGCGGTGATCACCGGCTTGCCGGTCATGGTGAGATGAGCCAGGCCGTCGACGGTCACTGGTCCGAGTCGGGCATGAAGGTCGGAGGCGGCGATCTCCGCCGCGGTGCCGGCCAGGGCGGTATCAAGCGCAAAGCCGCCCAGCACGGCGGTTGGGCGGTAGTCTGGAAACATCAGGCGCAGCAAAGCGGCGAGGCTGTCGTGGCGGGCGGTCAGCTTGACGTCCCAGCGGGGCGTCTGGCCAAGGTCGGCCACCGATCCGGCTACGGTCAGTCTGGTGCCGGCGGCATCGCCCTGGCCCTGGAACGACAAGAGGGTGGCGTCGCCGTCGAGCACCCCGCCGGCCGTCACCCGACCCAGCCGCTCGGCCGGGAACGGCAGGGTGAGGCCGAGCAGCCGCGCCAGCTTGTCGGGCTCTGCCGCGCGCAGGTCGTAGCGCAAGCCGTGCAACTCGGGCTGGCCCCGCGCCAGACCACCGATCCGCCCCTCCAGCCGCAGCGCCGCACCGGCCAGTTCGCCCACCGCGGCCTGACGCAGATTGATCTCGCCGTTGATCAGCGTGCCGTCGATCAGCACCTCGCGCAATTGCGTCTCGCCGACGGTCATCTGGCCGATGGTGGCCCGCACATTGGCGTCGAACCCGCCCAGCACCGCCCGCCATGTTGCCGAGTCCGCAGCCCCGGTTCCATGGCGCCAATAGGCGTCGAGGTTGAGCGTTGTCGCCATCAGGTTGACGCCGATGCCAAGCCGGTCGCCCAAACGCAGGGCGGCGGCACCGCTGACATGGGTGGTGTCGATCCGCAGATCGAGATGGGACAGGGCCATGTCGGAGGCGGTGCCGGCCAGTTGGCCGGACACGGCCAGCACCCGCAGGCGCTCCGCCGGCACCTGGGGCACCGCCACGCCAAGCCAGTCAAGCACCGCCCGCAGATTGTCCGAGGTTGCCTCAAAGCGGAGGTCGAAGCGCGGCGTGGCGGTGGCCAGGTCGATCTCGCCCGAGCTGCTCAGCAGCGAATTGCCCGGAAGCTGCGCACCGGCCTGGGCGATGCGCACCATACCGCCGTCGACCGTGGCATCAAGCCGCGCCTGACGCAGCACCGACTGGCGCACGCTCAGTACGTCGGCGGTGACGTCCAGGCTCAGCGGCAGATCATGCAGCAACCGGCGCCAGCGATCCGGGCCGATCGGGCGGCCGGCTCCGGCCAACCACTGGTCCAGGTCGAGATTGGCAAAGGACAGGGTGACCGTGGCGCGTGGCGACTCGCCCAGTGCGACGACGACCGAGCCGGTGGCCCGGCTGTCGCCGATCCGGCCTTCCAGCGAGTCGAAGTGCAGCGATGCACCGCCGGCATCGACCGCGGCCTGCAAGGCGAAAGCGGCATTGGCCGCGGGGGGCAGGATGAAGCCGGCGCCGAGGCGCTGGATCAGGCCGTTGAGGTTGTCGCCGCTGACGGCCATCTTGCCGCGCAGGGCGTCGCGGCCCAACTGGCCGCTCAGCTTGAGTTCGGCCTTGGCGTCGCGCACCCGCACCGCCAGACTGACCGGAGTCGCCACCGCGGTGGGCAGGCCAAGCGAGCCGTCGAAGCCGAGCGGCACGGTGGCGCCGCCGTCGGACCGCCAGTCGGCCTCTCCCGTCAGGCGGTAGGGGGCGCCGATGGCCGCGGCCTCGATTTCGGCGGCGAGGCCGACCAGCAGCGGCGTACGGTCTTCGTCGCGGCGCACCAGTATGCCGCCGCGCATGACGATTCGCTCCAGCCCCAGTCCGGCCGAGCCCCGCCGCACCCAGCCGGCGGCATCCTCCGCCAGAGTCGCGGCGGCGAGCACCGGACGGTCCAGCTCCAGCCGGGTCACCGCGGCGCGGCCTTGCAGCAGGGCCAGCGGCTCCAGCGTCACCTCGACGGCGGCCACCTCGAGCAGGGCCGACGGCTCGCCGGCCAGCCGGACTCCGCGCAGGGTCAACCGCGGCTGCGGCAGCAGCGCCACCGACAGACGGCCGTCGATGTCGATCGGCCGGCCCAGGGTCTCGGCCAGAGCGGCGGTGATCTGCGGGCGATAGCGCTCGGGATCGAGCCACCACGACGGCCCCAGCCACGCCGCGGCGATGGCCAGGCCGAGCAGGGCTCCCAACAGGATCGGCAGCAGCAGTCTCTTCACGGTCTCAGGGCTCCCGGTCACGGCGCCCCAACTGTAAGCCCGCAACGCCCCGGGTTCAAAGGATTGGCAGACATGGGGGGCCGGCGATGTGCTCTAGTTCGCCGCCAGCCTTTCGGCCAAGCGCGGAGCGCGCCCGGCGAGGGCTCTGAATAAGAAAGCAGTTTTCGACTTGGTCGGAAAACGCTCTCAACACCCAGGCTCAGGCGTCCGCTCCTTCCAGAGGCATGGTGCCGCCGATCAGCTCCAACCCTTGCAGGAATGCCGACAGCCCGGTGCTGCGCAAGGGGACGAACGGCTTGGCTCGGCGGCGGCAGGCTCGCTTGATGTGGTCTACGGCGTCGTGGCTGACGCAGGTGATCGGGCAGAGAATGGCGTCGGCGCGGATCAGGGCGTTGGCCAGACGGGCGCAGCCCTCCTCGACACCACCATCGTGATACAGCAGTTCGCCATTGCAGCGTTCGACCGCCGCTTGCAGATGAGGCACCATGCGGTGGGCGCCGCCCACATACAGGACACAACGGCCGCCCAGATTGGGGCAGGACGGTGGCGGGTCGTCGGCATTGCCCTCGCAGACGATGCACGGCTGCGGCATCTTGACGACACAGGCGAGGCGCAGGTTTTCCTCGGTCAATTCCGCGACGACCGCGTTGCGTTCGGCCAGCCGTTGCTCCAGAGCCTCAATGCGGCGCAGTGCCTGCTCCTGGCCCGATAACGCCTGGGCCAGCCGGCCCTTGATTTCGGCGAGAACGGAACCGCTTTCCAGTTCGGCAACCCGGGCTTCCAGTGCGTCGGCCCGTCGGCGTGTCACCGGCTCGCCGGCCAGATCGCGCTGCAACTCGGCGAGGCGATCGCCATCCTCGGCGTGGCGGCGGCGGGCGGCGGCGAGATCCAGGGTGAGGTCGGTGGTGCGGCGCTCCAGTTCGGTCAAGCGCCGCAGATCGGCGCGATTGGAGGCGCCGGACAGATGCGACAGCATGTGGACTTCGCCATAGGCGCGGTCCCGCAACTCGGCCGTCAGCAGCGGATGGGTGATCAGCGCCCACAGCGCTCCGGGGATATCGCCCTCTTTGCGGCATTGGTCCCACTGCCGGGCCAGCTCGTCCGTCGTGGTCGCCTTGGCGAAGCGCGAAATATACAGCGGGAACTTCCGATCAAGCAGCTTGTGCAGCAGCTTGCCGACGGTGCTGTTGCCGCCCGCCGCACCGACGAAGGCGCCATGCAGCTCGTAGTCGCTCATCCCGTCGGCCTTGGCGACACAGGTCTTGACGGCAAGCTTGCGCAGTTCAGCCAGAGTCAGGCAGGTGCCGACGATGGCGCAGTGCCATTTGCCCTCGATTTCCCACAATTTGCGCCGGCGCCGGATATCGGCAGCGCCTCCCTGCATGGCCAACGGCATGGCATCCCCCTTCCCTGCAAATGCGAATGGTTCTCATTGCAAAGAAGAGCATTCCATTCTCGCCTGCTTGGCGCAAGGGAAAACTTTCGGGTCGGCAAGCAAACGCCGGCGCGAAGCGATTCGCGCCGGCGTCACCGGAATTTTACGTTGGATCACATTCCAGCCGCCATTGCGGCGGCGGCCAAGCGCGGAGCGCGCCCGGCGAGGGCTTGAACAAGGAGAGCATTTTTCGACTTGGTCGGAAAATGCTCTACGGCGACAGGATCATTTGTCGAACGGCGTCGGGCGCGGGGTGCTGTCCGAGGACGGCGGCAGGATCGGCATCTTGAAGTCCGGCTGCTGGCCGGTCAGGGTCTTCAGGAAGGCGACGATCTTGCCGTTTTCGTCGGCGGTGAAGGTCTTACCCAACTGGATACGGCCCATGGTGTCGACCGCCTGGGTCAGCGTGGCGGCTTCGCCATCATGGAAATAGGGGTAGGTCAGTTCGACATTGCGCAGGGTCGGCACCTTGAAGTTGAAGCGATCGGCTTCATCCTTGGTCACGCCAACGCGGCCTTCGGCCGGGCTGGTGGCATTATAGGCCGCGACCACGCCCATCTTCTGGAACGAGTTGCCGCCGACCGCGGGGCCGTTGTGGCAGGCGGTGCAGCCGCTGTCCTTGAACAGGGTGTAACCGGCGACTTCCGTGGCGTTCAGCGCCTTCTTGTCGCCCTTCAGCCACTTGTCGAAGCGCGAGTTCGGGGTGACCAGAGTCTCCTCGAAGGCGGCGATGGCTTTGGTGACTTCGTCGATGGTGATCGACGAGAAGCCGAATACCGTCTTGAATTCGGCGACATAGCCGGGGATCGACTGCAATACTTCGATGGCCAGGGCATGGGTGAAAGCCATCTCACCGGGATTGGCGATCGGGCCGCCAGCCTGCGCCTTCAGGTCGGCAGCGCGGCCATCCCAGAACTGCGCCAGGTTCATGCTGGAATTGAGCACCGTCGGGGCGTTGATCGGGCCCTTCTGCCAGTTGTGGCCGATCGAGGTCTTCAGGTTGTCGGTGCCGCCGAGCGACAGATTGTGGCAGGAATTGCAGGAAATAAAGCCGGACTTGGACAGGCGGGTATCGAAATACAGCTTCTTGCCAAGTTCGACCAGGCCGGCATTCTTGACCTTGGCCGCGGCGATCGGCTGAATCGGCTCGTCGGCAGCCTGGGCCGTGCCCAGACCGGCCAGGGATGTCACCAGGATCGCAGCCAGAACAGCATGTTTCCTCATCGTCATACCCCCACTTGTTGCCCTGCGGCGTTGTGCCGCCAGCGCCCATACCGCTATGGGCTGAAGGGATATTACCTATTTCCAGGCTCTTTGGTATTGGAAGAATTCGAAACTGGGGTGCTTCATATTGTCGCAGGGGTAGGCAGAGGCCGCTGCATTCAAGGCGGTTGACTTCCTCCCCGGACTGGTGGGAACTGCTCAGACGGCAAGCCAGTCTCGCCAAGGGAGGCGCGTGTGGAACGGGACGCATCGGACGTCAAGAACTGGATGAATATGTTCCGCTGGATCGTCAAGCTGATCCGCGACGAATATGCGATCCCAGAAGAAAAGCTGACGCGCCATGCCCTTATCGAGACGGATATCGGCCTGAGTATCGAGCAGACCGAAGAGGTTCTCGGCATCGTTACTCAAACGTTTCATGTCACATTCCCGCCGCAAACCCTGGATGAACTGGTCAAATTCGAGGAATTATGCATGCTGGCGGCTTGGCTTGCGGGTCTTTACAAAAAGCCGGAATTTCTCGGCGCCGATTTTGTCGCCGCGGCAGTGGCGCAAAATCCGCGCGCACAGGTGTGACGATGGGTCAGGCGATGACTGCAAGCAACTGCGGTGTCGAATCTGACGCCCCGCAGTGTCGAGGTGGCAGCATCGCAGGTAACGCAGATGAACACGGATCTCCACGGATGAACACGGATGTATTCGTCAGAACCGCAATTTGTCGCCTGGGGGGCGACCGCCGGGGCCAAAGCCTTTTCAAAGGCCATCAAAACTTGGAGTGCCGGGGAGAACTCAGTCAGGACGATATAGGAGTTTGGTTGTTCGCAATCATTTTCTTATCCGTGTTCATCCGTGGATATCCGTGTTCATCTGCGTTACCTGCGATCTCTCCGATGCCTGACGGCGTGCCCGGTGGTAGCTGCCTGTGCCGCGAGTAATCACGGTGTCCTCCGGCAGGATGGTGCCGGGATCGAGGTCCGGCAGGGGGCGATTGGCGGCGTAGAGCGGGGCGAAGTCGATTTCGGCCAGATGCAGCAGATCCTTGAGTCCGTTCAGGACGAAATAGGTTTCCTGGAAGTCGTCGATGCGATAGCGGGTCCGCATCACCCGTGCCAGATCGAAGCCCAGCCGGTTGGGCGAGGGATCGTCAATGGCGAAGCGGGTCTCGGCGAAGGACGAGACGATGCCGGCGCCGTAGATCTGCAAACCATCGTCGCCGCGCAGCAGGCCGAATTCCACAGTGTACCAGTAGACCCGGGCCAACTGCGCCAGGGCGCCCAGCCGCTGCGCCTTCAGCCCGCCCAGGCCATAGGCTTGCAGATAGTCGGCGAACACCGGATGCATCAGCAGGGGGACATGGCCGAACACGTCGTGGAAGACGTCGGGCTCCTCGATATAATCGAGCTGGTCGGCGCGGCGCAGGAAGTTGCCGGCGGGAAAGCGGCGGTGGGCCAGGTGGTCGAAGAATACATCGTCGGGCACCAGCCCGGGCACCGCGACCACCTGCCAGCCGGTGCGCGCCATCAGCACCTCGGACAGGCGGCGGAAGTCGGGGATGGTGTCATGGGCGATGGGCAACGCCGCCATGCCGGCCACGAATTCCGCACAGGCGCGGCCCGGCAGGAGGCGCTCCTGGCGCTCGAACAGCAGCTTCCAGGTGGCATGTTCGGCCGGGGTGTAGTGCTCCCAGCCCTGATCGACGGTCCAATCGGCGCTGGGGGCCGCCGATCCCGCCGCCAGACCATGCTTCACGGCGGTCATGACAGAATACCGCGCTTGATCTGATCGCGTTCGATGGACTCGAACAGGGCGCGGAAATTGCCCTCGCCAAAGCCCTCGTCGCCCTTGCGCTGGATGATCTCAAAGAAGATCGGGCCAATGACCGTCCTGGTGAACACCTGTAACAGCAGCCCACCCCCCGGCGCCCCGTCGATCAGCAGGGCGTCCCGCTTCAGCCGCGCCACATCCTCGCCATGGCCCGGCAAGCGCTCGGCCAGCATGTCGTAATAGGCGTCGGGCGGCGGCTCCATGAAGGGGTTGGCGCGGGCACGCAGTGTTTCCACCGCGCTGTAGGCGTTGTCGGTGGCCAGGGCGATGTGCTGGATACCCTCACCGTGATAATCGCGCAGGTATTCCTCGATCTGGTCGACGCGGCCCTCGCGGCCGACCGACTCATTGATGGGAATCCGGATCTGGCCGTCCGGGCTGGTCATCGCCCGCGAACGCAGGCCGGTAAGCTGGCCTTCGATATCGAAATAACGGATTTCGCGGAAGTTGAACAGCCGCTGGTAGAACTCCGCCCACAGGTCGAGCCGGCCGCGATGGACGTTATGGGTCAGATGGTCGATCAGCGTCAGGCCGGCGCCCTTCGGTGCCCGGTCGGCGCCGTCGTGGAAGCGGAAATCAATCTCGTAGATTGATCCGCGCGGGCCGTACAGGTCGACCAGATAGATCAGGCTGCCGCCGATCCCTTTGATGCTGGGAATGTTCAATTCCATCGGCCCGGCCGTGGTCGGCCCCGGCTCGGCCCCCAGATCGAGCGCCCGTTTATAGGCGTGGGCGGCGTCCTTGACGCGAAAGGCCATGGCACAGGCGCACGGCCCATGCTGGCGGGCAAAGCCCTGGGCGAAGCTGTCGGGCTCGGCATTGACGATGAAGTTGATACCGCCCTGACGATACAGCGTCACCGCTTTGGACCGATGACGGGCCACCGCCTGAAAGCCCATGCGCTCGAACAGTGCTCCCAGCGCCTGCGGGTCGGGGGCGGCGTATTCGACGAACTCGAACCCGTCGGTCCCCATCGGATTGTCCCATACCATCGGGGCCTCCTCCGTCGTTTCTTGAGACGCGGGTTGCCGTCCTCGTGTCACCACAAAGGGGTCAGGCCCGCAGCACCGGAAGGAACCAGGCGATACAGAAGATGTTGGTTCAGGGGATGATTGCGGCAAGGGCCATTTCGATGGGGCGACCTATCCGACCGGCCTGTGTCGGCAGGTGGCCAATCGGTATCAGTCCCTCGCCCGCCAGCGGGCTACGGTATGCATACATTTTACCGTTATTCTTCAATGTCTTGTGTTAAAGCGTCCGTCATGCCCGGGCTTGTCCCACGGCTGTCCGGCAGGGTTCTTGCTTGACCAGGCGCACAGCATTGATTCTACTCATATCCGAACGTTTGGCGACGTCTAGGACATGATAGGAGTCGATGCTGTGCCGCACCATAATATCG
>OBEQ010931151.1_pt1 | contig 27631 bp, 40 predicted proteins | sample 1670901 | NCBI WGS metagenome assembly OBEQ01 (sample SAMEA104232315, study PRJEB22302) | groundwater metagenome | biome: forest; feature: aquifer; material: groundwater | place: USA | collected 2011-08-07 | depth 5.4 m
ATTATCAAACGCGATTAAAGACGCCTCAATCCTCCTCTCCCCATTCATCCCAGAAACCTCAGAAAAAAGATCCAAAATATTTCATTTTTAACTCTCGCTAGAAGCTCTTAATGAACCACTCAAAATCTCTAAGATTTCCAAAGCTCCAATTCTCTTCCAGAAAATATAACCAAATATATGTAACTAATAAATAGTCACAAAAAGGATACTGTAACCTTATCGTCATCTCCTCGATTTTGCAAGGTATCTGATAAGGTTTAACAGTTTATTTCTTTTCAATGGCAAAAATATCTCAGCCATTTCTGCTGGAATTTTTCCTTGAATCTCTTGATGTGGATTTACAAAGTTGTGTAAAATCATCTGCAAATCCATAAAACTTTTTGCTCCTTTAAAACTTCCAAAACCTCCTCTAATATTTTTTATTCCATCATCAATTTTTCCATTATGTCTTTCGATTGGATTGTTGTTATGTTTTAATCCCTGCTTTTTGTATGCAATCGAAATACCAAAAGTAAGTTTGCAAGTTCTTGCAAATAATTTATTGAAAGCAAACTTATAATTTGCAAATTTATCACACACAAAGGCAATTACTTTTCTATCTTTTACTTTTTTGCTTTTCTCTTTTAAATAAATCTCTAAAATCTGTTCATAACAATTATCTTTTATTTGTTTTAGAAATTCATAGCATTTACTTTTTGTTCTTTTCTCGATGAATAAATGAGCTAAAATAAATTTTGTTACATTATCTATCGCGTTTAAATCAAAATTCCAATCATCTTTGACTTTAACATATTTTTCATTATAATGAACTCTTCCTTTTATTTTAGGCGAGATTCCATTTACCTGATTTTAAAAAAATAGAATATTTTCTTGTCCAAAGTAAAATTGTTTTTCTTGAGACTTTTATTCCATCATGCTGCCATAAATGATATTGGACTTTGAAAAGAGAAAACCCATCAATGTGCTGGTGAATTGCTTTAACAATTATTTCTTTTTTGAATCTCATTCTTTTAAATCCATCATCTTCAACAAACCATTTTTTGCAATCAATACATTGATACTTTTGTTTTTTTCCATTGCCATTAATTCTAAAACCCTGTTTTAAAATATTAGAACTTTTACAATTAGAACATTTTATCTTCATATTTTTTACCTCATATTAGGAAGATAAAACATCTCTAATATATAAATCTGACTTTAAAGTAACAATATCAAACAGCCAAAGCAATTATAATAACTAAAACAGCAATTAAAACATAATATAATTTCTTATCCTTCTCCGCCCTCTTTTTCATATTTACAAGAGCAATAATTCATTTAAATATATTGCCTTAACAATCAAAAATATAATCTATATATTATAAGCCAATCAAATATTTATATTAACCAAAAATAATCAACATATGCCTTCATCATACAAAGAGATAATTATCTCATTTATTATCAGTTTAATGGTTAATATTGTATCTTTTTACTTCTTTACAATCAAAATTATAGGAACAATAACTATAATATTTATAACTGCAGGTTCTATATTACTAATACTCATGTTGGGAATACAAGCAAAATATAATGAGATTAAAGAAGAATTGAAAGAAATAAAAGCGAGGCATAAAGAATTAAACGAAAGCCTTAAAATAAACGAAAGACTGACAAAGATTGAAACTATGTTGAACTATGGCAAAAGAAAATGATCCAGTAGATATTATATTTAATATAATAAAAATAGGAATAATTATAGCTATTGCCTTTGTATTAATAAATGCCTTGTTAAAAATAATATAAAATAGAAAAACTTATATTCTTTCTTAACATCAATAAAACATGAAATCACTCACAGCCATAATAAGAAAAGGAGAAAAGCAGTATGTTGCTCTCTGCCCTGAATTAGATATAGTTAGCCAAGGTTGTACAGTAGAAGAAGCAGTAAAAAACCTTCAAGAAGCTACTGAATTATATATTGAAATGACTGTTTAAATTACAAAGAGAAGAATTTTTAAACTTATTATAATCACTAATTTTATGGAATCCAAAATCACAATCGAAGACTTCCAAAAACTAGAATTAAAAGTCGGAGGAATTTTATCTTGTGACCCGCACCCAAACGCATCCAAACTATTAGTCCTAAAGGTAGATTTAGGAGAAGAAGAACCAAGAACAATTGTCGCAGGACTAAAAGCATTCTATACCCCAGAAGACCTCATAGGAAAAAAAGCAGTTTTCGTAGCCAATCTAGAACCAGCCAATTTAAGAGAAATTGAATCCAACGGAATGATTCTTGCAGCCTCAAATGAAGACCATACTAAAGTTATAATATTAACGCCAAAATATGAAGTTGAACAAGGAGTAAAGGTAGAATTTAGACAATGATAAACATAGATGAATTTAGCAAAGTTAACCTAAGAATAGGAAAGATAAAGGAAATAAAAAAAGATAGAATTACAATAAATTGCAATAACAAAGATTATGAAATAAAAATTAAACTAAAAGTAAAAGAAAGAGACAAAATTCTTATAATTATTAATAATGACAAGATTATAATCCCTGTTTTAAATAATGATATTCCTATTATTCCGGAGCAAGATATAGATTCAGGTTCAAAAGTCAAATGAGAAAACTATACATATTTACCCCAGATGACCTAAATAAAATAAAAAGTGGAGATATTATAGAATTTCATTATGATAAAAACCTTAACATAAGCAGAGCAGTATTTACTGGAGCAGATAAAGAAAGACACTATTGGTTTGTAGAACGCGACAGAAACAATAGTAATATACTTTATGAAATAGGAATATTAAAAAGAGATATAGCTCTGAGAGGGCTAGGATCTATAGCTATAAGAAGAAAAGCAGATTCTAAAATTGAGAAAATAACTCCTCAAAAAATCCTTTATTATACGATTGGAGAAATGAAGAATTAGCATCTGTAAGATTATGATTATTACAATAAATAGCAGTATAATTTATTATCCTAAATCAATTATTAATGAAATAAACCAGAGTAGTTATCATTATCACCTACCAATAACCTCATTAAAATTGATATATCAGATAACTACTCTCTCAACAAATAAAGCTGGCAATTATACAAAAATTTATATACATCCTCCTTCTTATTAATTAATGCAAAACACAGATAAGTCTATGGGTTTCAAACTCTTAGTCCTAGCTGTGATTTTAAACTAAAGACATGCTCATTTCTGGCAGGTCTTTAGAACACTCTTATTATTTATTCTAAATCTTGTCATGATTTGAAGTATGAAAGCCACAAGGAGGAAAACATGACAATCACAACAATAAAAGGAAGACCAAGTGAAATACCTATGATAGTCCAATCTGCAAGAAGTCCTCTCCCAACAGAAGTAAGAATATACAGCTGGAGAAGAAATGGACATCAATATCAACAGCCTAATCAGCCATACATGCCCGACATGGAAGGACAAAGAAGAGCATATCTAAAGAGATTTCCGGAACGCCATCCGCATACAGACTAATAAATTTAGGTATAAAATATAGAAAGATTATCGTAGAGTTATAAAAATCATCAATAGAAATAATTGTAATAACTCTGGTTTATTTACTAATAACTGCCCTCTAATAAATAATATCAAAAAGACGATGTGCCACTCCACCTTAAAAGGTGGAGTTTGAAAAGGCACTCGTCTTTGGGATGCTCAAGATACTACTCCACACTAAAGTGTGGAGTTTTCTGTCAAGTATCTTGACATAAATAATTATATCAAAAATCATCAAAGATTTTTACCCAAAAAACCTTTCCCACATTCCCATCTTTTCCTTATAATCATTCTTTCCAATCAGCTTAGCCGCAATCCTCCTGTAAGCCCTCGCTCCAGGACTCTTCGGAAAAGCCCTCACCAAAGCATCCTTAGCAATAACAGAATTTGGAACATTTGGATCTTCAGGAACCACTCCAATTATAGGTAACTCAAGCATTTCAGAAATATTTGAAATAGGCATCTCATTCTTCAATCCCTTAACTCTCGTAACAATAACCCCTCTTACCTGCTTTCCCATCTGCTCTATCAACTTAGATGTCTTCAAAGCATCAGTAACAGCAGGTATTTCAGGATTTGTAACAATAATAAGCTCATCGGCAGCATCTATAGCGGCAACCGCCTCCTCCCCAAGACCAGCAGCAGAATCAAATATAACATAGTAGGCCATCTTCTTTAACTTCTTCCCAATCTCTTTCAGCTTTCCGTTTCCATTCTCACTTATCCTTTTCAACTCTCTTACAGATAAAGAACTAGGAACTATCTTTGTCCCAGATTCATGTTCATAAATAGCATCAGCGATTTTTGCCTTCCCCAAAAGAACATGATTCAAACTTACAGGAACTATAGGCGCTCCTAAATGCAATCCTACGTTAGGTGTAGTTAAGTTAGCATCCAGAATAACAACATCCTTCCCAAAACCGTTAATTGCAGCTGCGAGATTTATTGCAGTTGTCGTCTTTCCAACACCTCCCTTGCCTGATGTAATAGTAATAACCTTAGCCATTTTCAAAAAACTTTGTTTTTACAATCAAAGTAAAATGAATTATTTCAGAGAGCTTATAAACCTTTCTAACAGCAACGAATAATCCCTCAATTTATCAAGATTAATACTTATCGTCTCCCCTTTATAAAAAACTTTCAAATTTACACCCTTCCTAAATTCATTTTCCCTTACTTTACCCAGACTTTCAATATCCCTAAACAACTCATAAAGCTCAAGAACCTCGCTTATCAGCTTGTCATCCGCGTAAATCTTCTTTAATTGCACAAGTTTTGCTCTAGGCGCTTCCGGAACCGGCTTCCACTTTTTCTCCTTCTTAGCTCTTTCAACAAGCTTTTCCATAGAAAGCTCAAGCATTATCTTCCACCTTAATAAAAGATTTATAATTACATCGCACGTTTTTGTATATTTCAACGACACATACAATAAGTGGTCAGCACTAATTTTCTCCTTAATTATCCTCTCCATTAAAAAATTACCCTCATGAAGTAAAATTACACAAGGCAAACTCCTTTATATAGCTTTCTTTCGTAAAACCGCCTGTTATCACTTTCAGATAATCCTAATTTATATAGAAAAGCATTTACAAATTATAAGTTGCCCAAAGAATAGAACAAAATTATTATCAATAAACCACTCTGTCTATCTTATCTATATAATTACTTAATTTCTCTTCAACAATAATTACGATTATTTCTTCATTCCCCTTTCTTAAACTTTATATTCATATTCTCTAACAATCCCTTTAAAACTTTTATGAAAATTTTAACATCGTCAGCCCTAATTTCCTCTCTTCCCAAATCATCATCCAAAATAACCATCTTCCCGCTCCTTGGAAATTCCACTCCTGCCTGTTTATGCTTCTTACCCAAATAAATAATCCTCTTTATTTTATCTTTATCATCGGCTCCCAAACCATATCTTCCAGCACACTTAGAGAAAAAAACTTCCAGATTTTTCTTGCTGTCAGAACTTAAACTAACTCTCTTATACAAATACTCAAACTTCAATATAGTAGAAATTGCTTTCACAGCACATTTATTCAAATTCTCCAGAACTCTCAATAATAACTTTGCATCCTTAACAACAGGAAAAGTAACATAAACCAAATGGTCTGCACTATTCAACAATCCCTCCGCCTCATAAAGTGAATCAAAAAACTCACGATGTATGTTTTCCATGTTTTTCAAAGGAAAAACAAATTAATAGTTCTTTCTATATGCTGTTACCAATAAAAATATCCTAAATGAAGTATATCGCCACAGGTATTATCACGATAATTACCTGTCTTTCTCTATAATTATTTTCTCAATAAATAATACTGCTATTTTTAACTAATAATTCAAGCTATTATCAAATCACAAACTTCCCATCAACATAAATAACCATCTCTCTTCCATCTTCCAAAAAAGCAGTCACTTCTCTATTTTCCGTTGAGACAATATCAGTATGTACAGCAGAATCATTATATCCCATTTCCTTCCACTGCTCTTTCGTTATCTTTGAGGGATCCCCAGGATAAGAATCCTGATATGCCTTTCCCAAAGCAATATGTGTATTCCCATATTCTCCTCCTCTATTTTCATCAAACAAAGTTGTAGCCATAAATTGTGTTATCCTTGATAATCTTGAGTCAGTTAAAGAATATTCTCCCACTCTTTTAGAACCCTCATCAGAAACAATCATTTCTTTCAATACTTGTTCCCCCTCATCCGCCTCCGCCTTCACAACTTCCCCATTCTTAAATTCCAATCTCGCTCCCTTAATTAAATTCCCATATCTGTACAACGGCTGATTAAATCTTATCTTTCCCTCTGTCAATCTCCAATCAGGAGAAATAAATACTTCAAAGCTAGGTATATTTCTCCCGCTTCCTCCCATCCACTTCCTATTTTCTCCCAAACCAATAGTCAAATCAATCTGCACTCCTCTAATCCTTAATTTTTTTATCTTTAAACTATTCAACTTATCCTTAACTCTTTCAACTTCATTAAATATTTCTTTCCACTTTTCTCTAGGACTCTCTTCATCCAGATAACAAGCCTTAATTATCTCTCCCCAATATTCTTCCAAAGTAATTCCTGCTTCCTTAGCCATCGCTTCCGTTCCATATAAAGCCAAAGTCCATGTAAATTTTCCAGCATTCTCCTTCTCATCTCTCCATTCCATATAGGGTTTAAACGCCTTTGACTTCTCCATCATCTTTTTCGGCTCAACACTTTTCAACTCATGAGGATTTGTATCTGCCTCAATAAAAATCGAGTGGTCAATCTCATCAATCCTTCCCTTCAAATACTTCGCAGGGAAAAAATTAATCTGTTCTTCATTCGCCAATTCATAAAATTCTTTTGCAATATTATCTGGCATATATTGAATTATTGGATGTCCTCCAGCTTTTAACACAGCCCTCCTCAAAGAAACCAACATAGGCTTAGCACATTCAGGAACCTGAATAAAAACAACATCTCCTTTCTTTATTCCTTTACAGTCTCCAAGCGCTGAATTTACCAATACATCCGCATATTTATCCAATATCTCTTCCGATGGCTGATACATAAAAATCAAGAAATCCAAGAGTTTTTAATTATTATGGTTATGGAAAAATAGAAAAATAGCCAAAATTATATATTAAAAATCAATAATTAATAAATAACAATCCTTATCATGATAGTAACTTATCTATAAACTATTACTTTGTCATATCCAAATAATATGTAAGCGAAGGGAACATCTAATATAATTTTAGCTATTATTCAGATAATTTAACTATGGCTTCAGCAATATCCCCAGTATTCTCCAAAGCTTCCTTAACCTCTTCCTCACTCTTCCCAGTCTTTTCCATCACCAAAGCAATATCATCAGCACTAAACCCAACTCCTTCTTCTCTACTATCCCCAGAAATCTGAAAGCTCTCCTGCCCCTGCATAACAACTTTAACAACACTCGGATTATCAATTATTATTCTCTTATCATTCCCTTCAATTATAACCCTATTCGCCTCTATCTCTTCCTGCTTTATTCCCATCTGCTTCATCATCGCCTGCATCTTCTTAGGGTCTATTCCACCAAACATGTTTTTGCGAGAAAAAGATATTATTTATAGTTTTCCATAAAAGACTTTATATACTATTCACAAAATAAGATTTTATGGAAAGAACAGATATAGTTAGATTCACAGTATATACATTAGACAAAACAAGATATATAGCATTAAATCCAGAGGACATCCAATTCCCATTAGATAATAAAACCATAGAAGTCCTTTGTGATATACATATTTCAATAGGCGGAGATAAAGTAATTCCAGACTCGGAAGTACCTAATCAAGCCAAATATTTATTCAGAGGCACCTTTGAGAAAGGATACATAGAAAAAATGAAGTATCAATCAAATGAATATGAAGATCGTAAAAAAAGAGAAAAGTTAATAGAAAAACATAGAAAAGACAATAAAAGATAATTATTTCTAAGCCTCTACCCCAGAAAACAAATAAGTCCCAATAGACATCATAATAGCCGCAAATACAATTATAATTCCAAAGTCAGTAGTCAAAGCGTAGCTTGAAACTCCTGTCAAAGCTCCTCTAACGCCATCAACACCATAAGTCAAAGGATTAATTATAGTTATCCATTCAATCACCTTTGGCAATCCCCCAAGAGGAAATAATGCTCCAGACAAAAAGAATATAGGCATTATAAGAAAGTTCATTATCAGAGGAAATGCCTGCATATCTTCCAATTTGCAAGCAATAGCAACGCCCATAGCTGTAAACATAAATCCAATTAAGAACATAAAAACAAAAGCAATCAAAAGTGAAAACAAACTAACAGGTCTAAACCCAATTAAAAGAGTTATAATAAATACAATCAATGCCTGAATCAAAGCAATAGTCGCCCCTCCCAAAGTCTTCCCCATCATTATAGTCCATCTTGAAACTGGAGCTACAAGTGTCTCCTTTAAAAATCCAAACTGCCTGTCCCATATAACTTCCATTCCGCTGAACATAGAAGTAAACAAAATAGCCATTGAAATAACTCCAGGTGCCAAAAACTGCATATAATCTCCCCCTCCAGCTTTTGCATAAATTCCACTAAATCCAAATCCCAAAGCAACTAAAAATAATATCGGCTGTCCTAATGAACCTATAACTCTTCCCTTTGATCTCCAATATCTTTTCAACTGCCTCATCCACATTATGTATATCGCGCTCATAACCTGCCTCCAAAATTACCAAACAATAGTTTATAATTTATATTTAAAAAATTGTTAATAGATAAACCAGACACATTGCTAATTAATTTTATCTTATTGTAGCCATTACCATTCACATTAAAGATATCAATTAACTTATCATTATCAACTGCACTTATATTAATTATTTTCTTTTTATAATCAATAATACTGCTATCATCTAACATTTCTTCTCCCCTATAATTTAAGCTATTTTTTTCTCCTATCATCTTCCCCACATCCTCGCCTGTGCTCGCGCTCTGTCCTTAGCAGTACCTGCCTCTTCCCTTATTTTATTTCCAGTCAAATGCAAAAATGCTTTCTCTAAAGAATCTGTCTTCGTCTTCTTCTTCAGCTCTTTCGCAGTCGCCTGCATAACAATCTTTCCATGATCTATAATTGCAATTGTATCAGCAACCTTCTCCGCCTCTTCCATATAATGTGTAGTCAAAAATACAGTCATCCCTTCTTCTTTATTCAGCTTCCCAACATACTCCCACAGACTATTTTTCGTCTGGGGATCCAATCCTAAAGTTGGCTCATCCAAAAATAATATCTTGGGATGATGTATTAAACCTCTTGCAATCTCCAATCTTCTCTTCATTCCTCCAGAAAAAGTTTTCACGAAATCATCTCTCCTATCCCACAATCCAACAAACTTCAAAAGATGCTCTATCCTCTCCATTCTCAACTTCTTCTCTACCTTATACATAATACCATGCATATCAAGATTCTCATAAGCAGTCAGCTCATTATCTAAACTCGGATCCTGAAAAACAATTCCAAATGATTTCCTTACCTCATCCATTTCTTTAAATGGATCAAAACCATTAATCTTCACACTTCCAGAAGTTGGATGCAATAGTGTTGTCAACATCTTTATCGTAGTAGTCTTCCCCGCACCATTTGGTCCCAGAAAAGCAAATATCTCCCCTTTTCCAACACTAAAAGAAATATTATCCACAGCAGTAAAATCCTTAAACTTCTTAACCAAATTTTCAACAACAATTATATTCTCCTTAACTGCCTTTTCTTCCTTAGCCATTTTCATAAATATTTTCTGATTATTTAAAGTCTGCTATTTAATTAAAAATTATTAAACAACAATAGGGAAAAAAATCTTCAAAGCAATAACAGCCACAACAATAACAACAATAAGCCCTATAACTGCTGTCGGATTCAACATAAACCTGCTGTTATACTCTTCATCATATCTCATCAATCCCCCGAAAATTCCGGGCATCTGCATGTTTCCTTCTGCCATTTTTATCTTAAGCCTCCAAAAATGGCAGGCTTAAAATCTCTAATTTTACTGTCAGCCATAATTACTCCCAATAAATTAACTATAAAAACCTATCGTTAAACAAATTTAAATACTGAAAACCAATAGTTAAATCAAAAAGACGATGTGCCACTCCACCTTAAAAGGTGGAGTTTGAAAAGGCACTCGTCTTTGGGATGCTCAAGATACTACTCCACACTAAAGTGTCGAGTTTTCTGTCAAGTATCTTGACATAATGAAAAAGAGCATTCTATTCATCTCAATAGCGCTCATCATAATAATCATCGTGGGCGCATTTTACTTTCTAAAAACCCCAAGCCAGCAGGAAATGAACACAAACACGCAAGACAACACTCCTCAAGACAACTCACAAACACACGAAACAAATACTCAAGAAAACTCACAGCCCCAGATAGTAACAACACCTTCAAAAACAGATGTAATGATTTCAGGATATTCCTTCTCCACCTCACCAATTACAATAAACGCAGGAACTTCTGTCGTCTGGACAAATAAAGATTCTACTCCCCATACAGTAACATCAGATTCAGGAAGTGAATTATCCTCCGGCTCGCTGTCAAGAGATGCCAGCTATGCCCATACATTTTCCACCCCTGGAACATACAAATATCACTGCACATTTCACCCAGGAATGAAAGGAACAATTATTGTTCAATAAAAATCAGACCTTTTTTATCTCTTTCAAAATCTCATCCTTTTTCTTCCTTGAAATATAACTCTTCCCAAACCTTACAAGAGTAGAATTAATCTTCCCCCAATACTTCTTAGGAAATAACTCCTCCAACTCCTTTTCTACTTTATCATGATATTTTGTCTTAGCCCACCCTAATTTCCTAGAAATATAAAAAACATGAGTATCTACTCCTATATTATCTCCTCCCTTCTCATTCAAAAAAACATTAGCAGTCTTTCTCCCCACTCCCGGTAACTTAATTAAATCATCAACACTATCAGGAACTTCCCCTCCAAAATCACTAATCAACTGTTTAGCACAATTAACAACATTCCTAGATTTAGTCTTATGAAAATTAACTCTCTTAATCATCTTTTCAACATCTCCAATCTCCGCCCTGCTTAATTTATCCAAAGAATCATATTTCATAAACAAGCTGTCTGCCACAGGTATAGTCGTCTCATCTCTTGTCTGCGCACTCATCATAGTAGCAATAAGAATCTTCCAATCTTCATCCCATTCCTCTGCCGCCAACCTCATCTCATTATAAGCCTCTTTAGGCGTCCTCTTTCTCAATTCATTAAACTGCCTGACTGCTTTCTCCCTATCCATTTATTAAACAAACCCCAATCTTTTTAATCCCTTTCCCCCATCATTCTTTATGTCAGAAACAAACATAAAAGAAATAGAAAAAAACATCTTAGAGTTCTGGAATAAAAACAAAACCTTCCAATTCAAACCAAATCCAAAACAAAGAACATACTCAATAGACACTCCCCCTCCAACAGTTTCAGGAGCAATGCACATCGGTCATGCTTACTCTTACGCACAACAAGATTTTATTGCAAGATTCAAGAGAATGTCTGGCTTCTCTGTCTTCTACCCTTTCGGCACAGATGACAATGGTCTCCCAACAGAAAGATTAATAGAAAAATTAAAAGGAGTCAAATCTAAATCCATGTCCAGAGCAGATTTCATAGCTCTCTGCCTTAAAACACTAAAAGAAATAACTCCTGCATTCATACAAGACTGGAAGAATCTAGGAATATCAGCAGACTACAACTTATATTATTCAACGATAGACAAAAACTCTCAAAAAATATCACAAAAATCTTTCTTGGAGCTCTACAAAAAAGACCTTATCTATCAAGAAGAATTTCCAACCCTTTACTGTCCAGAATGTCAAACTCCAATTGCTCAAGCAGAATTAGAAGACAAAGAAATACCAAGTAAATTCACAACATTAAAATTCGCAGCAAATAATAAAGACTTACCAATAGCTACTACACGTCCAGAGCTCCTCGGTGCCTGCGTTGCTGTCTTCATAAACCCAAAAGACAAGAGATACATATCATTAATTGGAAAAGAAGCGTCTGTTCCTCTATTTAATCATAAAGTCCCAATAATTGCAGATGAATCAGCACAATTAGACAAAGGCACAGGCGTTTTAATGATTTGTTCTTATGGAGATAAATATGACGTAGAAGCAATTAAGAGACACAAACTAAAACCAAGAGTTGTCTTCCACACTGATGGAACTCTAACCATCCCTCCATACCAAAACATTCCAATAAAAGATGCAAGAAGAATTATACTAAGAGACCTCAAGAAAAAGAATCTAATCATAGAACAAAAAGACATTTCCCATAGTGTAAATGTACATGACAAATGCGGAACAGGAATAGAATTTCTTCCAGTAAAACAATGGTTTACAAGAATCTTAAATAACAAAAAGAAATTATTAGAACAAGGAAAGAAAATCACTTGGTTCCCAGAATTTATGAGAAAAAGATATGAGCAATGGATTAATGGTTTACAATGGGACTGGAGCATCTCAAGAGATAGGCACTTCGGTATTCCAATTCCAGCATGGCATTGCGAGAAATGCAATTCTGTTATCCTCCCAGATGAAAAAGAACTTCCTGTAGACCCTCTTCAAGTAAAAAAAACTTGTCCTAAATGCAAGTCTCCAGCGATACCCGAAACAAAAGTTCTTGACACTTGGGCAACTTCATCATTAACACCTCAAATAGCCTCTTCATTAGTAAACAATAAAATAAAAATCCCTTACTCCCTAAGACCCCAAGCCCACGATATAATCAGAACTTGGGCTTTCTACACAATTGTAAAATCCTTTTATCATGAATCAAATATTCCTTGGAATGAAATAGTTATCTCAAGCATTGTTACACTCAAAGGAGAAAAAATGTCAAAATCAAAAGGAAATGTTATTGCTCCTCAAGAAATAATGGATAAATTCTGTTCTGATGCTCTAAGATTTTGGGCTGGCTCCTCAACTCTTGGCTCTGATTTTGATTACCAAGAAAAAGATCTTGTAGCAGGAAAAAAATTCATAACGAAGATACTAAATGCAACTAATTTTGTCTTCATGAATCTAGAATATCAAAACAAGCAACCAAAACTAATAGAAACAGACCGTGTTTTCTTAACACAATTAAACAATTTAATAAAATCAGCAACAGAATCCTTCAACAGCTACAATTACTCAAAAGCACTTCTAGAAACACAAAAATTCTTCTGGCAAACTCTCGCAGATAATTATTTAGAAATTGTAAAGTTCCGTGTCTACAACGGAACAAAAGAAGAAAAAGCATCTGCTTTCTACACTCTCTACCACTCACTATCGACAATCCTAAAATTAATGGCCCCAATAACTCCTTTCATAACAGAACATATCTACCAAGAGCATTTCAAAAAGCATGAAGAATCCCCTTCCATCCATCTTTCTGACTGGCCAAAAGAAATTGGAATCTCAGAACATAAACACGATGAAAAACTCTGGACAACTCTTGTTGAAATCCTATCAAAAGTAAGACAAGCAAAAACAGAAGCAAAACAATCAATGAAAGCCCCAATCGCTCTTACAATAAAAAAAGACGATTATGAAGTCCTAAAAAACATTCTCCCAGACCTAAAAGAAGTTGTTTCAGCATCCCAAATTTCCAGCGGAAATTTCAATGTAAAATTCTTATAGATAAATTAGAAAATAATTATCTTAAAATCTCTAACCACCCATCTTTATGTCAAGAACCATACACTAAAGTGTATGGCGTGTTTAGGTTCTTGAGCATGCTCAAGATTTGTTTTTTCTTTCTCACGAACTAAAGTAGGGAGTTTACGAAAAAAACAAATCTTGACATATTAAAAAAGTAAAAAGAATTTAAAGCCATTTAAAGCTAAATTCTACTCTATTAATTCTTCTAATAAATAATACAAGCTATTAACCCCTAAATTTATAACCTGAAGGTTTATACTTCAACCGAAGGTTAAAGATTTCCCTCGGAAATCTTTATAACCCTCAATTTTCTTTGTTAATCATGGCACAAACAGCATCAACAGAAATGACAGACAAGCAGAAAGAAGAACTGGAAGAATTAGTTTTAACTCTCCAAGCAATCAAAGGCTCTCACACAGAATTAGTTTCAGTTCTAATCCCAGCAGGCCAAAATATCAACTTAGTCCAAAGACAATTAGAAGCAGAAAAATCAACAGCAGCAAACATTAAATCTAAAACAACAAGGTCCAACGTCACAGATGCTTTAGAATCAGTAATAAGAAAAATGAAAGAAATAAAACAAACCCCTCCAAATGGTCTTGTAATCTATTCCGGAAATATTTCAGAAAAAGAGGGAGTCACAGATTTACAGACTTGGGTTTACGAACCTCCAAAACCTCTTAACACGAGATTATACAGATGTGACAAACAATTTGTCATAGAGCCCTTAAAAGAAATGCTTGAAGTCTCAGAAGTCTACGGGTTATTAGTAATAGATAGACAAGAAGCAACAATAGGTCTTTTAGAAGGAAAACAAATTAAAGTCATAAGACATCTAACCTCTGGTATCCCGGGAAAAGTAAGAGCTGGCGGTCAGAGCAGTCAAAGGTACCACAGAATAACAGAAGGATTAGCAAAAGAATTCTTCAGAAGAGTCGCTGAAGCAATGAAAGATATTTTCTTCGCCATGCCAAAATTCAAGGGTCTTCTAATCGGTGGTCCAATTCCAACAAAAGAAGAATTTATTGATGAAGGTCAATTAGTAACAAAATTAAAAGAAAAGATAATTGCTGTTAAAGATTTAGGATACACAGATGAACACGGTCTTGAGTTGCTAGTAGAAGACTCATGGGAAGACATTGCACAGCAAGAATTAATAAAAGAAAAAAACATAGTAAAGAAATTCTTTGAAACTCTAGGAAAACATCCAGAAAAAGCAACATATGGTTTAGCAAAAATAACAATAGCGCTCCAAAGAGGAGCAGTTGAAATTCTTTACATAGCAAAAACAATGTTAAAAACTAACGCCCATGAAATAAAAGGACTGGAAGAATTAGCAAAAAATATCGGAGCAGAAGTCATAATAATCTCCGATGAAAACCAAGACGGCGAACAATTCTATAATTTAACTAAGGGCTATGGCGCTGTGTTAAGGTTTCCCTTTGAGTAAATAACAATAATTCTTTTATACTCCGAAATATCTAAAAGAGTATGTCTTTGCCGAAAAGAATCGCCCTCCCTCTAACCTTATCCTCTATCTTCTTATCACAAGGATGCAATGTAATCTCCTCAATATCAGAATCCCCTTACAGCGCCTACGACAGAGAGAAGGGCTACAATCCAGACCACTGTTACTCTTGTGGTCCTTATACTTTGGAATCTCTTCTAAAAAAAGAGGGAATAGAAAAATCAAAAAAAGATATAAGCAAAGAAATTCTTGAAAGAGAACCTTTTGGTAATACCCTAAGATTAATTCTTGGAACAGTAAACACTTTCGGAGGAGGAATAACATGGCCTTGGGAAATGGAAAAAACTCTTCAAAGAGAATTAGGAAACAAATATAAAATAACAAAATTAAAAAGAGAAAATATACCCGAATATATAATAAACAACCCTGACGCCAAAGGAATTATTCTTCTTGGCAACAAATCAAATCCTTTTGACCATCACTGGGAGTCAATGCCCTATCCTCCCCAGTTTAACATCTTTAAATTTTATCCAAAAGGCACAGGTTTAGAAACTTTCTATTTAATAGAAAAATCTCCTCCAACTAAATAACCCTTAATGCTCTAGTATCATCCTTTTATTGTAAGGTGAAATTATGCTGTTTGAAAGCGGACTCTTCAATCCTGCACCTAAAATTTCAAAAGAAATCTGCGCCCAGTTTCTGCCGTACTGGATGCTCAATTTTCCTTTCAATTTTGCATCTGATTTAACACCTTTTAAAGCAGGAAAATAATTAATTGCGTTAAATATTTCCAATCCCACAATGTCGCCATTAAACCCATAATCAACCACAATATCTCCCTTTGGAAGCTCCAAGTCCATACTAAACTTGCACTTATTCTCGCTTCTAAATAAGGAAATTATATCATTTTCCTTGTCAAAGTCTATTTTGATATTTTCTTCCGCCATAGTTTTTCCGCTGATTTGCTTGTTTTTATAACATTAACTACCTTTAAAACCTTTTCTTCGTAAACAACAATGATTATTAAAGAATACCTCGAGCTTATCTTAAATATCTGCTTGTATCTTGTTTCTTTCTCTCCCTTTAAGATAACTTCCTGTCTTTCAGCATAATAGAGATTATCGTTAGAAATAATAGTTTCAACAATATTCTCTTCTATTATTCCTCTCTCTTCCATTTTTATCTTACAATAATCAGTAAAAATAATATTATCCTCAGAAAAGCCACTATTTCTTAAAATAAGCTCCTTTATTAAATTTTCAACATCCTCTTTTTTAAACATTGAACCTATTAGGTATTATTATATTAAATCTTTTTCCACTCCCGCAACCAACTCATAGAAACCCCTTCCCAATAACAACTCCCTTCTAATCTATCCCATCTCAAAACAACAAATCATATAAACGAGCCCTCCAATAAATTAATATGGCTCAAACCCTAAAAAAGCAGGACGAATACTCTTTAGAGGCAAAAAACTTCTTTGACTCCTACAAGAAGCAGATAGCAGAAGCTACACGAACGGGAGAAAGAACAGTAAGAATTAATTTCCAAGAATTAGCAGAATTCTCGCCTATGCTGGCAGAAAGAACAATTGAAGCCCCTGAAGAAACAATTGAATTGATGGAATCAGCATTATTAGAAAAATCAACTTTTGAAAAACCTCCAAGAATAAGATTTTTAGAACTCCCGAAAACATCAGAAATAAAAATAAGAGAAATAAGAGCAAAACACTTGGATCAGTTCCTCTCAATGGAGGGAATAATAAGACAAGCTTCTGATGTCCGCCCACAAGTAATCAACGCAAAATTTGAATGCCCCAACTGCGGCGCCATCCTCTCTGTACTGCAAATAGACAGAAAATTCAGAGAGCCATCAAGATGCTCCTGCCAATGGAAAGGAAACTTCAAAATCCTCTCAAAAGAAATGGTTGACGCACAAAGATTAGTCATAGAAGAATCTCCTGACTCCTTGGAGGGCGGAGAACAGCCAAGAAGACTAAACATATTTCTTAAAGAAGATTTAGTTGACCCAAAAATGGAAGAAAGAACAACTCCAGGAAGCAGAGTAAGAATTCATGGAATTCTAAAAGAAGTCCCAGTCCCGCTCCAAACAGGAGCAATATCAACTCGTTTTGATATAGCAATAGAAGCAAATAACATTATCTCAATGGAAGAATCCTTTCAAGACTTGAACATAAATGAAGAAGACATAAAACAAATTCTCGAGCTTTCAGCAAACCCTAATTTATTCAAGCGTCTCTCGCAATCAATAGCTCCAAGCGTCTATGGTTTAGAATTAATAAAAGAAGCAATCTTACTTCAAATGTTTGGAGGCATAAAAAAAATAAAATCAGACAAAGGAAAAACAAGAGGAGACATCCATATCTTATTAGTGGGCGATCCTGGAACTGCTAAATCCGTCATCCTCAAATTCGTCTCAACAATAGCTCCAAAGGGCCGTTATGTTTCAGGAAAAGCTACAACAGGGGCAGGACTGACCGCAGCAGTCGTCAAAGATGAATTTCTAAAAGGCTGGAGCTTGGAAGCAGGAGCATTAGTCCTTAGCAATAAAGGATGCGTTTGCATAGATGAAATAGAAAAAATGGATGAAAACGATAGATCAACAATGCATGAAGCACTCGAACAACAAACAATTTCAATATCTAAAGCAAATATCCATGCAACACTAAAAGCAGAAACAACTGTATTAGCAGCAGGAAATCCCAAGTTAGGCCGTTTTGACCCCTACACCCCAATTCCACAACAAATAGACATCTCCCCAGCTCTACTATCAAGATTTGATGTAATTTTTATAATAAGAGATCTACCAAACAAAACACAAGACGAAGCAATTGCCTCCCATGTCTTAGAAGAGCATCAGCAGGAAGTAATAAGAGATATTATAGATCCAAAGCTATTAAGAAAATATATAGCATACGCAAAACAAAAAATAAAGCCAAAATTAACAAACATCGCTGCAGAAGAAATAAAAGATTTCTATGTAAAATTAAGAAACCAATCAATTAAATCAGATTCCGACATAAAACCAATTCCAATCACAGCAAGACAATTAGAAGGAATTATCCGTCTCTCCGAAGCCCATGCGAAAATGCGCCTAAGCTCTGAAGTCACAAGAGAAGACGCAAAGAAAGCAATTGAACTCCTAAAGCTCTCACTAACACAAGTTGGCTATGATGAAGAAACGCAATCATTTGACATAGACAAAATGACAACAGGAATAACTTCCTCAAAGAGAGGAAAAATCCTATTAGTAAAAGATATTATCGCCTCCTTAGAAGCCCGTCTTGGAAAACTCATCCCAATGGAAGAACTCCAAAAAGAACTGTCAGAAAAACTTTCCGAATCTGAATTAGAAGAAGCCATTGACCAATTATCAAAATCAGGCGATATCTTCCGTCCCAAGAAAGGATATATACAAAAGTTGTAAATAAGAGCAGTCGTAATTGTATTAAATAGAAAGTAATTATTAATAAGTAAAACCAGCAGTATTGTTATTAATTTATCTTATATTTTATTATACAATATTATTACAGGTTGTATCCAGATAACTATCCTCCCAAACTAACAATACCACTAATGCCTAACAAAATAGTTAATTATTTAAACAATCAATTTTAGTGATATAGATGACAACAATTACAATACCAAAGGAAAAACTAAGCAGAGTTCTTTTAGATGTAGAAATGCTAATAAAAGATGTGTCTTCCTTGCTGAATCAAGAAGAAATAGCAAAGGAAAGAATAGCTGATATAGAAGAGGACCCATCTATGGGTTTGAATGAAGAAGAACTTGACAACTATCTGAAAAAAAGAGGCATAAAAATTGGCAGAATGGATAATTAAATTACATCCGGAATTTATAAGAGATTTAAACAAACTAGATAAAAAGCACATTGAAATATTCTATAAGAAAAATAAAAAATAAAAAATTTGAAAGAGCAAATTATTTACTTACACAAATAAATGGTGTGAAAATCCCTGTGGCAAGACCAAGAGATATTAACCAATAATAATAGCCAAAATTATATTATAGAAAAAGTAATTAGTGTAAAATAATCCCTATCTTTGTGCAACTGATAATATTCATCTTTATTAACTATTTCTTTAAATCAAAAAGACGATGTGCCACTCCACCTTAAAAGGTGGAGTTTGAAAAGGCACTCGTCTTTGGGATGCTCAAGATACTACGCCACACTAAAGTGTGGAGTTTTCTGTCAAGTATCTTGACATAACAATATCAGCAATTTACAACAACAATAATTAAATATCCTCAATTTAAAGTAAACCTATAAACCTAATAAAAAAGAGGCAAAATGAACAACACCACAATCTCCACAGAACAAAAAGACCAATATAAAAGAAACATAGCTTACAAGCTTAGAGTGGGACAAATTCTCGCAGGAGCTCCCATCCTAGACGCAGACAAATTCAAATTCTTAGAGCTAAATAATAAGCATATCGCAAGAGTCAATTTAATAGCAAATGTAATAGACAAATACATTCAGGATGGTGAGAAAAAATTCGGCTCAATAACTTTAGATGACGCAACAGGACAGATAAAAGCAAAAGTCTTTGGAGATGAAATAGAACGCTTTGCTCAACTAAATCAAGGAGATACTTTAATGGTAATCGGCCTCCTCCGTTCATGGAAAAATGAAGTTTATATCAACCCTGAAATAATAAAAAGCAGGTCCCCAGAATACCTCCTTATAAGAAAATTAGAATCTGAAATAGAAGCCCCAAAGACAATTAACAAAGACGAATTAAACAACTTAAAAGATAAAATAATCACTCTAGTAAAAGAAGCAGAAAAAGATGGAGGAATCTCAATAGATAAAATTATCATGGATCTCCATGAACCTCCTGAAATTATCAACAGCGAAATAAAAAAGCTTTTGGAAAACGGAGTTGCTTATGAACCAAGACCAGGAAAACTAAGGTATCTAGGATGAAATAGCCATTATTGTTTATTTTAAATCCATCATTAATAAATAGTACCAGAGTTATGATTATAATTATCTATCTTATAAACTGCTAAAATTTCGTATCCAGATAACTAATTTTCTTTTTTCTTGGGTGGGCGGGTGGGACAATTATTACTAATCAATTGTTATCATCTCAGCTTCAGCGACTTCCAATAAAAAAACCCAAGTAAAATAGAAAGAAAAGTAGTCAAAATAAGCGTGAAAACCAATAAAATAGTGTGCCCTTCAAAATAAGCATTAGATAAAGCAGGAATCCCGAATATCGCCCCAACCGTTCCCGGCACATTAACAACTATACTAACAATCGTGAGAAAAGTCATAATCACAGTCAATTTCTTCATCGTGTCATTCAACTCTCTATTTGACTTCATCTCTGATTTTGTCCTCAAAGAAGAAATTCTATAAACATGGCTTCTACATCTTTCCAAAAGATAACGAGCTTCAGTACTCAAAATCTCATAATCAAAATTTATTATAGAAACATCAAAGCAGTCAATCTCATCCTCCTTAAGCTCAATAATAATCTGAAACAGTCCCTCCATTCTGTCTGTCAATTTCCTCAACTGCCTTCCCGTATCCTCTATTGAATCAAGCACAGGATCCAAATCAAGAGAATTCATGCTGTCTCTTATTCTAACAAACTCATGAGAATAATTCTTCAAAATCAATTTAAGAAGAATAAATATTGAAATCGTGCTCTCACCATGTCTCTTCTTTATCAGCCCCTCAAATTTCTTATCAATCTTCCCATTCTTATTGAAAGCATAAATAATCGTCTTCTTTCCAGAAACAAAAATTAAATTATTTGTGCCTTCAAATCCATAAGAAGGGATATGGATTATAGTAAACTTGCTTTGCGCCTCAATAAAAGGAATATCTATTTTTATTATCTCATCAACATTAATCTCTATCTTAAGTTTCCCAATCTCTTTTTTAAGCTCATCCAAGCTCTCAGCAATTTTTATCACAAAACATTATCCTTTGTGCATTTATAAAATTGATTATGTCAAGAGGATTATTATAGATTTCACCTCTTGAGCATCCCAAAGTCTCATACAGAACCGAGAAAGACTTTTTTATGCTGAAGAAAAACAATTGCCCAAGTTATTTATTAAAAGAAAAAGTAATTAATAAAACATACATATTGTCATAGACTTTCTTACCATTAATAACTTCTTCAACAAATAATTTAAGCTAAATAACAATCCTATTTCCTCTTCAAAAACCCAAAGAACCCTTTTTTCTTGCTTTCCTTATTTATCCTTAAAGCAATCCAAATCAATAAAATCAGAGCAAATAACAAAAGCAAAAATCTCCATACATCGCTCAAATTCATCCAATTCCTTACGCTTCCATATATAATTGCTCCAACTCCAGAAGCCATCAAAGCGCTTCCAACTGGCTCAACACTTAATATAGAAAATCCTACAAGCAGAGTTATAATTCCTGCAATAAGAGCAATTACAAAGACAGCTTTAGAATATGCTTTATTAGCATCATCAAAATGTTTCTGACAATAGTTGCACTCCTTTAACGAAGTCGTACACCCATTAGCATCATACTGAAATACTGGTTGTCCTCCATCCGTATAACACTGATTCTGTGCGTCCTGTAATGTCTGTGAAAAACTACAATTTCCCGCAGTAAAATCTGCTTTAACAGGATAAGGTTGAGAATAAACTCCCGCGTTACAGAAAGTCTCATATTTAGGAGAAGGATAAAATGCCTCAATTCCATATCCTAACATTAACAAATAAACAATTAATATTCCAATTCCCAAAACTATATTCTTGAACCTAACCATCCCTCATAATATCTTTTTGTATATATAAACCTTCTTTAGACTTCGATTTTATTAGTTGTCTTTTGTGAAGAAAATTATTTCTTAACATCTCTTAAAACAACAGTTGCAAGATAACAGTATCTATCATTAGATACTAGACTCATAGTATAATTAGCATTTGTAACTTCTTTATCATGTAAGATCGTATCAGCACGAACATTCAAATTAACATGTTGCTGTAAGCTTTTCAAAGCCTCGCTCATCTGCTCCTGCCTAAAAGGACCCTCGCTAAAAAACCTAATCTCATCCATACATAAAAATATTAACTTGTCCTTTATTAACATTATTATCCCAAAGAGCTATAATAAACATTTAAAAATCCTCTTCTTATCCAATTATAATGGAAACCTACGAAGACCTTTTAGAAAAAGCATATAAAAAAGTAAAAGTAGTTGGTACCAGCTCCCAAAGATTTGATGTCCCAAAGGTGGAAGGAAAAGTAGAAGGAAAGAACACAATAATAACAAACATGGCTGAAATCGCCTCATATCTAAGACGCCCAATAGAAAACCTAGGAAAATTTCTCATTAAAGAATTAGCCACTTCAGGAAAAGTTGAAGGAAACAGATTAATTCTAAACACAAAAATGAACTCCATAAAAGTAAATGAAAAGATTGAATTATACACAAAAGAATTCGTTATCTGCCCTGTCTGCGGAAAACCCGACACAGAAATACAGGTAGAAAAAGGAATTAAGTTCAAGCACTGCCTTGCCTGCGGAGCTAAATCGCCTATCAAATATCATATTTAAAATGACCAAAAGTATAAATCAATTCAAAAAAGACTGGAAAATTATCAGGGGAAGAACAATTGAATTCTTAAAATCAGTTCCTAAAGAAAAAGTGTCTTGGTCTCCACATAAAGACCTAGGAACAATTGGAATGCAAATCAGACATATGTGCACTTCTCAAGAAGCATATATTACAGGGATTAAAAAAGGAAAAATAGACTTTTCTGACAAATATTTTGATCCAAAAATAGAGAAAAATATCGATATAGGATTAAAATGTCTAGATAAGCTTGACAAAGAACTATCTGAATTAATAGAAAAAGAAAGTCTCAATAAGGAATTAATCTTTATTGATGGAATAGAAGGAAGTAGCAAAATTACCTTGCAAACTGCTCTAGATTACCTAATGAATCACGAATTCTACCATCAAGGCATATTTACCTGTTATGGTAGATTATTAAACTTAGGCAAATTTAAGTTCATGTAAAATGATGCACATAAAAATCCACCGCTCATACAGAACAGTAGTTGCAATTGCAGATTCAGATTTAATAGGAAAGAAATTTGAGGAAGGGCAGCTCCAATTAGACATAAGAGAAAATTTCTACAAAGACAGAGAAGTCAATGAAGAGCAATTAATCAAACTAATTCAATTACAAAAAGTCGAAGACGCAACTTTCAACATAGTAGGTAAAAAATCGATAAAAGCGGCGATAAAAGCGGGGTTAATCAGCGAAGATTCATATGGAGAAATTGCTGGAATTCCCTACGCGCTCACTTTGCTTTGAAAAGAGCTTATCCTTCCTCTTTTAGCTAAAGGCCTTACTTTCATAACTAATGCTCTCGTGGTAGAGTATTCTGGGACAATTAAAAAGTGTCCACTTTCCTTTTGACGAACTGCCACATTAAGTTTACTTCCAATATCCCTATTATATTGACACTGGGCTACTAAGTCATAAAATTCATCAGCTAATTTTCTTTCTCTACTATATCCCTTTGTCAAACTTTTAAGAATTAAAGGATGGGGATTGGTTCCCGTCCATAATATCTTACAAGCATAATCTCTTTGACCTTCGCCTGAAAAAGTCGTAGCTGGATCAACCCCAAGCAAAGCACCCGGTCTAATACACCCAGCTAAAAAATCAGCTCTTTCTTCTATATCTAATATTCTAACATAACCTGTCATATATCTCATCAAAACCGACACTTTAAAAAGCTATGTTTTCCTCCAATAAATTATGGAACAAATAACCTTTGAAAATACAGCAGAACTCAAAAGAACAAAAGAAGAGCTAGAGAAAGCTCTCAAAGTAAAAATAACAATAAAAGAAAAAGAAGTTACAATAGAAGGAGAAGCAGTAGATGAATACGAAGCATCAATAGTTCTGGGAGCCATAGCCCTCGGCTTTTCAGCAAAAAAAGCTCTTCTATTAAAAAATGAAGAAATGATTTTCAGAAAACTCCATATTAAAGATTACACAAGAAGAAAGAATTTGTCAGAAATAAAGGCCCGCCTTATAGGAACGGGTGGAAAGACAAAAAAAACAATAGAAGAGCTTTCAAATACTGAAATAGTCATAAAAAACAACGAAGTAGGGATTATAGGAGAAGCAGAATCCATTGACTTTGCTACAACAGCAATCATAAATATCATAAGAGGCTCAAAACAAGCTAATGTATACCACTATTTGGAGGAAAAAAACAGAATAAATGAAGAAGAAGACTTGGGTTTGAAGACAAGTCAAAATAAAAAATAAAAAAATAAATTATGAACTATTATCTTCTTTTCTTTTTGGTTGCCTTTTTTTTTGCCATTTTAATTTGTCACCTCTTTTAACTTAACTAGAATAGTATATTTTTGTTTATAAATGTTTCACTTTTTGAGTGAAAAATAAATTTCTTAAGATTCTAGCCAAAATTTTATCGACGGGAAAATATTTTCAATATTTTTTTGATAATCGGAAAGATATTTTTCAGATAAATTTTTAGACTATTTAAGTTTTTTAGAAAAATATTCAAGTACAATATTTATTTTAATTCTAACAAATAAAAATCAAATTACATCATTATTTTATCTGCTTTGATGCTTAAATCAACCTTGACACAACAAGGTTTAAATAACGACTTTATTTCAGAATTTCATGTCCCGGTAGCTCAGACTTTTCGCGACTTAAAAAGTTAGAAAAGGAGCAGTTGGTAGAGCACACGGCTGTTAAAAGCTATGTACCTGCTAAGAGGCAGGTCTCACGGTCACCGTGGGGTCAGAGGTCCGAGTCCTCTCCGGGACGTTTTTTTATTAAAAAGTATTTTGTAGAGAGATAAAGTAATTATAAAAAATCAAACTCATCAATTACTCTGGTTCATATCATTAATAATCTCCCTTAACAAATAATCTTGGCTATTCTAAAAAGAAGAATTTATAATCTTCTATCCTATATAACTATCATGGCAGAACACGTTCACACTGGTGGTATGATGAGCTTCAAATATGGAAAGAACCATCCAAAAATAGACAAAGAATATAAAGAAGACATTGATGAAGCATACGCAAAATACTACGAAAGAAAAAATAAAGAAAAAAGAAACAGAACAATCCTTTACGCCATAATTGCCCTCATAATATTGTTAATATCTGTCTTCTTTATATTAAAATACAAATAAACTGAGCTGTAAAGTTAACGGCACCTATTTAAGGGCTCTAGAAAGGTTTTTATGCTTGTAAATTTTAACTTGATTCAGAATGAATATCAAAAAAACTTTGAAGGTTTACATTCCTCACGAAATAAAGGGTTCTTTAATATGGTTCGTTCTTGCTTCCATTGTGGGCATAATAATACAATCTGCTGAAGCAGGAAAGTTTGTTTTTGCTGATTTCTTTTATAAGAATTATATATTTACGATAAAAACAATATATGAAGGTTTTAGTGCTGTAGTACTTATTGCAGGATTTGGAGTAGTTATCGCAACATTAATACAATTATTTTATTATGTTATTATGACTTATTGTGCTGTTAGAATAGTGTATTATCTCTTGTCAACACTAAATAAAAGAAATACGCAAAAGCTTATTATATATATTATAATAATTGTGGGCGTAGTAATACTTTTTCAATATTATCAGTCAGATAAAATTCCATTATTTACTCAATGCTCTAAAAACATCATTCCTCAGAAACTCAATGTTAAATTATGTTCTCTGGTTAAAGAAGGTAATGGGGCAGCATTTGGTCGCACGATGGAAATAGCAGCTTATAATTCTTGGGTGGATGGTTCCAAAATTGAGGTCGTGCCAAATACTTATAATCGTGGATCTTGCAAACAAGGGACAGAGGGTCAAAATGTTAATTATTTTTATTGTGGAGATTTTATTTACAGGGCTAATAATAAGAATTACATCATTGATTTAGTTATTAAACCAGAGGGTACAGTTCAATGTACTTATTTAAATAACGAAATGCAAGTATCTTCTTCAGGAGAAAGTTCTATAATTAATCCAAATCAAAATTCTAAAGAAGTGTACCTTAATTATACTGTAGTTTCTTCTACGTGCAAGAAACCAGAAAATTAAGAAAGATTTAAAAAGAGTTAAACAATTCTCTATGGATGAAAGATAATCAGCGAGATGCATTAACGCATTTAGGTATAGCTTTGACTTCGTTTGGGCTTATTAAATCGGGATTTCTTTCTGGCTGGGCATATGGAGTGATAGCCATAGGTGCAATAGTTTTTGCAATATCGGCAGTTTACGAATTTTTCTTTAATAAGTCCTAATTAAAAAGAGCTTAGCCTAATCAAGCCCAACCATCTATTATCTCCTAACTCCAAATTACATCCTGCTCTATTACATGGAACTTCGTCTATTGTTGTATGCGCCTCTATAAAATTATGCTGAATAACTAAGGCATTCATCAAAATGGGAGCAGACCATAAAGCCTTTATTCCTCTAAAGTCAGCTACTCTATCTTTTATTTTCATAAAGACTGTTTCTATTCTGTAATTATGAATTTTAGTAACACTCGCGTTTTGCACTTTATGCTCAATCGTTAAGCCACCAATCTTATTAGAATAGAAAAGTTTTCTAAATGCTTTAGGATAGAAAACTCCCCCATCTGTTTGAATGAATTTAGGTTTTCCTTTTTGAATTGATTTAAACAAGAACTTTTGTGCTTCTTGCGGATTGCCAGATAAGCTATAATGAACTCCTGTAATTAGTCGAGTATCCCAGTCCAAACAGCACCAAAATCTATCATCTCTGCCTTCGCAATCAATTAAAGTTTCATCAGCATAGAAACTATTACCCATATTGTAACCTAATTTGTCTACAAATTTACTAACTTTTAATGTATATCTTCGCACCCAATCAAGAATACTCATATGACTTATCTTGGTTTTCATATGCCTACTTAATTGATTTCTCATCTTTCTGCTCGACAAGTTAGAAATATACATATCTATTGACATTGTTATTATGCTCTCGCTGTTTCTCATCCTATAAAATCCATTGTCGTTTGTAAAAAATCTTTGGCAATTCTTACAATAGTACTTCTGAATCTTGCCTCGATTTTCAGTTTTTCTGTAACCTTTTTTACAGAAATTAATACCTGAACAATGTTTGCACTTTATCATACCTATATTCAGGTACATGAAGTATATAAACCTTTCGGTACATGAAAGAGCTATACTTCTTCTAGGGTTATCTTTCCTTTTTCAACTCTTGCTTTTAACTCTTTTCCGAGAAGTTTTGACTCTTTGACTACATCTTTAGGCAATGTTGTTATGTATCTAGTATATTCAGTATTTCCAACTTTTTTATCAAGGACTTCTCTTATTTTCATGAAATAATC
>OBEQ012683789.1_pt1 | contig 27629 bp, 34 predicted proteins | sample 1670901 | NCBI WGS metagenome assembly OBEQ01 (sample SAMEA104232315, study PRJEB22302) | groundwater metagenome | biome: forest; feature: aquifer; material: groundwater | place: USA | collected 2011-08-07 | depth 5.4 m
AAGCCTTCTCTTGTGATCTTAACATCCTCATGGTATCTTTCGGCCATACTCCCTAGGTGTCGATCTAGTTCATTTTTTGAGTATTCTTTTTTAGGTTCTTTCTTTTTCATAGCTCGGAAATTATATACCCACAACCAGACGCTAACTAATTTTTCTGTGGATACTCGCCGACTTTTACCTTTGTAGTCCTGACAATCTTATTGTTTATTGAATACCCGGGCTGGATAACTTCCATTATTTTGTGGTCGTCTTCTTCTTTTTCGACGGGAAGCATGGCGAGAGCTTCATCGCGATTGGGATCAAATTTTTCATGGAGAGGGAAAAGGCGTTTGACGCCGTGATTTTCGAGAGCGTTTAGGAGTTGGGAATAAATATATTCGATGCCTTTAGTCCATTCGGTCGGCAGTTTGCTCCATGCTTCTTTATTTGCAAAAGCGAGATCAAAGCTGTCGAGAGTAGGGATTATATCGAGGATTACCCGCTCCCCTGCAAATTTGGTGAATTCTCTCTTCTCTTCTTCATCTCTTTTGCGCGCATTGATCAAGTCCGCCCGCTCCTTCTGCCAGCCGGTCAGATATTCGGCCGCTTTTTCTTCTGCGACTTTCACCCTCTCTCGCAATTTCTTCACCAAAGCCGCTAGATTCGGTTCGTCACCATCATCAGAAAAAGTTATGTCATCTTTTTCATCGTCATTCATATTTTAATTAGAGATTAACGTTTGCTCCACTGCGGCGCTTTTCTAGCCTTGCGGAGACCGAATTTGCGGCGTTCTTTCATGCGGGGATCGCGCTTTAAAAATCCTGCTTTTTTAAGAACTTCGCGATTTTTGATGTCGGTACCAGCAATCGCGCGGGAGATACCGTGCCGTAGAGCTTCAGCTTGAGAATGCACACCGCCACCTTTGAGAATCGCTGAAACGGCGAAAGACCCAGCCTTTGCTTCAACAATTGCTACCTCTGCAATCTTGCGCAATTCTTCGGTTGGGAAATAACTTGCCAAGTCGCGATCGTTTATTTTGAAACTGTTTTTTGAGGCAGGAGTAATACGCACTCGAGCAACAGAAGTTTTCCTTCTGCCTATTGCTTCAGTATATTTATCTACAGATTTTTCTTTTGTTTTTGCAACAGCCATATTATTCGGTAATTATTAAATTTTTGATCATCTCGCTTCTTAATTTATTTTTCGGCAACATGCCGTACACTGCTATTTTAAAAGATTTTTTGTAGCCTCTGTCCTCGATCAATTTCTTCATGCCAGTCTGCTTCAAGCCGCCGGGATAGCCAGAGAAAGTTTTGTATTTCTTGGTATCCATTTTTTTATTCCTGATGTCCGACTTGGAAACATTTACGATAGTTACTTTGACCGCAGGGATTTTATTGCGCACAAAATCGGTTCTGTTTTTGCCCATCAAAAGGCTTGCCGCTTCGCTTGCGACTCTGCCTAACTTTTTGCCTTTTGCGTCAATTGTAAATTCCATAAATTTATACAAATTCTATATATGCAATGCTCGCCCCATCAGAATCTCGGCGGCCAGCCTTAATGATTCGAAGATAGCCGCCAGACTTGGACGCATATCTCTTAGCAAGTTCGGTCATCTTCTTAGCGGCAGTCTTGCCGATTCTTTCTACCATTAAGCGATTAGCCGCGACCGTACCTTTCTTTCCGTAAGTCACCAGTCTCTCTACCAAAGGTCTGATTTCCTTCGCTTTCGGTTCGGTAGTTTTAATTTTCTCGGAGAGCACCAGAGATCTTGCAAGTGAATTAAGCAGCGCTTTTCTCACTTTTCTAGTTCTGCCCAATTTTCGGTTTGCATTATGATGACGCATTACTTTAAAGTTATCTCATGTTCAGAAAGAACTCGCTTTATTTCTGCCACGCCTTTAGCCCCAAGCCCCTCCACCTCCAATATATCTTTTTCCTTCTTCCTGGCAAGACCGCCGACAGTTCTAATATTGGCGCCAGCTAGCGCGTTCAAAGTCCTCGCTGAAAGATTCAGTGATTCGATGCGAGTCTTCAAGAATTCGGTATCTAGTTCTTCTTTGTATTCTTCTTTTTTGCCTTCGGCAGAGGTATCCTCTGATTCTAGCGCGGTTTCCCTTTCTTCAAAGCCAACGATAGCCTTGAGCTGGTTGATCATGATCTCGATTGATCTCGAGAGCGCTTCGTGCGGAGTGATGGTGCCGTCGGTTTCAATCGAAATTCTCAAGCGATTGAAATCAGTCCGATCGCCAACGCGCATGTTTTCTACTTCATAACTAACCTTTTTGATCGGCGTAAAGTTGGCGTCGAGAGCGATAGTCCCCACATCTACTTTGTTTTTTGATAATGATTCCCGAGAGACAAACCCAAGCCCTTCTTCGGCTGTCATTTCTACATTTAGTTCGGCGTTTTTATCAGTAAGAGTCGCAATTAAAATATCGGGATTCAATATTTCCACCTGGCCAGGAGTTTCGATCATTTTGGCCATTACTTCTCCGACTCCTTTGGCTTTCAAATTCAAAATTTGTGAGCCGCCGCCTGTAATCTTTATTCTCACTCGCTTCAAATTGAGCATGATCATGACTACGTCTTCTTTGACGCCTGGTAGGCTTTGGAATTCATGATCAGTACCAGCGATTTTAATCGAAGTGATACTTGACCCCGGCAGGGAAGAGAGAATGATCCGGCGCAAACTGTTGCCCAATGTATATCCGTATCCAGGATGCAAACCGTCTATTTCATAAACGCCGTTAAAACCCTCTTCGAGGATAATCTTCGGCTTTGATGGCAAAACTACGCTTGTTTCTGTCATATTGTTTTATTATTTATTATCGCTGGTAAAATTCAATTACTTTGGCCATATCAAACACCAAATTGTCCTCGACGGTCGCTGGTTTCGATTTAACTTTTGCTTCTTTCTTGACTGCATCAAATTCGATCCATGCTGGTGTGAGGTTACTCTTTTCTAGATCACTTTCCTTATTAAAAAGCGGACTTTTCTTGCTACCCTCTCTAATACTTAATACATCGCCAATGCCTACTTCATAGGATGGCACGTAAACCCGCCTGCCGTTTACCGTGATATGCCCATGCGCGACCATCTGCCTGGCGGCCCCATGAGTCGGTGCAAGTCCTATTCTCCAGACAACACTGTCAAGCCTCGATTCGAGCTTGGAGAAAAGAGAGAGAGAAGGAGGGCTATTGCCGAGTAGCGCCTTTTTGACATAATTTTTAAATTGCTTTTCGGTAATACCATAGAAAAATCTGGCCTTTTGTTTCTCTACAAGTTGTAAGCCATAATCCGTACGGCTTTTTTGAAATTTTTTGCTCGCCTTTTTTTCCGAAGACAAAGCATACTTTTGAGTTTGAGTTTTCTCAAAAATGGGGGCTCCTAGGCGTCTGGCTATTTTGTATTTTGGTCCTATCTTCATAAAATTTTCAATTTAAAATTTTCAATTTTCATTAAGTGTTCCTTTAAACGCGGCGAGGTTTTTTTGGCTTCGGGCCGTTAAATGGCACCGGGGTCATGTCTTTTATAGAAGAAATGTTGGCTCCCTTTGAAATAAAGCCGCGGATAGCTGATTCTCGACCGGAACCGACTCCTTTGATAACAACGTCAATATCTTTCAGCCCCAAGAGAACCGCCTTTACGCCCAAAGTTTCTCCCACTTTGGCCGCGGCAAAAGGAGTGCCCTTCTTGGCCCCCTTAAATCCCAAGGCGCCGGAAGAAGAAAACATATAAACGTTGCCTTTTTTGTCAGTCAAGACTACTTTGGTGTTGTTATAGGTTGATTGCACATGCAAAATACCAGTCTCTAAGCGTTTTTTGGTAGAAACAGAAACAGCCGGAGTTTCTCCTTCCCCGCCCGCAACGCTCTCGCTTGCGAGGCGGGCGGGTTTTTTTTCTTCTTCTACTATTCTTTTCTTACCCATAAGTGTGTCAGTATTATTTGTTATTTTTTATCTACCGCTCTGCGGCCGGTACCGGCAGTTTTGCGGACGTTCCCCCGCCTGGTCCGCGAATTGGTCTTGGTCCGCTGACCTCTTGATGGCAGGCCTTTCGCGTGCCGAGTGCCGCGATAGCTTTTGATATCCTTCAACCTTTTAATATTACCAGAAACTTCTCTTTTCAAATCTCCTTCTATTTTCAATACTTCCAAAAGTTTCTTTATTTTGGCCTCCTTTTCGGCGCTCAAATCCTTGGGCCGGATGCCAAAATCTATGCCAGCTTCAGAGAGAATAGCTTGCGCCCGCGGTCGACCAACGCCATACAAAGCGGTCAAGCCGAGTTCGAGTCTCTTATTCTCTGGTATTGTAATTCCTAGAATCCTCATATTAGCCTTGTCTTTGTTTATGTCTCGGATTGGATTTGCACACGACAAACACAATGCCGTTCCGGCGGACTACCTGGCACTTCCCGCATATTTTTTTGACAGAAGCTTTAACTTTCATCTTTTCTTTATTGAAATCTCCTGGTAATCCTGGCCTTCCCGCCATATGGATCTGGCTCCAACTCGACTTTGTCGCCAATAATGACCCGGATACGATGCAATCTCATTTTGCCAGAAAGATAAGAGAGGACTTCGTTACCATCCTCCAATTTGACTCTAAACATGGCATTGGGCAATGCCTCAAGGACGACGCCCATTACTGTTTCAATATTTTTCCGGATTTTAGCCATTAACCATTTGAAATTAGAGCTTTAGAATGTTAACAAAAATACCCATGGCCGTCAAGGATTAACAGTAATATGGATTTTGTTTGCGTCACTTGGGAAACTTCCCTTCCAGATCGGCCTGACCGAAGCCTTGGCGCTTAGAATCGCCTTGGAATCATTGATAATATTTAAGAGTTCTGACTTACTTTTACCGACTAAGCGCTCCCGGATAATCGCTTTGTCTACTAAGGATGTGAATGGCGCTGTTCCGGAAATCTTTACTGATACTAGATCTGATTTAAGAGGCCTCCAATCAGGACTGTCAAAAGCGAGGGAAATTTGATCGAAAGAACTAATTTGAGCTGGCAATGTATCCCAAGATTTCAGAGCTTCTTTTTTAATAAAAGCGGAGAGATCGTTTTTGTCAAATGCTATGGCCGAGGCCTTGCCTTCTTCTTTAATAATGGCGCCGCCAGAAGAGTCAGTTTGCGGTAATTCTTTGAAATCATAAAGTATAGCCCCCTTAAGAACTACCAAATTTGGATCAAGCTTGGAGAGGAGTTCTTTGTTTAAATCTGCTTCAATACCGGTTTTCATTTCTGTCAAAGCGGACTTTCGATCCGCATCATTGATCTTTTTAACTTTGCCTATGTAGCCTCCCACAGCTTTGTTGACCGACCGAGCGTAGAAGCCCTTGTAACGCACTGGATCATCTTTAAATCCAGGAATCGTAAAATCGGAAAGGCCGATATTATACTTTTCGCCCGGCTCATCGGCGGAAATCGTCACTTCTAGCGTACCAAGTTTCTCTCCCTTTTTCCCAGGCACAACGACAGAATCATTGATTCTAAATATCAAACCTTCCGGAGTCTGGAAGCGAGTGCGAGTGATAAGCCGCTGTGATTCCGCGCTAAAATTATTATAAATCACCACTTTGGCTGTAGCCTTGCGGCTTACCTGCTCCTCGCCCGCGGCCGGCACTTCCTTTTCTTTAACCCCCGAGAGCGGAATGACCTGGTATTTCAGATTTGAAGAAGTAGCCATATTTTCTGCGCTTCCCGCCTTTAGAGAAAGATTGAAAGAAGCCGTTTCTTTTTTCGGGCTGATTTCAATATTGGCCGAAGTAAAAGCGTTCATCATCAGAAACACAAAAACCAATACCGCGGCAAAAATCAATCCACCGAAAATTTTGGACCTATAACTTTTATTTTTCTTCGGCGCAAATTTTTCTAGCGTTTCGCGCTTTACCACCGGCTCTTCTTCTACTTCTTCTTTACTTATCACAGAAGCCTTTGCTGGAAGCGGAACTTCCCTGATACTTCTTCTTGGTGGCCAGTTATTTTCAGCATTATTTGGCGGCACTACGTCTTGAAAAGGTTTTGGCATATTTTAATTATAGCATCTCCCAACCTGCAAAACAAAAATGTGTGGATGAAAAAAATAAATGCTAATGTTTTTTAAATATCACCATCTGCACCGATCGGTGCAGATGGTGATATTTGATTTTATATACATCCAGCACGATCGTTCCAGTTGTATATAAAACAAAAGCCGCCGACAGAGAGTCAACGACTCTTGTCGGCGATCAACTATTTTTTGATGCTGAGATTACAAGAGAAAGAATCATAATCATAACTCCCCCTATAGCTATCATCCTCCTATTGGGATGATTATTGTCTCGAAGCATCCAAACAAACAATCCGAGTCCAAGAGTGAACATTACTCCCTCTGGTGTAGGGCGCATAAAATCAATTATATCTTTTATCACTTAATCACCTCTTGAAAAAGATATAACGAACTGTCTCTTAAATCAACACCGCCTTGATTCTCCTCACTCCGGCGGAAACCGCTTCTTCTTTGAGAATTTTGAAGGTACCAAGAATGCCGGTGTTCGAGATATGCGGGCCGCCGCAGAATTCTTTGGAGTAGGCGGAATCGAGCGAGTCCCCGAGGTAATAGATGCTGACTTCGTCGCCATATTTGTCGCCGAAGAAGTGGAGCGCGCCACTTTTTTCGGCTTCTGTTTTTGGTAAGACGACATTTCTCATAACTAAATCTTCTTTTATTTTTTGATTTACAATTTCTTCCACTTTCCTCTTCTCCTCATCAGTCATCTTCTGTGGATGCGCAAAGTCGAACCGCAATCTCTCCGGCGTAATGTTGCTCCCCTTTTGCTCGACATGCTTCCCTAGCACATCTCGAAGCGCTTGATGCAGTAAGTGCGTCGCCGTATGATATTTCACTTCCATTTCGCCGTGCCCCCCAAGCCCGCCCTTGAACTTTTGTTCCATGCCCGCTTTAGAAATTTCCTGATGCGCTTTAAATTTATCTTGAAAACTGGCTTCGTCTATTTCTACTCCTTTCTCTTTTGCTAATTCTCTGATCAATTCCAGAGGAAAACCGTAAGTAGTGAATAGAACAAATGGGTCCAAATTTTTTTCAAACTCTTTCAGCCCCTGGCTCAACGCTTCTTTAAATTTCTGCCATTCTGCAAAATAAGCATTTATTATTTCATTTTTATTTTTCTCCAAATCTGGATAGTAATTTTTATATTTTCCAATTACGGCAATAATTAAATTTTCAAACATCTGCGGCGACAACTCATGTCTGTTTTCGATCACAAACACTCGGCGCAAAATTCTCCGCAAAATATAGCCCCGCTCTTTGTTTGACGGCTCTACTCCATCGGAAATCATAAAGACAGCCGTTCTTAAATGATCAGTGATAATTCTCTGGAACTTAATGTCAAGGACTGTCCTTGGCATCAGAGATGCAAACAAGTCTGTCTCAAAAACTGTTTCTACTTTCTGCACCACTTTAACCAGCCGCTCCAAGCCCATGCCTGTGTCGATACCTTTGGTTTCGAGAGGTTTGAGAGACTTATCTGCATTCTGATAAAATTCATTGAAAACGATGTTCCAGATTTCAATACCATCTACGTAGATTTCGGTGGTCGGGCCGCAGGGTCCTTCGGTGCCAGTTGGGCCCCAGAAGTTATCGGCTCGACCGAATTTTTTAACTTCGATATTTTGATCAATAGATTTCCAAATCTCTTCTGATTCAAGATCAGCCGGAACTTCAGATTCACCTTCGAAAACCGTCACATAATCAATTTTCAAACCCATCTCCTTGGTCACAAATTCGTGCGCATATTGTATTGCTTCCTTTTTCCAATATCCGCCGAAAGAGAAATTACCGAGCATTTCGAAAAATGTTAGATGTCGCTCGTCCCCCACTTCTTCAATATCCGAGGTCCTGACGCATTTCTGAACGGAAGCAGTATTCATCTGCCCGAAGTCCGACATCGGGCTTTTTTTGCCGATATAATATGGCTTAAACTGCTGCATGCCGGCAGTAGTGAAAAGAACCGAAGGATCATTTTCTGGCACAAGTGGCGCTGAAGGGATGATCTTATGCCCATGACGCTCAAAAAACTTTAAAAATTTCTCTCTAATTTCTTCCGATTTCATTTCCTCATCTTACAACAATTTGAGTAAATAAAAAGGCCCACAGGACACAGCCACATGGGCTGCCGCGGGCCTGTGTCTTGGGTTTTACTGATACACAACAAGTCTGGCTAGAATTGGCTGATCAGGAGACCCAAGACTTGTGGGAACAACAAGAAAATTATACCATACAATTAAGATGAGAAAGAAAATTATAATTCTGGGGATTGTTCTAGCCGTGATTGATCTCGGCTTATATTTAGGAGTTAATACTAAATCAGTTCCGCCAGTTTCGGCCGAAGATTTGATCAAGCAGAGCGCGAGCCAGATGTTGGCTCCGGGCCTCCAAGCGAGAAAACAGCCGATACCAAAGTTAACTCCCGCCAAATCCGAAGAAATTTGTACCGGCAAGGACGTGCAAAATTTTAGGTGTTACGACAAATATTATAGCAAGCTTACGGCGAGCAAAGGAGTGGCGGCCGCGTTTGCTGATTTGAAAGTGCGCTATGCGAAAAGTGCTTATGTAAAATCGCAATGCCATCCGATTACTCATGTTATTGGAAATTCAGCAGCCATTCTTTATCCGGATGTAGGCGTGGCTTTCAGTCATGGCGACAGCTTCTGTTGGTCGGGATATTACCACGGCATTATGGAAGGAGTAGTAGCGCAAAGTTCTCTTGCGGACGTAACTAAAAAAATAAATAACATATGTGAGAAAATTCCTGGCAAAGAAAGATATAGCTTCGATTATTACAATTGCGTGCACGGCTTAGGTCACGGCATCATGGCCTCCAACCAAGACGAACTTTTTGACGCTTTAAAATTTTGCGACAATTTAGTTGGCGGCTGGGAGAAATCTTCCTGCTGGGGCGGTGTCTTTATGGAAAATATTATTATCGACAATAAAGGCGAAACAACTAAATTTCTAAAACCATCCGATCTACTCTACCCCTGCAACGCTGTCGGCAATCAATATAAGAGCACCTGCTATTTGATGCAGACTTCCTACATGCTTAAGGTGACTGGTGGCGATTTCGCCAAAGTTTTCGACCTCTGCGGAGACGCAGGTTTTGATTACCGAATCACTTGCTACAATTCTCTCGGCCGCGACGCTTCGGGCCGGAGCGTCAGTAATGTCCAGATTACCAAGCAAACCTGCGACCTTGGTAAGGACTTCGAACAGAAATCAAACTGCGTGATTGGTGCGGTCAAAGATTTTATTTCCTATTACCATTCTGAAAAAGAAGCCACTGTTTTCTGCAACTCTCTCGCCCCGGATCTGCAAAAAATCTGTTCCGACACTGCCATCTCATATTATAAAACTCTTTGACCGCCTCTTTTTGTGAAAATTGATGGCGAAGCGGTGGGCTTCGGAGTTGGCTAGGAGGATTTCTTTGGCGCATTCGGGGAAGAAGCGGCCGAGAATTTCGCGCGGCTTGTGGTGAGAGTCTTTAACAACTGAAACAACTGGTATCAGAAGTTTCTGCTTTTCCAATTCCGCCCTGGCAATATTTATTTGTGGCTCTCTCCCATCGACAACGACCAAGTCCGGATACGGCCATTCATTATGATTGAGTCTCCGACTCAAAACTTCCCGCAAAGCGGCGACATCATCATTTTTTTGAATTTTTATTTTAAATTTTCGATAATCGCTTTTTTTCATCTCTCCATCTTCGATAACAGTCATCACGCCAACTACATTGGTCCCCGACAAATGCGCGATATCATACGCTTCAATCCTGAAAATTGGTTGTTGGGAGTTAGAAGTTAGCTGTTTGATAAGCGCAATATCCTGAATATGCTGGAGAGATTTTATTTTCCATTTGAGTTTTTCGGCTTCTTCAAACTTCCTTTCTCGCGCGCAGTCTTTCATCTCTTTAGCCAGAGAAGAAATAAGCGCTTTTTTCTTACCCCAGAAGAACATTTTGATATGATTCACAATCTTGCCATAATCCTTCTTTGAAATTTCTCCAGTACAAACTCCCGGACAAAGGCCGATCTGTCGATTGAAGCATGGTCTTCCTTGCCCCGGTTTACATTTTTGATCTCGATACGGAAATATTTTTCTTATGATTTTTAATGCATCCCGGAGTTCATAAGAATTGGTGAACGGTCCATACCTAACCTCATCCGGACTTCGTCTCGACTTCCCCTTGCCAAGGGGAAGCAAAGATGCGAGCTCTCGTTCTCTCATCATAAGAATCTGCGGAAAATCTTCGTCGGTGATGACTACAAAGTTCCAACTCTTCTGGTCTTTAAGCGCAGTGTTATATGGCGGTAAGTGTTTCCGTATTAAATTTGCTTCCAGAATCAGAGCTTCAAGAACCGAATCCGTGCTTCTAAAATCAATCTTTGTAGCTTCGAGAACCATCCTCTCAATCAGTTCACTTCTTTTTTCTGCAAGATTAGGGCCAAAATAACTTCTTACTCTTGTTTTAAGCGAAGTCGCTTTGCCAATATAAAGGATTTTCCTGTTTTTGCCGAGGAAAAAATAGACCCCCGGACTATCCGGCAATTTTTCTTGAATTTTCTTCATATAAATGTACAATTATAGCCAAATCAGATGAAAAAGATATCTTTAGAATCCTACAAAGGGGTGCGGGACTTTTATCCGGAAGATCAGGCAGTCCAAAACTATATTTTTAATACCTGGCGCAAGGTGATGGAAAGTTTCGGCTATTTAGAATATAACGCTTCTATTTTAGAGCCCTTGGAGCTTTATAAAGCTCAAACGAGCGAGGAAATAATAAACGAACAGCTTTATTTATTTAAAGACAAAGGCGATCGGGATGTAGTACTTAGGCCAGAGATGACTCCGACTGTCTCTAGGATGATTGCCGCAAAATGGCGCGACTTGCCTTCTCCAACCCGTTGGTATTCCATCCAGAACTTTTTTCGATATGAAAAGCCGCAGAAAGGAAGGCTTCGAGAATTTTGGCAATTAAATGCGGATATCTTCGGGACTAAAAACAAAGAAGTCGATACAGAAATTATATTCTTGGCTTACCAGACTATGAAAGCCTTCGGAGCAGAAGAGAGCCAGTTTGAAATCAGAATAAACAATCGAGAGATGATGAACGATCTGTATAAGAAGATAGGCATTGCAGAGAACGAGAGGCAGAAAATCTCTAGAATCATAGATAAGAAAGATAAGATTTCTAAGGATGCTTTCGATGGAGCTCTGAAAGAAGTAATCGGCGAAGAAAAGCTTAATAAATTAAGTTACATTCTCGATTCCGGCGACCAATTTTTCGAAGAGTTTAAGGGAGAGCAAGCTGTAAAAGAAACCAAAGAAGTGATCGAGGATTTGAAAGCTCGAGGAATTAAAAACGTAAGGTTTAGCCCAACTCTCACTCGCGGCTTTGACTATTATACCGGCATAATTTTTGAGTTTTTTGATACTAATCCGGAAAATCCTCGTTCGATCGTCGGTGGAGGAAGATATGATGAGTTGGTGGGAGAAATTGCCGGAGAGAATGTGCCAGCAATAGGATTCGGCTGGGGTGATGTGCTGATGAAAGATTTTCTAGAAGTACACAATCTTCTTCCAAAATTAAAATCTTCTACTAATTTATGGATCTGTATTGCGCCTGAAACTGATGTTCAAAAAGTGGAAGAAATTGCAGGCAAACTTAGAGAGAAAGGGGTAAATGTAGGTGTGGATATTTCCGGCCGGAAACTGCCAGACCAATTAAAGTCGCTTGAGAAAAGAAATACCCCATTTGTGCTGGTGGTAGGTAAAGATGAAATCGAGTCTGGCAAATTTAAAGTGCGAAATGTCGAAACTCGGGAAGAAAAGGAAGGTAGTTTTGATGAGATTTCTAAATTCGTAATCATTCGCTAATCTATTCGTTACTTCGTATTATGCGTAAAATAGTCTTCGATATTGAAACTCGAAATATTTTCCAGGATGTCGGCTCGAACAAGCCGGAGAACTTAGACATATCTGTGGTCGGCATCTACGATTATGAACGCGACAAATATGATACGTTCCTGGTCGAAGAATTACCTCGACTCTGGCCAATTTTGGAAACCGCGGATTTGCTGATTGGATTTAATAATGAGCATTTTGATACGCCTCTGCTCGACAAATATTATCCGGGTGATTTATTTAAAATAAAAAACGTAGACATTTTGAAAGAAATGCAGAAAGTGGCAGGCCGCCGCATGAAGCTCGACCAGATTGCCGAAGGTACCTTGGGCCTCGGCAAATCTGCTTCTGGCCTCGATGCATACATGTGGTGGAAAAGCGGCGAAATAGAAAGAATCAAAAAATATTGTCTCGAAGATGTCCGCATTACCAAGGAAGTCTACGATTATGCGCTAAAAAACGGTAAACTCCTCTTCAAAGAAGGCGGCAAGCTGAATGAAATAAAATTAGACACCTCGGAGTGGGAGAGTGCGGAAGATTCAGCCATGAATCATACCCTGCCCTTCTAGTGAGCCACCCCAAGCTGTTGCATCAGAGCGGAGATATTGAAGATGCCCCAGTGTTCGGTGATCATACCTTCTTCGTTGAAGCGGCAGAAGTCGGCGTTGGTGACGTTGAATTTCTTGCCGGTGGCTGGAATACCGAAGAATTCGCCCTGGTGAGTACCGGTGCAAATGCCATAGCAGGAAACTAAATCCCCTTCGGCGATCCAAAGTTCGTTTGTAAATTTAGCGTCCGGAAAAGCGGTGCGAAACATGGTAAAGAAATTCTTAAATCCCTGCCTGCCTTCTGCAAACTCCGGCGGAATGCCTTGAGCATGATCCGGCCTTCCTTCTATGATCAATTCGTCTGCCAAGTCCATATTGCCCGTATTAATGACCTCATCAAAAAGCCTCATAAAATTTGCCTTGTTTCTTTTTGTATTCATAAATTTTATTAATTACTTATAATTTTCCAGCCTACTATAACAAATAACACCCAGCATTTCCAGTTCGGAAATGCTGGGTGCCTGGAATTACTTCTTAGTGTACTTCCTCCTTTCTCACCCTACCACACAAAATCTAACGGCTCAATCCCTCTCGAAAATTGAGCCGTTAAGGTTTGGAAACTTAGTTTCCAAGTTAAGAACAATTTCCGCTAGCCGCTCTGATCTTGTCCCGAGTTTCTTCGGCTACTCTGGCGGCCGCTTCGGCGTAATCCGGCCCGTTAGAAGCAAAGTTGATCGCTGAAGAACTGTTGATGGCAATCGAGCCTGGACCTTTAAACGAGGCTGTGACGGTAGATTCAATGCATCCCCCCTGAGTCCCGATACCAGGAATAAGGAACCAAAGTTTCTCTCCCACAATCTGTCGTGCTCTCACTAAATGCCATGATTCAATCCTGGAGGGCAGCATTGGATTATTGTACGCTGCACCCATTACCACTCCAGCATTTTCAAGTACACCGAATTTGTCTGACCATTTAAGAATGCGCCCCACCATCCACTCCCAGAAAGATCCTCCGCTTTCCAAATGCTCATCTTGAATTTCCCAAGCTTCGGAGTTGCTAGTGCGGCCAAGTCCGACAAGCCCCCTGCCCATATACTTTGGATCGATAAGGGCTTTCAGAGTACCGCTTCCCATGTAGCCGTTGTAATTCATCCCATCCACCCCATCAAGAGTGAAGTGGGCTTCCCGGTACTGCTCTTGAGTACTGTCAATGTCTCCACGTTTGCAATCCAGAAAGACCGGAATACTTGGATGCCTTATGTGGATATGACGGATTAGAGCTCGCAAAGCTTTTTCGCCCCCGTCGATTCTTTCCCAATAAGCCCGATTCGGTTTGAACATGCAAGCAAATTTGGCCGTAGCATTCACAATCCCTGTCATCCAAGCAAGTGTTGCGTTCCAATCATACGTATAACTTTCCCGTATTACCATCGGCATCTTTTTGACCAATGGATCGAGACCAACACACAACAGCGAATTTACTTCTTTTTGCCGTTCAACTAGCGTTTCTCGAAATTCCATACGTAAAGATCTCCTTCCCCCACCCTAGCATAAAAATAATATTGCGGCCAGATCCCTCCGGATTTAGCCGCAATGTTTGGCTAACTTACCCCAACTTGCAATATTTGAGTAGTTTGAACTACTCTGCCTCCGAACTCTTTTTCAAGCTCGTCTTGTCGATGGACAATCATGCTCAAACAGAACATGGCATCACAATCGAAAAACCAAATAATATAGTCGACAATCCGGCTGTTCTCTTCGATTGATTCAACCTTACGAACCATCTTGAGTCCTCCAGTCTCATCTATCTTGTGTACGTGCTCCGACACAAGCGCTGATGGTATGTAGAACTTATCTCCGCATTTTGGTGCAGTTATTTCCTGAATGTGCATACGCCTCCAAGAACAATTAAATCATTCTGAAAAAATTTTGCAAATAGAAAAATCAGCCATCTAAAAATCCTCCTTCATTATTTAATCATGTGGGGAAAATCAGCGCAAGAAGAGAAGGATGAGGATCGCGAGAATAACACGGTAGGCGATAAAGACATTGAAAGAATGTCTAGAAAGAAAGCGAATCATAAATCTGATGGCAAATATGCCGGAGAAAAGCGCCATGAGAAAGCCTACAATGTGCGGGAAATTTATAAAATTAGAGAGGCCGGATTTGCCGAGGTCTAAAACTATTTTAAGCAAAGCGCCAATACTGATTGGAATATAAAGCAAGAAAGAAAAGCGAATCGCTTCTTCGCGAGAAAGTTTGGAAATTAGTCCGCCAGAAATAGTAGCGCCAGAGCGAGAAACTCCCGGAATAAGAGCTAGTGTTTGAAAAAGACCTATTACAAAGCCTTTCAGAGGATTGACACCTCCATGGTTTTGAAATTTCTTATTCGCAAAATCTCCAATGGCCATGAGAAGCGAGCCGAAAATGAGAGCGAGCGCAACTATAATCGGACTGCGAAAAGCGTTTTCGATTTTGTTGCCATATAAAAATCCGATTAGAGCGGCAGGAATAGTGCCAATAATGAGAGCATAAATCAGATTGATAGATCGGGAAGAAAAGCCTTCGGTGAAAAAGTCTTCCAGAAGCCGATTGATTTCACCCCAGAAGCAATAAATGACTGCAAGCAAAGTAGCGGTGTTTAGAAATACATCAAAAGCTAGCGTATTGTCTAAAGAGTAATGAAAAAGACTTCTAATAACTATTAAGTGGCCAGAGGAAGAAATTGGCAAAAATTCTGTAAGACCTTGCGTTAATCCCAATATGGCTGATTGAATTATTTGCATATGGTAATATTGTAGCATGCAAAACAAATTAGACGTATATCTAATCCCCATCTCGATAATAATCGCAGGACTTTTGGTGGGGGGCGGATTTTATTTGAAGAGCAGAGTTCCTGCCACTTCGGCTGGGTTTATAAAAGAAGCGGTTAAGCAGTCTCAAAATATTAAACCTGTATCGAGTACTGATCACTTATTAGGAAACCCTGGCGCTCGAGTGATCATTGTCGAATATTCAGATACCGAATGCCCTTTCTGCAAGCAATTTCATGCTACACTGCGCAAAGTAATGCAAAGCTATGGCGCTAAAGGAGACGTCGCTTGGGTCTATCGTCATTTTCCTTTTGTAGAACTGCATAGCAAAGCGCTTCACGAAGCGGAAGCGCTCGAATGCGCAGCGGAACTTGGTGGCAACGGCAAATTTTGGGAATATGTGAATCGCATTTATGAAGTAACCCCATCGAATAACAGTTTAGACGAAAGCAATTTGCCGCAAATTGCAAAGCAGATCGGCTTAACTTCAGCTGACTTCAATACCTGTCTCGCAAGCGGAAAATACAAAAGTAAAATCGATGCCGATGTAAAGGATGCCAAAAACGCCGGCGGCGAGGGCACTCCATATAGCGTCATTCTAGACACCAAATCCGGCGATACCTACCCTAGCCCCGGCGCCCAATCATACGACACGGTTAAAAGTGTCATTGATTTGATTTTGGGATCCTAACCTCATCCCCAGCCCTTCCCCTAAATGCAGGGGAAGGGGGAAAGATAAGACAAAGACAATGGACGCAGTACACAATATAAAAATATTGCGAGATAGGAGGAGAGAATTGAGAAAAAATCAGACACCAGAAGAAAGAAAACTTTGGTTTCAATTAAGAAACAATAATCTGGGAGTTAAATTCAAAAGACAACATAGCATTGGCGGCTATATTGCCGATTTTTACTGTCAGAAATATAAATTGATCGTTGAAGTCGATGGTGAAATTCATAATACTCCAGAAATGATAGAAAATGACAAAGTTAGAGACAAATATCTCACAGATTTAGGATTCACAATTTTAAGAGTTTTAAATAAAGAAGTTAATGAGAATATGGAAGAAGTTTTAGGAAGGATTAAGGAAAATTTGTGTATTTTCTTTTTCCCCTCCCCTGCATTTAGGGGAGGGGCCGAGCAGAGCGAAGAGGGGGTGAGGTTAAATACTCCGGCGTATTAACGACCATCCAATCCATCACCTGTCGCATGACAGAGGTGGCGCCAACAAGATTTTTGACTGGCCCTTTTTCCATCACGATTACATAGGCGTAACGCGGATTTTCATACGGGAAGAAGCCAACAGTCCAGGAGTTGACCGTCCGTTTTTCTGCGCCAATTTCGGCCGTGCCCGTTTTGCCCGCAATGTGCACAGTCTCCCCCATGTCCAAGCCTTTGGAAGTACCAATTTGGATTGAGAGCCTCATTCCTTCTCTCACTATTTGCAAATCAGCCGGATTTTTTATCTCAATCTTTTTGCCCGATGTCGGACTTAGGGCTAGCGGGCTCTTCAAAAAAGTGGGTGTTACCAAAGTGCCTCCGTTTGCGATAGCGGCGATAGCTCGAGCGATTTGAACAGGAGTGACAAGCATACCATACTGGCCGATCGCCGTGTGATACGTGTCTCCCAATCGCCACGGCTCGTCAAAAACTTTCCGTTTCCACTCCGGGGTTGGTATATTACCAATTTCTTCTCTTCCAATATCAACGCCGGTAGGACTCCCGAAGCCGAACATTCTGAAATATTTATCAATTTTCTCAATGCCGAGGCCAGGCTGTGCCTCGAAGCCGCCGCCGAGTTGATAAAAATAAACATCGGAGGAAACTGCGAGAGCATGGCGCATATCTACCGCGCCATGATTTTTCCAGTCTAGAAACACAGATGGTTTATCTGGAAAATACGGATTGGGCACGACCAATTTGCCATTAGTAACAATCTGTGTTTCGGGGTCGATAATATTTTCTTCTAAAGCGGCAAAAGCAAGCAGAGGCTTTACAATCGAGCCCGGCGCATAGAGTCCGGAAATTATTCTATTTAAGAAAGGTTTTTCCGGATTTTCAGCGTATGATTTTATCACTGCGGTCGAAGAACCTTCGGTTAAAATGAGAGGTTCATACTCCGGGTAGCTAGTCATGGCAATCATTTCCCCGGAATTGACGTCCATAAGGAGGCCGGCCCCACCCTGAAAACCCGCTTTTTCCGATAAGGCTTTTATTTCGGTGTACATTTTTTCCTGAATCATCGCATCTATAGAGAGAAGAATCTTCCCCCCCTCAACCGGCTTCTGCACTTGACTTTCAGAAACTATTTTATTTTTCACATCGGTCTCCGTAATTTTCAAACCGTTCTGGCCAGCCAGTCTCTTGTTCAAGGATAGTTCCAAGCCGTCTTGCGGCTCATAATCGGTACGATAATAAAAACCTGCGCTGTCCTTGGCCGGATATTTTATAAACCCTAAAAGATGGCCAAACCCTGGACTCTTTATATAGTCTCTCTTCGCAAAATCAAGAGAAAGCGATGGCTCGTCCCAAGCCAGATTGATTCCATTGCGATCTTCTATAATTCCTCTATTCGCAAATATCGGATCCTGCTTTAAGCTATTGTTTAAGGCGCGGTCGGCATAAAATTTGCCGTTCTTTATCTGCAGATTCCAAATCCGACCGACAAAAACAAGAGTGACCAAAACAATAAACAACCCAAAGGTTGCAAAAATTTGGGAGGTGATCGGCTTTTCCAATCGACCTTCGAATTGATACGTGTCAAATTCAGGCAAATTGCTGGAATCCAAGAATATTTCATCCGGATTAATTTCCCCAATAAATTTTTTATTCTTTTTAGTCAAAGCCTTAATTTATCTCGAATAAGAAATGAAAAAATAGCAATGATAAGACAGAAAATAGTAAGCCATGGTCGTTGGTTTGAACTGGAATAATAAATCAGATCCAAGAAGAAACCTGAAAGAAGGGTCGGAAGCGGCCTCTCCAAGAAAAACGCAAATAGTACCGCAAGCGGGAAATATAGCCACCAGGCCAGGAAAAGAGGCAAAAATATGGCAACAAAAATGGTGAGTATGAAGATTAATATTTCTTTAAATCTGAACATAGAATAAAGTATTCCCATTTATTTTTACCGGATAGCTAAAAAATGCAGTGAGGAGAGAAGCGGCTTCGTCTTTCTTGATAGAAACAACCTTGGCTAAGGCTCTCCTCGGTAAACCAGCAGTGACCGCAAAATCTCCAATCCTGATGTCGAAACTTATAGGCAAGCTTATCTTGAAGCCGCCGCTACCAGCTCCCTCGATCTCGATCACTTCGCCTGAGCGCTCCAAGATGCTCTCAGTCTTTACTCCCGCAGAGGAGAATAACTGCACCTTAGACAAATTGTTGTAAACTTCTTCGATCAATCCGGCTTCTACCCTGTCGGCCAAAAACACCTTGGCTCCAACTTTTAGGCCATCCTGCTCACCCTTATTTAGGAGAAGGATGTCATACGGAATCTGGGGGGGAAAAGCAACGGCAACCGCCTTAAGCAAATTCGGATCTGTGGAAGTGGCGGCGGCAAAAACTCCCGCTTCGCTCAAAAGCATTTTGGCATTTATGTTTTCTGTTTCCAAGTCATTAATTCTCTCTTGCAGGCTTTTATTTTCTTCTACTAGTTTCGTTTGCAGTTCTAAGAATGCAAATCCGCCGAATAATTTGCTTGTAAAGCTTTTGTAAAGCTGTATAACTGGAGAAGCCATTTGCAGAGAAAAACCAGAAAGATTTTTGCCGAAAAAGAAATAAAACAAAATCAAAAAAATTCCTGCTATGAAAATTCTTATATTTTTTTTATTTTGGTTACTTTTTTGGTTGTAGGTCATAATCGTCAAATATCAGACAGTCTTTGTATTCTCCCAAATTTTCAAGAATGATGCCCGTGCCTCTTACAACTGTTGTCAGAGGATCCGGCGCGACATGAACCGCAATCAGAAGTTCGTCTTCCAGAAGCTCTTTGAAGCCCCTGATGAGCGCTCCACCGCCGACTAGGTGAATGCCCCGATGCATGATGTCACCCAATATTTCTGGTGGAGTCATCTCGAGCACTTCTTTCACACTCTCGACTAAGCCGGTGATTGAATGAATGATAGCGCTTCGCACATCAGAGTCGGTGATCGCTACTTCTCTCGGCAGTCCAGATACCAAGTCTCGACCTCGAACGCTTGACTCCAGACTTTCAGAAGGCGCTAAGTGAGAAAGATTAATTTTGACATACTCTGCCGTTTTATCGCCAATCAATATCTTAAATTCATTACGAATATAAGTTGCGATATCGCTATTCAATTTCTCGCCGGCAATCCTGACATTTTTTGAAGCAACTGTGCCAGAAAGTGAAATTACAGCGATATCGGCGGTGCCACCGCCAATATCGATCACCATCGAGCCGACAGGTTCTCGGACAGGCAGTCTTAGCCCAATCGCCGCCGCCATCGGCTCTTCGACAATGAAAACTTCTGCCGCTCCGGCGCTTCGAGCGGCATCCCTAACGGCCCGGATTTCAACGTTGGTTATGTTTGATGGTACGCCCACTACCACTCTAGGACCTAGGAATTTTTTCATCCCTTCTTCGGCTCGACGTAAAAGAAAGGCAAGCATCTCCTCTGTGATTTCAAAATCGGAGATGACACCGTCCACGATCGGCTTTACCGCTACAATGTGCGGCGGCGTACGTCCAATCATTTCTTTGGCTATTTTGCCAATCGCCACTACCCTGCCGGTCTTCACATTGACTGCCACCACCGACGGCTCGTTTATTATAATTCCCTTGCCCCGCAGATATACCAGCGTATTTGCGGTACCAAGATCAATGCCTATATCATTATTAAGCAGACTCTTCCAATTTCTAATTTTTTGAAAGAATTTATTCATTCCTTCAGCCTATCTTTCTTATAGATTCCCGTCAATCTTTGTCTCCCTAGTTTCTCCTGTTTTTCTGTTCTTGATTTCAAGCGTCCCCGCCGCGAGTCCCCGCTCGCTTATTATTATTTGTTCTGGAATGCCGATCAAATCCGCATCGGCAAATTTTTCCCCCGCTCGCAGTTCTCGATCGTCGTACAGCACTTCTTTTGTTTTGCTTAGTTTTTTATAAATTTCTTCCGTTTTCTCTCTGACTTCTTTAGACTCCCCCAGTCTCACCAAATGCAAATCAAACGGCGCAACTGATTCTGGCCAAACAATTCCTTTGCCATCTGAAAGCACTTCTACAATAGTGCCCATCAGCCTACTGAGACCAATACCGTATGAACCCATAATAGGATTTTCTTCTTCTCCTTTCTCATTCTTAAAACGAGACTTGAGCGGTTCTGAAAATTTTGTACCAAGAGAGAAAATATTGCCAACTTCTATGGATTTTACTGGTTTAAATTCTGACTTAGGAGGCAGGTTTTCAAATGCTTCTGATTCATCAAATATTTCTTGATTAACTGCAATTTTAAGATTTTGGTCAACATTATTTATATAGATAGTGTCTTCCCCAGCATCAGATAGAGTTTGAAATTCATGCGAAAATTTAGAAAAAGACCCTCCAGATGCTCTAGTGTAATAAGTTCTTTCACCTATACCTACTGTATTAAAAATCTTCTCATACGCACCCTTAACTTTTTGATAGAATGTATCGTGTTTTGATGCATTTTCAGAAAATGAGTACAAATCTTTCATAAGAAATTCCCTCCCCCTCATAACTCCACTTTTGGCTCTTTTTTCATTTCTAAACTTAGTTTGAAATTGATAAACATAAACAGGTAAATCTCTGTAGGATGGTATGAATTGTTCCATCATATTCGTTATCGGTTCTTCGTGGGTAAAACCCAAACCATATTCTTCATCTTTTGTTTTAAGCCAACTATCTACCTTTTTATCGTCCCATCGATCTGTAGTCTTCCAAAGTTCTGGTCTTTGTAATGAACTCATCAATATTTCTTGTCCTCCGATTTCATTCATTTCTTCACGAATAATATTTTCTATTTTTTTGAGCACGCGTAAGCCAAGTGGTAGATAATCATACACTCCCGCCATTTCTTTGTTGATAAATCCGCCCCGAATGAGCAGCTGCGCATTCTTCGCCTCCTCATCCTTCGGCGCCTCTCGCCTGGTCTTCGTAAAAAGTTCACTTTGTCTCATAATTAAATATTATCATTTCTTTACAAAAAAACATAATGTGATAGGTTTTTATTAGGAGAACAAAATGCCGCAATTTCAAGAACTTTTTAATGATGATAACTTTCTACTTGTTACGAAAGACCCAATTGAAAAATACATTATCTGGAAAAAGAGATCCAAAAGTAGCGCTGAATGGGCTGGCTTCATGGCAAATCGCCCTCCCGGAGCAACGAGAGCTATCATGTCATACCAAGGCTCATCTAAGGCATTCAAAGGAAACGAGGAGGTAATAGAAAAATAGATAGCAATCAGGGCGTGGAAACGAAGTAGCGCGCCGGTTTTCACTTTTTTATTATAAGTCTTATACCCAACCAGGACGATCGTACTAGTTGTATATATTTTTTATTGTCTTATTATTTAATTATGAGCATCGTTATGGAAATACTAGAAGGCCTTTGGAACACCACTCTTTCTTACAAAGGAATGCGGGTAAATGTTTTTGGGGTGCACAAACCATATAAAGAAACATCGGTGAGAAACGCTTTATCTAGATTGAAGAGTAAGGGTTATGTAGAAACAAATTCTAGAGAATGGTCTCTTACAAATTCTGGTAGAAATTATTTAATACGAAAAAGAAATTATTTAATTAAATTTGATTCTCCGTTTACAAAAGGTTCCCCCAGAAATCTTCTGATAATGTTCGATATCCCAGAAGTGAGAAAGGCAGAACGAAAGTGGTTCCGAGATCATCTTAGGGAGTTTAATTACATAATGATTCAAAAAAGTGTCTGGGTTGGTCCAAGCCCTCTACCAAAAGAATTTGTTGATTATATAAAGAAAGTTGGTCTATCATCTTGCATTAAAAAATTTAAGTTAGCTATACCGTATAAAATAACAAAATAGTTGCAAGTGGGACGATCGTTTTATTTGCATATGATCTTACCTAAAACAATTTCACAATATCGTGGAAAGTGACTACAGCCATGAGGAGAGTGAGAAGGACGAAGCCGACACTGTTTATAGTGTTAAAGACACGCGGGTTGACAGGAGAGCCTTTGAGAGATTCGATCAAGACCACGAGGATCCGACCGCCATCTAGCGCTGGAAAAGGTAAGAGATTGACTACGGCCAAATTGATCGAAATAAAAGCGGTGAAAGAAAGAAGATAAACGAGCCCCAATTTATATGCATCGCCGACGAGAGTGACAATACCGACCGGGCCCGCTACTTGAGAAAGATTAGCCGTGCCGCGAAAGGCTCCGGTCAGAAGTCCCCACATACCAACGATAGTGCCGATCAAAATTTCATAAGTCATAATCACTCCCTGTTTCAGAGATTGCCAGAACGGCAGTTTGAGAGTACCGACTTTGTTCATACCGATGCCAATCATAAATTTACCCGTAGCTGGATTTTGCACTGGAGTCAGTTCTTTGGTCAAAGTAGCATTGTCTCTTTTTATTTGGAGGGAAATTGGCCCACTAGAATTTGCAATAGACTCGGAAATCAAAGCAGTATCATTCTCTCTGTTTTCTATAATATCCCCCGCCTTGAGTCCGCTAGCTTCTGCTGGGTATCCATGCAGAACACTCGTAATCATAATTTGAGAATTCTCTATTTGTGAGCCAAATTCGCCGTCTGCAGGATAAGCTGTGCCAATTAAAAAAGTGGAAGAAAAAAGTAGCACAGCTAGTAAAATATTAAAAGTTACTCCGGCCGCAAGAATCACCACCTGCCAGACTTTATTTACATCAGCAAAGTGTTTTTCTCCCCTCTCCTTTACAAGGAGAGGGGTTGGGGGTGAGGTATCATAGTTCTCACCCAAAATCTTCACGAATCCTCCAAATGGAATCCAGTTGAGCGTTATTTCGGTGTCGCGAAATTGGCCCATTTTAAGGGCTCGGGGCGGATAGCCAAAGCCAAATTCTTGCACCTTCACTCCAGCAAACTTGGCAAAAAGAAAATGCCCCAGTTCGTGAATAAAAACTAAAACGCTCAAAATTATGAGGAAAATTAAAATATACATTAGGTTGAGATTTCTTTTTCTTTTCTTTCAAATATTTCCTCTAGCTTTTTATTAGCTTCTTCAGTCAATTTCTGCAATTCTTCTTTGAAACGAAATTTATCATCTTCGCCCATACCGCCCTTTTTTTCTTTGTTGTCTATTTCTTTCATTTGTTCGTCGCGCAGAGAGCGAATAGATATGCGCGATTCTTCGAGCTTACTCCGGGCAAGCTTCAGCACTTGTTCTCGCCTTTCACTCGTGAGCTCCGGAAAAATAATGCGTAAGCCATGCTCGCTTGCGTTGACCGAAAGCCCGAGGTTTGCCGCGTTCACTGCTTTCTCAATCGCCTTGCCTTGAGTTTTATCCCACGGCTCCACTCTCAAAGTCCGAGGGTCGTCGACAAACACGGAGGCAAGCTCTTTGATCCCCATTTTGCCTCCATATGCTTCAACCGAAACTGCATCTAGTATGGAAGGCAACGCTCTGCCGCTTCTTATAAAACTCATCTCCTTATGCAACCATTCTTCAATCGCCGCGGCTTTAGTTTTGAAATTGGTGAAATTATACATACATCTATTATAACAAAATCCCTTGCAAAATAACAAGTTTTGGATATCCCCAAGAAAAGCTTGCTTTTAATTTCAGTCTGTGTTAAGCTGACGTCAAGCTCTTACTAGTCTACTCGGACGGTACAGAGAGCTCGATGGTTGGCGCGATTCTTATCAGCTAATGTTTTTGCTACCACGGTAAGGGACTCCTCCGACCCCCCGCGGGATACAGGCAACGCTTCGTTGAAACGGTCTCGCGCCAACCAATCAATGCCGCTTCCCTAATTGTGGGCAGGCGGTATTTTTATTTTACAGTCAATACCAAACTTTCCAAAATCATTTTGAGAGACGGAACGCGGCCAGAGAGAAATTTTTCGGCCTTGAGAACAGTTTCTATTTCGGATGGCTTCATTAATCTGCGTCCCAAACTAGAAACCAGAGCCTTGGTTTTCTCTTTGTCTTTATTTTTTATAATCTGATTTATAATTTTAAATCTCTTTGATATGTCTGCCATAAGAAAAGATTCGGCTTCCTCCGTTGTATCATTTTGAGAACCAAAATTTAAAATCATTACTCGGGAAAGCAGGGTCGACAGAATAGAACCGATATTGTCGAGTAAAATAAAAAAGTAAGTGTCGAGGGGAGGTTCTTCAAAAAGCTTTAGCAAAGCATTTTGCGCTTCTAGAGTAAAGGATTTAAGAGTAATAACGGCCACCTTTCTTTCGCCAAAGGCTTTTTTTAGAGCCCAAGCGGCTAGAGCTCTTGCCTCTTCGATACCAAGAGTTTCAAATTCTAAAAATAATGAATCTGGATTGCCTCGTTTTCCCGAAAGAGACTGCCAGACCAAATCTGCCCTGCCGCCAGAAATAAAATAGGCATGATGCATTTTGTTCCAAGCCGGAAACTCCATCCGCCAATTATAGCAAATTATTCAATGAAGGTGAGGGCTTTGCCCTTCTTTCCTGCTCGGCCAGTTCGGCCGATGCGGTGAATATAATCTTCATAGGTAGCTGGCAGATCGTAGTTGATGACATGCGAGACATCCGAGATATCTAGCCCGCGCGCCGCAACGTCTGTAGCAACCAGAATTGCAATTTTGTTGTCTTTAAACTTGCCAAGCGCTTGCTGTCTTTTAGAATGATTCTTATTGCCATGTATGGATTCGGCTTTGAAGCCGTTTGCGAGTAGGCTCTTAGAGAGCTTTTCTACTCCGTGCTTTGTTTTACCAAAGATCAAAACTTTATTGAAGTCTTCTGCTTTCAAAATTTTGAAAAGCTTTTCGATTTTATTCTCGCCTGTTGCAATGCGCACAATGTCCTGATCAATACCCTTGCCAGTATCTCCAGTTTTTACAGAAATAGTTACTGGATTGGTCAAAAATTGGGAAATGAGAGATTTGATTTCCGGAGACATCGTTGCTGAAAAAAAGAGTGTTTGATGCGGTTTCGGCAGTATCGCTATCATGGCTTTCACTTCATTTATAAATCCCATGTCGAGCATTCGATCAGCTTCGTCAAGCACTACTGTATTAAATTTTGAGAGATTCAAAACTTTGCGATCAATCAGATCTTTCAACCGCCCCGGCGTTCCCACCACAATATCATGCGTCCTCTTTAGATTAGAAATCTGGGGAGAAATACTGGTGCCTCCCACAACGCAAACAGAATAAAGACTCAATCCTGTAGCAAATCCTCTAAATTCATCTTGGATCTGAATGGCAAGTTCTCGAGTCGGCACTATGACTAGCGCTTTCTCGACCCTTTTCTCTTCAATACTTTTTAAGATCTTATTAATAATCGGGATAAGAAAAGCCGCAGTTTTTCCCGTACCTGTGTTTGCAATCCCCACCACATCTTCCCCATTCAAAACATGCGGAATAGCTTTGTCCTGGATCGGCGTCGGATCAGTGTAGCCTTTGCCGAGAATCGTCTTTTTTAATTTATCGTGAATGGCAAAATCAGCGAAAGAATGCTCCGGCTTAAAGACGGCCGATTCTTCCACGATTGAAACTTTATTTACAAATTTGGATATGTCTTTAAAAGCGCGATCTCTGAATCCGCCTCTACTAACCTTGCCTCCAAATTTGACTCTGCCTCTAAAGGCAGTTCTATTTCTGTCGTAATTATTCCTTTTGATATACATTAAGCCAAAAGTATATGGTATCTTGCTTACTTTGTCAATGTGGTTGCTTCAGCGGAAGCATGGGCGGAGATGATAGATTCGATTATGCGAGTTTTTCCAGCAGCGGAAATACTTGAGTTAGCGGAGGCTGAAATAGAGTTAGAAAGCTTCTGATCTACTTCAGAATTGACTTTGCCAATACCAGAGACGAAGATCGCCCACCAGGCTCGGTGAGTTTTAATCTCCCTACCCTTGTTGGTTAATTTCACTTCTGTAGTGGAAGTAACCCTGACTGGTAAGAAGCCTAAGAATTTGCCTTTGTGCTTGTATTCTACTTCTATCTTATCTTTCTCACTTGTTTGCACATTTTCCACATTTTCATTTTTGGATTCGATATTTTTGCTATAAGTTTCCAAATCAGAATCAGATTTAACTTCTAGATTGGCGTCTGCATTAGCAGAAGTAGTAGCGTTTACCTTTACCCCACTATCTACTTGCACATTTGTATCAGCATAAATCCCCACATTCACCTTAGCCAACGCAGCAAGAGGCAAAAGAATTAAAGCGATAGCCACAGAAACAATCTTAGTAAATTTCATAAATTAAAAATTATCTTGTAATAATGGGAGATACTATCACTTTTCTCCCAGCTTGTGTAGACTATTCATTTATCTTTTTTATTAAATCGTTTAAAATAAATATCAATTTCATCGCGAAGTTCAATCCCTACTCTCTCGAAACAGTTGAGTAAATCTTTGTAAGTATTTTTACCGCCAAGAAAGTCCCAAAACTCATCTGCTACTTTCAGCTCATTTTCCAAGTCAAGCATCCCACGCATAGTCCAACGAGTATATGGTTCTGGTTCATAAGGATTATACGGGATTGCTATAAAAGTGTTTATATCTGCATCGGGTTTGTTTGCCAAAACAACAGCAACCCATTCAAGTAGTGTGCGCTTAAACTCCTTAAAGCCACCTGCGTTCGGTTTTGCGGTTTTAATATCAAACAAAAAATATTCACCATCTTTTGATTCAAACATCAGATCAACTTTTGTTGGCCTTACCTTAATCATCTGACCAGCCTGGCAAACTTTTCGTATTCTCTCAATTTCTTCTTTTTTATTCGGTGAACTTGTTGTCATAATGAGACCGTCTATAATCTTTTGGATTTCGGCTTGTGCACCGGTACTAATTTGATCTCCTGCTGTAGCTTGGGAAACAGCCATCTTAAAATACTTCTGTGCCAAAGCAAGACCAACAGGCTCAAAAATACTTGTACCGAAGTTTGTATTGAGCGAATGGATAAAAGAATATAAAGCGAGGCGATCTTTACCGAGCAATCGTGTATGAAAAGGCATTGACGCCGGCTCTGGTTTATAATTTTGGAACTTATTGCACAAACTTGCTTTCAAAACTTCTTCAACACTACTTATTTGTTCTTTAGATAAAGCCATAAATTATTTTGCCTTAAAATGAAATATAACTTCTGAATACGGATTTCGATCGCGT